>Ga0255058_10001701_pt1 | contig 12377 bp, 16 predicted proteins | sample Cases_109_9_MG_FD_188637 | JGI IMG/M metagenome (GOLD analysis project Ga0255058, IMG submission 188637) | Seawater microbial communities from Amundsen Gulf, Northwest Territories, Canada - Cases_109_9 | ecosystem: Environmental > Aquatic > Marine > Gulf | place: Canada: Northwest Territories... | reverse complement strand
GACGGTTAGATCCACCCAGTTTTCATCGCTCAGGTTGGCGAGTGTGGGTTTGACTTCCGGGGGAAGAATTTTCATCACTGCATCCAGGGATTTTTTGGGGACGTTCATCATCATCCCCACTTTTTTATTGGCGTCCATGGCGCCCTTCAGCATGAGGACCAGGCGGTCGACCTTGTTTTTCTTCCACTCGTCCTTGAAGGCGTCCTTGTTCATGATGAACTTGGTGTTGGATTCCATCAGGGTTTCCACGATGCGCAGGTTGTTGGCTCTCAGCGAGTTGCCGGTTTCCGTGACCTCCACAATGGCGTCCGCCAGCTTGGGCGGTTTGACCTCGGTGGCACCCCAGGAAAATTCGACGGAAGCGGTCACGCCGTGCTTTTTGAGATAATCGACGGTCATGTTCACCGCTTCGGTGGCGATGCGTTTACCCTCCAGATCTTTCACCGATTTGATCGGCGAATCGTTGGGAACCGCCAGCACCCAGCGGACCGGCCGTGAGGAAGTTTTGGAATAGACCAGGTCGGCGATTTCTTCCACCTCCACCCGGTTTTCCTGCACCCAGTCCTTACCCGTGAGTCCGGCGTCCAACACGCCGTCCGCCACATAGCGGGCGATCTCCTGCGCGCGGATCAGCATGCACTCGATTTCATCGTCGTCAATCGAGGGAAAATAGGAGCGACTGCTGATTTTGATCTGATACCCCGCCTTGGCGAACAGATTGACCGTCGCCTCTTCCAAACTGCCTTTGGGAATCCCCAACTTCAAAACATTACCACTCATTAATTCATACCTGCCATGTTTAAGGGTGATGTTATTTTTTGTAGACTTTTTCCGGGTCGAACACTTTTTCTTCGACCGTGGTGACTTCGCCGTTGAGTTTGCGGAAAAAACAACTGACGTAGCCTTTGTGACAGGCGGCCTTGCCCACCTGCTCGACTTTGAGGAGGACCGTATCGTCGTCGCAATCGACGTACACTTCCTTGACCACCTGCACGTTGCCGCTTTGTTCGCCCTTCATCCACTGCTTGTCGCGCGACCGGCTGTAAAACCAGGCCTTGCCCGTTTCCAGGGTTTTTTCCCAGGCGATCTGGTTCATGTAGGCCAGCATCAGCACCTTGCCGGTTTCGTGATCCTGTATGATTGCGGGAACGAGACCCCCCATTTTGTCAAAATCCAGTTGCATAAATTCTCCAAATGAAACAAGGTGAAACAGCGGATTCTAAATTATATTGATTTTCTGTCAACATTATAATAGCCTGTCCACACCCAATTGAAAACGTGTAATTTGCCCCTAATTCCCCGATTTTGTTCAATTTCAGGGCTTTTGTGGGTTAAAATCGGGGGGATAGAGATCCTTTCAAATCTCAGGAAATTGAGGTGTTATGCCGTCATTAAGTGGATATAAGATTTATGATACGGATGAGCCCTGTAATTACACCGGGCAGAAGTTGATCGAGGCCATGACTAAAGTCGTGGACGACCGGCTGTCCGAAAACCAGCGGGAGCTCGATCTCAAGGGGTGTTGCGTCGGGATCAACGGCCTCCAGGTTATCGGGGAGGACCCCCGCATCGCTCAAATCAAGCGCTTGAACCTGGGGGGCAACAAGATCGGCGACGTCGGCGCCCATTATCTTGCCGAAAACGAAGTTTTCGCCAAGCTCAACTGGCTGGAGCTGGGCGGCAATGATCTGGGTTCCGAGGGGGTTCGCGCGATCATCAAATCCAAAGTGCTCACAAAATTGAAAACCCTCAACCTGTACCGCAACTACCTCAAGGACGAGGGAGCCCGGGTCCTGGCCGAGGAGAACAAGCTGGAAAAAATCGAGGAGATGGACCTGGCGCAGAACGAAATCGGAGACGAGGGTTTCATAGCGTTGTCCAAATCGGAGCGGTTTCCCAATCTGGTCGCCCTTTACCTGGACAATAATTTCGGTACCCGCGAGGGCAAGGCCAGCGCCCGGCTGGAACCCAATTTCAAAAAACTGCAATCATTGAATTTATAGCGAACGCGGTTCACCGCGTCCTTAATTAATTATGGAAAACGGTTCCTACGGCAAAGGTTCTTTTTTAATCGCCAATCCTGTATTGCCGGACCCCAATTTTTCGCGGACCGTGGTTCTGCTGTGCAACCACAACGACGAGGGATCGTTCGGCCTGGTCATCAATCGGAATTCCGGCATGAAATCGACCGAGGTGTTCGCCAATTCCGAATTGCTGAGCGGTTACGAAGCCGATGTCTTTATCGGCGGCCCGGTGTCTCCCTCCCAGGTGTTTTATCTGGTCCGCTCGCCCCGGCCTTTGCCGGAGATGGAAGAAATCTGCCCCGGCGTTTACATGGGTATGAGCTGGGAGGCGCTGGAGGACATCCTGCCGGATTTGGGCAACCCGGGCGAAGACCTCCGGTTTTACATGGGCTATTCCGGCTGGGGATCCGGGCAGTTGGCCGGGGAAATGGATCAGCGCAGTTGGTTGACCTGCGACGCAACCGGCCAGCAGGTGTTCAGCGCCCCGGTACAAAAAATCTGGCCGGGGGCGGTGCGGTCGCTGGGCCAGAAATACGAATACCTGTTGCAGGCCCCCGTCGATCCCAGAAACAACTGAACCCGGGCGCGAACCGGAACGGACATCCGCCTTTCTTCACCTTTAGAATTTTGAGGCCATCGCATGGTGGAAATGTACCGTCCCCCTCCCGCCGAGCGGATTTTTGAATCCTACCTGCCCGGAAAGTACATCGGCTATACCGTGGTGCGTTATTTTGCCGGCCGGTTTCCCTACCTCAGCCGGGAGGAATGGCTGGACCGGATTCTGGACGGCCGCATCACCGTGAATGGCGAATCGGTGGAGCCCGGCGCGCTCCTCAAGGAACACGACCATATTGTAACGCGCATGGGAGTGCACGAGGAACCGCTGGCCGACCGTACGCTCGACGTGGTGTACGAGGATGACGCCATCCGCGTGTTCAACAAGGGCGCCCCCTTGCCGGTGCATCCCAGCGGGCGGTATTTTAAAAACAGCATGACCGAATTGTTGAAAGAGGCGTACCCGGACGAAACCCCCCGGCCGACGCAGCGGCTGGACGCGCTCACCACGGGGTTGGTCGTGTTCGCCAAATCGCGGCAGGTGGCGACCCATTTGATGCGGGAGTTCTCCGGCAACCGGGTGCGCAAAGAATACCTGGCGCTGGTTGAGGGCATCCCCTCCGAAAAACAATTTGTGGTGGACGCGCCGGTCGGCAAAGTCCAAGGCGGGGCGCGGGCGGTGGGCACCGGCACCCGCAACCCCAAGCCGGCGGTCACGCATTTCGAATGGTTGAGTACGGTGGGTGGCCGGACCCTGTTAAAAGCCGTGCCCCGTTCCGGCCGAACCAACCAGATTCGCGTGCACCTCGCCAGCGTCGGCCTGCCGGTAGTCAACGATCCGGTGTACGGACGCAGAACGGAGGACGCGCACCGGTACGGGTTGCATGCCCACCAGTTGCGCTTTGAGGGGATCGACGGCGAAATCAATTTAAAAGCTCCCTGGCCGGAGCATTTTCAGCCTTATTGGAATATTATTGGAAAGTCAGAAGATTGAATGGAGGGTCATGAATCGAAACGTATTGACTGAAAAACAGAACCCGGACGGTAAACCTGCCCCCCCCGCCGCCGGCGGATTGATTGCGCGGATGCGCAACGCGTTCTGGATGGCGCCGATGTCCGGCATCACCGATGTCTGTTTCCGGCAGTTGATGGACGAGATGGGGGCGGGTATTCTGGTGTCCGAGCTGGTTTCGGCCAAGGGGCTGATGTTCAATTCGGTAAAAACCCGGCGCATGATCGCGATTCATAACAACCCTGGCACGCTGGTGGGCCTGCAATTGTTCGGGGAAGACGCAGACGATTTCATCCAGGTCGCCCATCTGGTTCAGGAGGAGGGCGCGGATTTCATCGACATCAACCTCGGTTGCCCGGTCAAGAAGGTGGTGCAGAAAGGGTGCGGTTCGGCGCTGATGCGCGACCCGGCCCGTCTGGAAATTTTTCTTACACGGATTCGAAAGAATATCGATCTGCCGCTGACGGTCAAAATGCGCACCGGCTGGAGCGCGGAGGAATTGACCATCCACGAATGCGTTGCCGCCGCGCAGAACGCCGGTTGCGAATGGGTCGCCATCCACGGGCGTACCCGGGTACAGGGTTACGACGGCCGGGCGGACTGGGATTTGATCGCCGAGGTCAAACGGCGCACCACCCTGCCGGTGATCGGCAATGGCGATATCCGCGATGCCGGGCGGGCGAAAGCCCTGCTTCACGAAACGGGCGTCGATGCGGTGATGATCGGCCGGGGCGCGTTGCGCAATCCGTGGATCTTCAAACAATGCATGGGCGAGCTGGGGGAGGTGCTGGATCCGGCCCGGATGACCCTGCTCCACCGTTTCCATGTATTACTGAAACCGCGCTACGATACCCGGCGCACCCTGCTGTATCTGAGAAAAATGGCGGTCTGGCTGGCGTACGGTTATCCGGGGGCTGCGGCGTTTCGCGGAGCCATGTTCCAGACGGCGACCACAAAGGAGGTATTGGAGAGAGCGGAGGCGTATTTTGCGGGGGTCAACGATTTGCCCGTTCCCCGGTTCGACGCGTCGGAAGCCTTCATGATGGGCGGGCACGGTTGAAGGCCCGGTTTTCCAGACCGATTTTTTTCCATTGCATTGTGGTTTTTGGGGGAGTTTGTCCTTACAATAATATGTAGACCAATTCTAACTCTTTGGGAACCTCGAAATGAATAAAGACAAGCTCCTCAAGCTCATGGACGAAATTCCCTTTTTCAGGGAAATGGACGGCGACGACCGGGCCCATTTGTTGACTTACGAAAACCACTGGATGCAGTTCAAGCCCCAGGAAAAAATCCTGAAAGAAGACGAAGTGGATTACGGATTTTTTGTTTTGCTGGAAGGCAAAGTCAGTGTGATTCGCGGTAAACCCACGGAAGTGTCCCTGGCGCAGTTGGTGCCCGGTTCGATGTTCGGCGAAATCACCATGAAAGCCAAGCGGCCGCGCACCAGTTCCATCGAAGCGGATGAGGAGGTGACGGTGTTCAAGGTGGACATTCGGCTGTTGGACAAGTTGTCGCCGGAGATGATCATTAAAATCAAGGACCAGATCATCAATCTGGTCATCACCCGGTTGGACGAGGTGAACAACCGGTTGAGCAGTTTCATCCGGTAACTCCCGGATCGAATCGGCCCTGTGTTTCAGGGATCGCCTTTTTTCGAAAGAGCGGATCAGTTGCCTAAAGCTCCCTCAAAAAAAACCGGCCGAAACCAACCCCCCCGTCCCGGGGCTTCCCGGGCTTCCCGCAAGCAAAGAGAATTCACCCTCTATGGCTGGAACGCGTGCCAGCGGATCTTCGAATCCCGCCCGCAGGATATTATGCGCGTCTTTTTCAGTCCAAGCCGGTCGCCCCATCTGAAAAAGGTCAAGGAATGGTGCAGCCGCCATAAACTGCCCTACCGCAAGCTGGACCCCGAATCGTTGAACAAGGTAGCCGCCAGCGTGCATCATGAAGGTTGCGTGATGGTGGTGCGGCCGATGAAGCTTCCGTCGGTTCACGATTGGATCGAGGCGGGGCTCAAGATAAATCAATTTGCACTGGCGCTGGACCGGGTGGAAAATTCACACAACGTCGGGGCGATTTTAAGGTCGTGCGCTTACTTCGGCGCGCAAGGTTTGCTGATCGGCCTGGGAGAGAACGTCACGGCGATGAATTCCTCCGCCGCGCGCATGGCGGAAGGCGCGCTGGAATTGGTGCCGATGCTGGAATGCAAAAGCCTGCCCTCGGCCTTGAGAGACTTGAAAGCGCAGGGCGTATTTATCGCTGGCGCGGATCCATCTTCCAGGCAGGGATTGTATGATTTGAAACTGCGTTTCCCCTGCGTCATGGTTCTCGGCAACGAGCGGGAGGGCCTGTCGGCTCCGGTCAAAAAGCGGTGCGACGCCCTGATGCGCATTCCCGGTGCCGGCGACATGGAATCTTTGAACGTCTCCGTGGCGGCGGGAATTCTGCTGGGCGAGCTGTCCCGGCGCACGCCGCGCGCATCTCAAACTTCTTCGAGATAAACTGTGTTCTTCGCCAACCTACATCCCATGCTGGTTCCCTTTGTGGTGGCGCTTCTGGTCACGGGGGTGGTGTTCGAATTTTACGGCCGGTTGCAGAAGGAGGAATCCGCCCGTACCGCCGGAGGCTTCAACATTCGTCTCGGTCTGGCGTTTGCCTGCGTGGCGGTGGTTGTCGGGTTTCTGGGAGTGATCGGAATTGCGGATATTTTTTCCGAGGCCGACCCGCGCCTCAGTCTGGAGGTCAAGGAACGGCTGCGGAAATTTTTGTTCTACCATATCCTGTTCGCCACCTCGACGGTCATGGTGTTCATTCTGGCCCTGATTGCCTTTCGTTTCCGCAAGCGGCCCTGGGCGCGGATATTATATTTCTCGTTGTTGGGCCTGGGGTTGTGCACGGTATTGGCGACGGGGTATTTGGGCGGGGAGCTGGTGCACCGCTTCGGCCTGCCGTCACCGATCCAGGCTCAATGAAAAACCAGTTGGTAACCGGACCAGGCGGTGGCGCCGATGGCCAGTACATTGAGCCCGTAAAAAAACAGGGCCGCCGGTTTGAAGGGCTGGGTGTAGGCGTAGATGGTGCAGGCCGCGTAAAAAACCACCGTGGCGAATGAATAGCCCTGGTGACCCTCGACTTCGACGATGGGCCAGAGCGCGATATCGGCGGCGAACATGCCGGTCAACACCGCGAGAATCGACATCAATAATCCGGCGCTGAAGTTCAGGCAGGCCGCCTCGATCCAACGCGAATCGGAACGGCGGCGCGCCAGAGCCAGCATTCCCAGTCCCGCCAGAAACAGGGCCGGCGGAAAATGCGAAAAAAAGGGATGCAGGGCGGGGGTGCTCAGCATAGGGATTCAGGGTTGTACGGGAAACCGTCCGCTCCGCGCGGGGCGAACTTTTAATTCCCCTCCTTCCAAAGGAGGGACTGGGGGTGATTGATAACGGGTTTTCAATCCTGGTCGGGCTTGATGTCCGGTTCCTCGTTCAGGTCGAGGTTGACGTCGACGTCCACCTTGGTCGCGGCGGAGACTTCCTGTTCGAGCTGGTCGATGCCGACGGTCTGCTTCACGCCTTCGGTTTCGTCGAGCACGTCCTGCTTCAGTTCGTTGAAGGTTTTCTGGAATTCGCCCCAGCCCCGGCCGACCGCTCGCGCCAGTTTGGGAAGGTTTTTGGGGCCGATCACCACCATGGCGATCGCCATAATGATCATAATCTCGAAGAAACCGATATCAAACATAAGGCACTCTTACAGGGAATAATCGGGTGTATGAGTCGATCATATCAAACTCAAACTGCATCCACAAGGCCGGACTGGAGGGGCTCGGATTTCCCAAAATTGACAGGCCCATACTCCTTTGACTACTATAGAATCAGCAATTTTCAGCCGAGTCACCCTTAGCGACAGGAGGCACCGGAACCCCTATGACAACGAACTTCGGGTTGGGGCTTTGGCGTTTGGCCGATCCCAAAATTTCAATAGCTTCCATGGCCTCGCTTTTTCTGGGGGCCTGCGCCGCCGCCGCCGACGGACCGGTGGCATGGGGCTGGCTGACACTCACGGTTTTCGGTATTTTCTGCATAGAGGTGGCTAAAAACGCTTCGGGCGAAATATTCGATTTCGACTCGGGGGCGGACCCGGGGGTGGCGCCGGAAGATTTGACGCCGTTTTCGGGCGGCAAGCGGGTACTGGTGGACGGTCTTCTCTCACGCGGACAGACGTCAGGGATCGCCGGTGTATCTTATCTGCTGGGAATTGCCACCGGGCTGGTTATTGTTTTCTACCGCGAGCCGTTGGTGCTGGGGTTGGGGATGATCGGAGTGGGCGCCGCCTACTTTTATAACGGCTTTCCGCTGAAACTGGCGTACCGGGGCCTCGGAGAGCTTACCGTCGCGTTTTGTTACGGGCCCTTGATTTGCTGTGGGACCTATCTGGTCCAACAGGGCACAGTGACCCTGCAGGTGCTTGCGTTGTCTTGGCCTCTCGGTTTGCTCATCGCCGCGTTTCTCTGGATCAACGAGTTTCCTGATGTGCATGCCGACCGAAAGGCAAATAAGCGGAACTGGGTGGTGCGGCTGGGTCCTCGGAAAGCAAGCCGTGTATTTTCCATAATTCTGGTGACAGCTGGCATTACGCTGGCCGAGTTGCCGCTGATTGGTATTCCAAAAAGTATCTGGCTGGCGGGTATCGCCATTCCTCCGGCGATCCTGGCGGCCCGGCGGCTTTGGACGGATTACGATCATGCGCAACGACTGATCCCGGCGCAGGCGCAAACGCTTCTGGCGTTCGTCCTGTTTGCGGTGGGCGGAGGCGTGGGTTTGCTGATCGCCAATTGACACCCCCGGTCTTCTTGGCTACCATAAAATTAAAACTTGCGGTGCAAGAGCCAGCGTGACGCTGGACCCAAATTCTGAATTGCGCTCAGGGATTTTCGGTTGCCGTTAGCGGTCAGCCTTTTCCCCCTCAGGGTAGGAGCGGGAGCCGGGATCACCCGCTCCTGCTTTTTCATTTAGGTCCGATCGGTTTATGCAAATCATCCGTGGTACCAAAAATATTCCCGGCCCCGGCCCCTATCCCGTCTTGACGATCGGGAACTTCGACGGCGTGCATCTGGGACACCAGATCATTTTCCGCCGGGTGGCGGAGATCGCGAAGGAGCACCAGGGCACCGGCATCGTCTTCACGTTTGAGCCGCATCCGCTCAAAATCATCGCGCCGGAAAAAGTGCCGCCCCTGCTGACCAACTTCCGGAAGAAGATGGAATTGATCGCACAGTGCGGCATCGATCAGGTGATCTGCGCGGATTTCAATCAGACTTTCGCCGACCAGCACCCGCGCGATTTCGCCGAGAATATTCTGGTCGGCAAGATCGGCGTCCAGGAAATTGTCGTCGGCTACGATTACGCGTTCGGCCGGGGACGCGAAGGCACCGTCGCCTACCTGAAAAAGATGGGCGAGGAGTTTGGCTTCAAAGTGCATGTGATCGATCCGGTGGAATTCAACGGGCACCGGGTGAGCAGTTCCTTCGTCCGGGAGTTGATCGAGGAAGGAGACGTGACCCGGGCGCGCGATTTTCTCGGACGCTATTATTCGATTCAGGGGCCGGTGATCCACGGCTACAAAACCGGGCGCGGGATTGGATTCCCCACCGCCAACATCGATACCACCAAGGTGCAGATTCCGGCCACGGGGGTTTATGCGGTGTACGTGCTTTCCGAAGGGCAGGTGTATTCGGGTGTGGTCAACATTGGTTTCAATCCGACGTTCAACCGGGACACGTTGAGTGTCGAGGTGCATATCTTCGATTTCGGGGAAACCATTTACGGCGAGGAAATCGAAATCACGTTCATCGAACGGATTCGCGGGGAAATCCAGTTTGAATCGGCGGAGGCTCTGGTCGCGCAGATCGAGAAGGACATCGCCACCGCCAAAACCATTTTATCCAGGCATTCGCTTTGAAAAAATCCGGACAACTCGTTATCGGGCTGATCATCGCCTTTCTCGCGATTTACTATACGATGCGTAATGTTTCGGTTTCCGAGTTGATGGATTCGTTTCGCCATGTCCATTATGCTTGGCTGGCGCCCACGTTTTTGTTGATGTGCCTGACGTATGTGGCGCGGGCGATCCGGTGGCGGGCGCTTCTAAAGCCGGTCCGGGAAGTGAAAACGATGGAGCTGTTTTCGCCGCTCATGGTCGGGTTCATGGCCGGTGTCCTGCCGGCGCGCGCGGGGGAGTTGATCCGCGCCTACCTGCTGGGCAAGAAATTCCAGCTGTCCTTCGCCAGTTCGCTGGCCACCATCGTGGTGGAACGGTTGTTCGATCTGGTGCTGTTGCTGATTCTGTTCTCGTGGATCCTGGTATTTCACGGAGATATCTTCAACGCCGACATCGAGTGGTCGGGCATCTCGATTCGGGACCTGGCGTTTCAGTTCGGGATTTTCAGCCTGGCGGTGGTGCTGGTTTTGATCGCCTTTATTTACCTGTTGACGTTTCACAATGAAAAAGCCCTGGCGTTGATTCACTGGCTGGTCCGGCCGTTGCCCGAGAAGTGGCGGTACAAACTGATCCAGATGGCCGAAACGTTCAGCCAGGGGTTGGGGGTGTTCCGGGATATCCGGGCGCTGGCGTTTATCGGGGTGACCACGGTTCTGGTGTGGGGTCTGATCGTTCTGCAGTATTATCCGCTGTACTGGGCCTTCGATTTGCAGGACAAGTCCGCGACTTCGCTGGTTCTGCTGACGGTGATGGTCTGTATCTTGATCACCGTATTGCCGACTCCGGCGTTTCTGGGGTCGTTCAATGCGGGTGTGCTGATTGCGCTACACGAAATTATGAACGAAGCCGAGGTGGCGGTCGTGTCTTTCGGTTTTGTGGGGTGGGGACTGAATTTCGCTGTAATTATTATAGGCGGCGTTTACTTTATTCTCCACGACCAACTCTCGGTGAAAAAGCTGGTGGAGATTGAAGAAGAGGCCTGAGCGGCGGATTACCTGAGAATCTGCTTGATGGCCTTGTTGAAATACAAGACCGCTTCTTTCAGTTGCTTCAGCTTTTTGCAGATCAGGTAGTCGTAGACCTCCTTGCACACGGCCTCTTGCCGGGAATGCGAAACGAGGAATACCGATTGCGGTACCGGTCGGTGGTTCGAATGTGAACGGTCTTGAATCATATTTCCCCCCGGAAATATAGGTCACGGAACCCCATCGGAAACGGGTTCCAATCAGGCGGGATTATCCAACAGCGAGGCGGCAAAAGCAAGCATTATCCCCCTCGGTTTGGGTAAATAAATTGGGGGGTTAAGGCGGTTTTCATCGAGGGTGAATGTGACATGATTTAAAGGGATTCAAAACAGGTGCGTTAAAAATTTTTTCAATTTCCGGGCGGGTATGATATTTTACGCCTCACAGTTTTAAAGTTTTAAAGCCGAAGTGGTGGAATTGGTAGACACGCATGGTTCAGGACCATGTGGGGGCAACCCCGTGGAGGTTCGAGTCCTCTCTTCGGCACCAGGGTTTCATCCAACAACCGGGTCCCGGCCAACGCCGCGCCCGGTTTTTTGGTGCGGGTTTATGTTTTAAATAAATTTAAAAAAGGAGAAAACCGGTACCATCGGTACCTTTGGCCCCCGGTGATTTCTTCCAGGATTTTTAAATCGGTGAACTGGTTGAGGCATTTTATGGCCGTAGCTTGGGAGCAACCCAGCAGTTCCTGAACTTTTTGGCTGTTAATGATGGGATGATCAAATAACCGGCTCCATAAATTTACTGCCGAAGAACTGGATCCGATTTTTTGAATTAAAAAATCTCTTCGCTCTTTTTCAAATTTAATAATGGCTTGAGCGGTTTCTTGGGCCTGCCGGCTGACTTCAATGACTCCCTTTAAAAAAAACTCGATCCATTTTTCCCAGTCCCCCTCATTTCGAACAGCCATTAACAGATCATAATATTCCTGTTTGTGTTTTTTAAAATAATGGCTCAAATACAGCAAGGGATATCTCAAAACTTCCTTTTGGCAGAGTATGAAGGTCATCAATAACCGCCCGATTCTGCCGTTTCCATCCAAAAAGGGATGAATGGTTTCAAACTGGGAATGGATCAATCCACACTGTAACAGCACTGGAATTGGGCCGGGCTGGTGAAGAAATTTTTCAAATTGGTCCAAGGCGCGTTGCATTTCAGGGACGGGAGGAGGCACGAACATGGCATCTTCCAAGGTACAATCGGAGGGCCCTATCCAATTTTGAGTGTGTCTAAACTCACCGGGGGTTTTGTTTCCCCCGCGCACGTTTTCCATCAGTTTTTCGTGAATCTCACGAATCAACCTCAGTGATAAAGGGAGACTCTTCAATCGCTCGAGTCCATAATTCATCGCCTTTACATGGTTGGACACCTCGCCAACATCATAGGGAGAATCTTTGCGAGTTACCTTTGATTCATATTTCAGTAAATCGTCCAGCGAACTTTGAGTGCCCTCAATTTGCGAACTGAGTACCGCCTCTTTCCTGACATACATGTAAACAAATAAATTTGGGTTGGGTAATGTGCTTGCCAAGCCATCCAACCGGGCCAGAGCTTGGTCCGCTTGTGAATGGAGTAAGAAAAGCGCGTCTCCCATTTTCAGTGGAGGTCTGGGAGGCAGGGGTTCGGGAATGAAGGCGCGGAACCCTCCGGGTTGTCTGATGTATTTTCCCACACGGTTAGGGATTTTCATTTCCTAATCAATCCTCATTTTAATGAAAACTTAACTTTAATTTATTGCTAAATTTTAAAGTTAAGAGAAAG
>Ga0255058_10001700_pt1 | contig 12381 bp, 6 predicted proteins | sample Cases_109_9_MG_FD_188637 | JGI IMG/M metagenome (GOLD analysis project Ga0255058, IMG submission 188637) | Seawater microbial communities from Amundsen Gulf, Northwest Territories, Canada - Cases_109_9 | ecosystem: Environmental > Aquatic > Marine > Gulf | place: Canada: Northwest Territories... | reverse complement strand
CGCATGGGTGTGCGGGATCAAAAACAAGAACGATCTGTGGCCCGCGCACCCATGCGCCGGTAAACAGGTGTCCGGTCGGGGTAGGGGGCGGCCCGAGCGGTGTGAACGGCACCACCTCGGTCTCCCCGGACGGGAGCATCTGCACCTGGTTTGCCAGCAACCCCACCGGGTTTGGCCTGGCATCCAGAAAGATCGCGCGTTCCCAGGCGTCTTCGCGCGATACGCGCAGGTCGCGACCCAGGCAGTACGCGGACCAACGCGTATCATCGCTAGACCGCCACGCGCCCACGTTGCCGGCCGCTGCAGTATTAACGGTCAAGTTATCGCGTAACTCAATAGCCTCGCTTGCGCTGCTCGAGAGCAGATAATGTACGCCGCCGAGGTTGAAGTGTAAGTATTGGCTTGATTCTCTCAACTGTGGGTCCGGTACAATGTGGAAAATCAGCGCTAACAGGCTTGCTTTGTGCTGCGCCGATTTTCGGCAACGCGCCCCTTAGTGAACTGTCTCTTCCGGAAGCAAGCTCTCTATGTTGTTGAACAGTTCATCTTCCTGGTACGGCTTGCTCATATACATGTTCACGCCCAGTTCGAAGGCCCGCTTTCTGTGTATCTCTCCAGCGCGCGAGGTAATGATAATAATGGGCGTATGCTTGAATCTGGCGTCCGCACGCAGGCGTTTGGTCAACTCGTAGCCGTCCATACGCGGCATCTCTATGTCAACGAGCATGGCATCAACGCTATGGTTCTCCAGCTGCTCCAATGCGTCCACACCGTCCTTGGCCGTAAGCACCTCCAAACCGCGCTTTTGAAGGTGTCTGCCAGTAACCTTGCGCACCGTCAGGGAGTCATCCACCACCATGACGACCGGACGCCGTTTGACCTGTTCCCGCGGCGCCACCGACTCTACGCGTTCAACGTGTATTGTATCGCCGGTGAGCCACAACCCACCGAGGTCCAATATCAGGATCACCGCACCATCACCCAGTATGGTCGCTCCTGCAAGCCCTTTCAGCTCGCTTAGTTGCGGTCCCAATGTTTTCACCACGATTTCCTTGGTGCCCATCAACCCGTCCACTTGAATTGCGACTTCGCGCGTGCCGACCTTCGCCAACAACACCGGGATCTTGCCGCCATTACGGTGCTCGGTTCTTAACCCCAAGCGCGCCGCCACATCCATAAACGAATACACCTGGTCGTTGTAACTCAGGAGTGGGTTTTTACCCATTGATACGTTCATTTGATCAGTCGGTACCTCGATGATATTCAGCACCGCCGACAGCGGGACGGCCAATGTCTGATCTCCGGCACGAATTAACAATGCTTGCATAATGGACAGTGTGACGGGAAGATGAATGATAAAGGTCGTTCCCTCACCCTGCTTCGAGCTAACCGCCATGCTGCCGCCTAGCTGCTTCACCTCGTTTTCGACCACGTCCATACCGACGCCGCGACCTGATAGGTGAGTCACCTCGCGCGCCGTCGAGAAACCGGCAACCAATATGAACTGAATCAGCTCCTCGTCACTCAGGGTCTTGTCTTCCGCCATCAGGCCATTCTCGATCGCCCGGCGGCGGATCGCATCAATGTCGAAACCGGCACCATCGTCAGAAAACCGAATGGCAATCTCATTGCCCTCTTGACTTGTGTCGATAGTGATGGCGCCAACAGGTGACTTGCCTGCGCGTTGTCGCTCTTCCTCGTTCTCAATACCATGATCGAGCGCGTTGCGGATCATGTGTTCGAACGGCCCCATCATTCTTTCGAGCACATTGCGATCAACATCCACATTGGCACCCGTGATGCGCAACTCGACACGTTTGCCTAGCTCTCGCGCAGTCTGGCGGGTAATGTGCCGCAGCCGGGCGGCCTGCGTCGAAAACGCTATCAAGCGGGTGCGCATCAACCCTTCTTGCAGGCTGGTATTGATGCGCGCCTGCTGCTGCAGAACGGTTTCGGCCTCACCGGCAAATACATCCAGACTGCCTTGAATGGTCGTCAGGTCATGCAGACTTTCGGTCAAACCGCGTGACAACTGTTGCAGTCGCGAGTAGCGATCCATCTGCAGTGGGTCGAACCCAGAGACCGAGTCCGAATCCACGGCCTGTTCCGTACGGTACAGAATCTGTGAGTCCGACTGGATCTCCAGTTCCCGCAGCTGCTCTCCAAACCGGGTGATATTCCGGTTCAGTTCCGTCAGGTTGTCGCGAAAACCGTAGACCTGCTGTTCCATGCGCGCACGGGATATGCTCACCTCACCCGCGTCGTTAACCAGATCCGTCAAAAGACTTGTGCGCACCCTCACCTGGCCGCGGCGATCCCTTCTTTGCGGTAGCGGCGTAACCTCCGCAACCGCCTGCGCCCTGCGGTCTGCGGGCGCCGCGGTTTCGGACGCTGCATCACTGGTTTCTTCTGGAGCATCGGAGGTAGCGGCAAGTGGCGCCGGCTGCACACTGGCATCACCGGGCATGGCCGCGCTCGGTTTGGACGGCTGCGGTGCGCTGTCCAGCACTGCGGCGATCGGCTCACCGGCGACCGCGCGTGCAATCTTTGTACTGAGTACATCGACGCTGGATAGCGGTCGTGCTTGCCGTATCTGATCGAGCAGCGTCACCAGCGTGTCGTGGACCTCGTCAAGCAGGTCAAATAGCTCCGCGCTAAACGCTATCCGCTCTTCCTCCACGCGCTTGATCAGATCCTCGGTGTTGTGAGCGAGGCTCCCCACGCTCATGGCACTTGCCATGCGCGCGCTGCCTTTGAGCGTATGCAATACGCGCTTGATGTCCTCGACCGCCTGTGTATCGGCCTGATTGGCACGCCATCGCCGCAAGGCGTCCTCGATAGTGCCAACCAGATCAGTGGCCTCATCCAGAAATACATCCACCAGCTCGGGATCGATGTCTTCCTCGATCATGGCGCTCGGCGGCGTCGCCGCCCGAGCGCTCGGACCAGCCTCGGGCGGCGGGGTTGTTGCGGACGCTCCCGCGGCCGACTCAGCGGACTGTGCCGGTGGCGAATCCACCGCGGCTGCCTCCCCAGCTCCGGTCACCGCGCTGGGTCCGGGCCCCTCGAAAGCACTCGTGGGCGGCCGCGCTTGTGCTTCCTTGTCTTCCTCTTCAACGGGCATTGTGCCCACTTCGATTGCCGGCACTTGTGCAGTTTGTGCGCGTATGCGGGCGAGCAGCCCCTTGAATCCATCGCGTACCTTCTCAGCCGACCCGCTGCCGGTGTTAAGCAGCTCGATCAAGCCGCGGACGCACTCAATCAGCTCGGACAAAAGTGCCAGTTGCGGCTCCGCTAGGGGGATTCCGGCTTCTTCCATGGCCTCCAGCAGTTGCTCCATTTCACCGCAAGGCTCCGACATCGGCGGCAGCCCCACGGATCGTGCGCTCCCCCCGAGGGTATGCGTGGCACGCAGTAACGCGCGCGACACCAGGCACGCGCTACCGGACTGACGGCAGCCTGCGACTTTCTGCGCAATCGTATCCAGATGTTCCTGGCTCTCGCCCGTGAAGATTTGCAACAGTGTCGGCTCCAGCGTCGGGAAGGGTTCGGGCGCCTCGGCCACAGCTGGCTCTTGCGCAGAGGGTTGCGTAGTCTGCGCTTCGTCGGCGGGCGGCGCCACCGCCTCGCCACTGCTTAGCGCTTCGGCACGTTGCCGGATCCCTGCGATATCAGCGTCGGGCGCCGGCCCCCCCTCGAGTTGGGCCACCATCGCCGGCAATACGTTCTTGGCCTGCGCTATCGTGTCGAAGATTGCCTCCGAATGCTCGAGCTTGCGGTCACGGGCCTTGTTCAACAGATTCTCGATTGCCCACGCGAGCTCGCCGATATCCGTGGCTCCCACCATTCTGCCGCTGCCCTTGAGTGTGTGAAAACCGCGCCGGACTTCGCCCAGCGCATTGCTGTTAGCGGGATCGGCACGCCACACGGGAAGCTCACGATCGATCGTCTCGAGCACTTCGCGCGCTTCCTCGGTGAAAATCTCGAGCAACTCGGCGTCGAACCCTGCTTCTTGTTCAGCGCCGCGGGCTCCCGTGCTCTGCGGTGCCGCTGCGGGCGGCGCCACTGGCGGCTTCTCCGCCGTAGGTGTTTCCATCTGCGGCTCGATCGGCCCGGCTTCCTCGTTCACCGCAGGCACTATCGCCTCCACCACCACTTGCGGTGGGGCCATCTCTTCGGAAACCGGCGCCACTTCCGCCGCTACCATGACCGGCTCGCTCGCCGCGGGGCCCGGTGCAGCGCTGGGCGCTGGCATGGCCGCTACAACATTGGCGCTCAGGTGCTGTCGCACCAGGCCCGCCAGAGCCTCGGCAGAGCGCTCCAGGGTCTCCCGGATCTCCGCGGAAAGCTGCGTTGGGTTTTCGGTGACGATCGACAGTAATGCGCCGGTTTCCGTGCTGATGCGCGCGATCCTTTCTTGATTCTGTGTCTTGGAAAGTACCGCGATTTGCTCCAGATCCTTATGCAGCCCTTCGATCAGATCGGTGTTCCCGCTATCGGCCAGCCAGCGATGCACGTTTTCCTGGATGCTGTCGGCCAATGTCGCCGGATCGAGCTCTCCCAACTCGGCGGCACTGATCGCCGTATCCATGTCATTCATGGCGGCATCCATCAGATCGTCGATATCGTAGCGCCCAACGCGTAAACCTTCCGCGTGAGCAGAGAGCGTGCCGACACACACGGCAAGGGCATCAAGCACCGCCGAGCTTGGCACGAGCTCGTTGGTAGCAAGCCCCTCCACACGCCTGCTGATCACCTGGGATAGCTCCAGCGCGCGCTGCTCACCTAGAATTTGCAGCGCTCCATGTATTTGATTCATCTGATCCGCGATCCCTTGCAAGTGGGCAGGGTCGCTGGTGTCAGCCGCATAAGCCTCCACGGCCTCTTCGACCTTGATCAGGCTGGCGCGAATCTCATCGGCCACAACGCCCGCTAACTGGTCGAACTCGGTTTCGCTCACCTCCGAGACTTCTATTCCCTCGGCATCCGGAACAGTACTGTCTTCGGCTGCGTGCAGTGCGTGCAAGGCTGTAGTCCACTGCTCGATCTGGTTTTTCCAGCTCGCCGCCCAGATATCTCGCGAGCAGTTCTCGATAAGCAACAGCGCGTGCGCCATTCCCATAGAAATCTCTTCGGTGGGCTCCAGTTTCCCGTTTACGACCGCTTGCGCGATCGCGAGCAGCTCATCCAGCAGCGCCTTGAGGGTCGGAATGCCCAAAAGCTCCATCGTGCTGGACATCTTATGTAGCAGCTCGGAAAGCGGCTCGAGCGTATCGGTCTCTTTCTGGTCGGGGTCGAAGAACGCCGCGAGCTGCTCTTGTGCCTCCTGCACCTGCTCGCGCAGAGCCACCGATACCGACTGCACAGTCTCTGGCTCCGGGAGCTCCGCCACTTCGGTACCATGCTCGCTGGCCGGACGGCCAAGCAGCATAGGAAGATCAAACAGCTGCTGCAGCTGCGCGACTTTCGGTCCGACAGAGCTGGCGCTGCCGAGCTCATACAGGATCGCTTTTGTGAGCGCTTCCGAGGTATTCCGTAGTGCGCTTTTCTCAGTGCCGTCAATGATCTTTTTAGCTTGCTGATCGAGGCGCGCGACCAGTTTCTTGCGATCGTTGGTTGCCTCCAGCCCACCGCTGCCCATTGCCTCGAGCAGACCGCCCGCCACCCAAAACAACTGCTCGACGACACCGACCGAGGCTCGATCCTGGAGCTCGGTAACTGTTTCCGCGATTATATCGAGCGCCTTCGCGTCATCGCTGTCACGCAACCACTTCAGCAAAGCGCCTTGAAATGCGGGTCGCAGCTTCTGCACCAGGGCCGCATAGTCCACTTCGTCCAGTTTGTCTTTTTCCTGTTCCTTTGGCGGCGGCCATACGGACAGGTCCGGCGCGAACAGCTCGAGCTCGGAGAGCGGCTCGATCTTGCGTGCCGCACGCAGCTCGTTCATGATTGGCAACAGCCGTATGGGCGCATCCGGCTGGCCGAACTGCAGCCCACCGAGATAATTCGGCAACAGCAGGATTGCTCGAGTAATGAGCTCAAGGAGGTTTTCGCTGGGTTCGAGCTGCTCGTCGAGAACCGCCTCCGCCAACGCCTCCGCTTCCCTTCCGAGCATGGCGGCACCGTCGAGCTCGACCATCTGCAAGGTGCCGACAACCTGGTGCAGATGCGTAACGCAGAAACGCAGGTGGGTATCGTCCGAGGGGTTCTCGGCGAACGACTCGAGCGCGATGTGTGCCTGCTTCAGGCTCTCGTCGATCTCGGTCTTGACCCAGCCGAGCGTATTCGGATCGAATTTGGTAGTCGTGCTCATCTCAATCTATCATGGTTACCAACAGGCAGTGGGCGGCCGTACTGATGCGGCACGTTGCCGCAGCGTCATCGCGGGCCTCGCATCGGAGAGTGGCAACGCCACAGAATTTTTCTGTCGCGCAGAATATACTTGATGTGTAGATGCGCCGGGCGGTGCAAACGCGGTGGGCTTTCCCGGGGAAAAGCGCGGCCGCGAAGCGATGCCGGCGGGATGAAATGCAGGGATGTAATTCATATAAACCCCTCCACGCTGTGCGCGCGGAAAAATCACAGAAAAGTACTGGCTCAATCGTTTCCTAGCACGGCTTCGCGCCGTCACGACCCCCGGCTTCCGCTGCCCAAAAACCAAGGCCCATGGCGCGTGCACCACGACCTCAAGCAGGCAGCTTGAAGCCTGCCACGGACGCCTGCAGCTCACGGGCAAGATCGGAAAGCTTGCCGATGGACTCGGCCGTCTGCCGAGTACCGGAAGAGGTCAAGGTGGTGGTCTCGCTGATCTCCGCCATGCTCCCCGACACCGTGGTCGCGGCCTCGGACTGCGTCAGCGCGTCGCGTGCGATCTCTTGAATAAGGTCAGCCAGTTGCTCGGAAACCGACTCGATCTCACCCAACGACTGGCCGGCAGTGTCTGCCAGACGCGTAGTCTCAACCACACCATTGGTCGTTTGCTCCATTGAGGCAACCGCCTCGTTGGTGTCTGTCTGAATCGTTTTCACCAATCCGGCGATTTGCTTCGTCGCTTGGCCGGAGCGCTCGGCCAGCCGTTGCACTTCGTCGGCGACCACGGCGAACCCGCGGCCTGCCTCACCTGCCATCGCCGCCTGAATAGCGGCGTTGAGCGAGAGGATGTTTGTCTGTTCCGCGATATCGTTAATAAGCTCCAGGATTTCGCCGATCTGTTGCGAGCTTTCGCCCAGGCGCTTGATACGTTTGGCCGTTTCCTGAATCTGCTCGCGCATCTCGTCCATACCGCGAATAGTATTCTGCACGGCCTCCGTACCACGCTTTGCAGTGATGACCGATCCCTGGGCGACCTCAGCCGAGTTTTCCGCGCTCTGCGACATCTCTTGCATCGACTGGGCCATTTCCATCACCCGGTCCGTGGTCTCGGTGATCTGCGCCGCCTGGCGTAACGTGGCCTCGGTGAGCTCAGTCGCTGTCTGCCGGCTGCGCTCCGACTCTATCGCCACCTGCTGCGCTGCATTCTTAATGCGGTGTACCAGGCTGCGCATTTCCCTGACTGCGAAATTGATGGAGTCCGCGATCGCACCGGTGATCTGCTCGGTCACTTCCGGCTGGATGGTCAGGTCACCATCGGCAAGGTCACCCATCTCGTCGAGCAGCTTGAGAATCGCGTCCTGCGTCGCGCGATTCTGCTCGGCACTGGATTGGGCTCTCCCCTTTTCATCAGTAACGAACTTCCAGGCCATCAATCCGAGAAAGACAAAAGCCAGTGCCCCCAGACCGACGGTCGCGGGTGTCATCCATTTGCGTGTCGCTGCCAGCGATGTGTACTTGTTCACCAGGTCCGTCGACTTCCCAAGCAGCAAGTTGCTGTTCTTGAACACCAGACTGCTGGCTCGCTGCGCCACAATCAGATCGGGCGCGTCGTCCAGGATTCCCTGTACATTGGTATCCAACTCATTGAAAACGCTGGTCGTCACATCTATCTTGGCGCGAATCGCAGCGGGCGAATTCTCCCGCAACGCTGTCAGGGTTTCGCGAAAGCGGTTGGCATCCTGCCTGATTTCCTTCGCCGCGATTGACGCATCCGCGCCCCCCTGGGCAAAGAGGTTGACATTCATTGCTATTTGCAAGCCCAGGGTCTCCAGGCGAAATACCTCGTGCAGCTGTTCCATTTGCATGCCACTGCGCGGACCGGCTATTGCGATCGCACCGCTGCGTTTTAGCAACACCGGGCTGAGCTCGTTGACTGCCTCCACGCGCTTTCTCATCGCGAACATGCTGTCCTGCTGACTCAGGATCTGGTCCACGTTACCACGCACGCCAGCCCTTGGTTTCGGTGCCCACAGCTGAGTCACCGCTGCCAGCGCTGAGGCGACCGCCGGTGGGCTCGGGGGGATATCGAGCTCGCTGTTGCCAATCCTAAGGGTGTTTATGATGGTGTCAAATCGGTCGCGCGATTGCTTGAGAGTGCCAAAAGCGATTTTTTCGCCGTGAACGGCCTCACGTGCGTCTTTCGCCAGGCGCTGCGAGAGCATCAGCAGTTGGCTTGATTGCTTGACGTACTTTCCGTCGCGGTCGGCCTGCTGCCCATTGAAATACAGTAACCAACCGGCGCCAAGTATGGACAAAACGAAACACACGCCCAGAAACGGCAAGACCGAAGGCAAGCGCTCCAAGAACGCGAGGCGAGAGAGCAGCGGGCGCGATGGCTCCTCGATGTCGACATACTCGCCAGTCTCATCCAGACGGATCTCTTCTGTCGAAAGGTCAACGATGTCCTCAGAGGGTCGCTCTAGTCCTGCCTCGTCGGCCCTTGGTAGTTTTACGATGGCCATAATCGATACCTCGCCCCTATATGGGACCTAAGGTTCCAGGTTGCTGAATTATTTACTCTTAGCTTGCAGCCAATATCTGAAACAGCCTAAATCATCCATGCGTTTCGGCGGCCACGTGCATGAACGCGCCACTAGCCGTCAGGGAATGCATGTCGAAAACGCCCCAGAGCACGTTGTCTCGCAAGAACGCTCCCTGCAAATGCGGCACGACCGGATCATCCAGCACGGACGTGTCCTGCCGCTCCAACTCCTCATCAAAGTGGCGCAACCCGAGCACCTCGTTTACCAGGAGCGCGGCGTTCAGTCCCTCGACATTCATGACCATCAGTCGCGCCTCTTCATTCTCGAAGATCGGCTCCTTGCCGAAAAATTCCGCCATGTCGACTATGGTCAGCAGATTCCCGCGTACGTTGGCGATCCCCTTAGTCCACGATTTCGTCCGCGGCACCGGCGTGATCACAGGACAAGGCAAAACCTCCGTGATGTGGCCAAGCGGCGTCACCAGGTGAACATCGCCCAGACGAAATCCAACTCCCGTCCACAATACCGGCCCCTTGTTGTCTTCGGGAAGGCCAGGCGCGCGTTCCATGCTCGCCCGCTCTATCTGACGCAGCAGCGCAATGGGGTCTTGTATCGACGCTACCATGTTCTTACAGGGTCTTGATCTTGGCCATCAAGTCATCTTCGGCAATGGGTTTGACCACATAGTCTTTCGCACCCTGGCGCAGGCCCCAAGCTTTATCGGTTTCCTGACCTTTAGCCGAGCAAACGATAATCGGAATATTTGCGGTCGCGGGGTCCCGACTAATCGATCGTGTGGCCTGAAAGCCGTTCATGCCTGGCATGACGATATCCATAAGGATCAGGTCGGGTTTTTCTGACTTGGACTTTTCTATACCCTCCTCGCCGCTGGTGGCGGTAGCGACCGTAAAACCATTTTTTGCCAACATCTGCGCCAATACATGCGCATCGGTCGGTGAATCATCAACAACAAGTATTTTCTTGATCGCCATCCGCGTTGTCCGGCCCCATCATGTCTGAACCAGAGGCATCATGCGTATGGCCCTCGCTTGCTCTGCGTCAGTGCACATACTTGTTAATCACGTCAATAAGATCCTCTTGCGTGAACGGCTTGTTCACATGTTCTTGTGACCCCGCGATCCTGCCGCGCGCCCGATCAAACAGCCCATCCTTGCTGGAGAGCATAATAACTGGGGTCGCTTTAAACTCCTTGTTGTTCTTGATCAGCCGGCACGTCTGGTACCCGTCCAGACGCGGCATCATGATGTCTACGAAAATGATGTCTGGTCTATGGTCCGTGATAACCGACATGGCCTCGAAGCCGTCCGCGGCGGTAAGAACTTCGTAACCCGCTTTTTTCAACAGCGCCTCGGCGGTCCGACGGATCGTATTGCTGTCATCAATGATCATTACCTTAACAGCCACAAGAGCCACCCTGTTCTGAAGTTATAATTCCATTACGAGCGTACTCCCCAATCAGTGCGTTCGCCGAAAAGGGCGCTTGTGCATGTAATTTATCCATTTTCCTGTGTAGGCTAATGATTTGTTAGCATAATTCCTGTCAGAAATCCACGACGACACGCCCCCGAATCGCCCTGGCGCGCATTCGGTCTCCCATTATGCTAACTATAGTCAACCGCCGTCGCTGCGAACGGCCCTGCGCCTGTCCGACCCGGGGAACATGGCTGTATGGGGGTTGATGGCCGTTGCTTGGGCAGAAATCGTGCCAAACCTGCGGTGTTTGCAGCCACGGGCCCTATTCAGCCGCATCCCGGGAGCTTATGGGGTGCTGGTGGGTACGGGATATCGAGGCCTCACCGTTGTCGGCGCGTCCGAGGGTCGTGATCCTGCGGGCGGGCACACTGCCATGAAGGGCCTGTGCACGAACCGCGAGACACGCGCCGGCGGGTGCCCGGGAGCCCCGGGATACGGATATCCGCAGCCTTTATCTGCCACGGCTTCAACCGGTTGCGGGGCGATTTCGGGTATTTTCCCGCTGACCGGCGGCCCGCTAGACGAGGCGGGTAAGGCACCATAGCGCGGCTTGCGTACGGCGCTGGACGGGGGCGCTGGCGTTGACGCAGGTTTCCTTGCTAGCGTGAAGCCGAAGGCTGTACCTTAACGATCCTATGGCCATAAAACTCGGCGTCGTCATGGATCCGATCGGGTCCATTACCACATACAAAGACACCACCCTGGCTATGCTGCTCGAGGCGCAGAGCCGCGGCTGGGAAATCCACTATATGGAGCAAGGCGACCTGTTCCAGCGCGACGGCGAGAGCTTTGCACGCATGCGCGGGCTTCGTGTGTACGACGATAGCGCGCATTGGTTTGATCTCGAGCAACCGCACACGCGGCCGCTGGTTTCGCTCAACATCATTCTCATGCGCAAGGATCCACCTTTCGACATGGAGTACGTCTTCAGTACATACCTGCTTGAGCTGGCGGAAAGCAAGGGTGTCCTGGTGGTGAACAAACCCCAGGGCCTGCGGGATGCCAACGAGAAAATGTTTACGACCTGGTTTCCGCAATGCATGCCGCCGACCCTGGTGACGCGCCGCCGGAATCAGATTCGCGAGTTCCTGGATGAGCAAAAGGATATTATCGTCAAGCCACTCGACAGCATGGGCGGCGCATCGGTTTTTCGTTTACGTGAAGGCGACCCCAACATCGGTGTGGTGCTGGAAACCGTGACCGCTTACGACAACAGCTCGGTCATGGTCCAGCGCTTTGTGCCCGAAATCGTCGACGGGGACAAGCGTATCTTGCTTATCGACGGTGACCCCATGCCTTATGCCCTCGCGCGCATACCGCCGGCTGGCGAAACGCGCGCCAACCTGGCCGTCGGCGGTAAGGGTCACGGAGTGGAACTCAGTGAGCGCGATCGTTGGATTTGCGAACAACTTCGCGATGATTTGCAGGATCGCGGGCTAATATTTGTAGGGCTTGATGTCATCGGCGATTTCCTCACCGAGGTCAATGTCACGAGCCCCACCTGCGTGCGCGAGCTGGACAAGATTTACGGCATTAACATCAGCGCCAAACTGATGGATTGCATCGCGGCCAGGCTGGCATCGTCGGAGCGGGGGTCGTAGCTCAGCGCCCAAGGCTATATGAACGTGTCGCCTGACCGGCGAATATGAAACTAACGGGCTTGCGGCGCTTCGCGGTCCCTGCTCTTGCTTGCAGGCCCGGGGCTCGCCGTCCATGGCGAGCCCGTTCAGCGGGGCAAAGGTCCGCCGGGGCTTTGCCTTGATCCGCTTCACCCTTACCGCGCCCCTGCGGGCGTGTTCTTTGCCTTCGTGCCTCACTCGGCTTGAGTAAGGGGGGTTAAAAGAAAAACAAATCCAGCCCATCACAGCTTCCACGCCGGTCGAGGAGGACCGGGCGTTGGATTGGTTTTTGTTGATGCCTGTCGCCGGATCAAGCACCGAGTAAGCTTACGGGCTCGAGTCGAGGTGAAGTAGGCGTTGTTTTTTGGCCCCCTTGGCCAAGCCGAGCCCCAAGTTCAGACGAAGAGCGGGCC
>Ga0255058_10001699_pt1 | contig 12383 bp, 10 predicted proteins | sample Cases_109_9_MG_FD_188637 | JGI IMG/M metagenome (GOLD analysis project Ga0255058, IMG submission 188637) | Seawater microbial communities from Amundsen Gulf, Northwest Territories, Canada - Cases_109_9 | ecosystem: Environmental > Aquatic > Marine > Gulf | place: Canada: Northwest Territories... | reverse complement strand
GGCTCGATCCAGTTCCCGCTTCAGCAAATCGACCTCCTGCTGCCAGCTAAGCGGTACATAGTGCACATTCTTCTGGTACCACGTGTAATTGTCCTTGCCGACACCGGATGGTCCCGTTTTCGTCGCTGCCTCAAGCTCGAGCCAGTTCAAAAGCTCGTCGCTCGCTGCCTGTGCTGCCGCGATCGCGGCGGACAATTCGGCACTCGCGCCAGCGCCGGCATTCTGCGCAATGCTGTCGAGGTCGAGGCGCTGGGTCCTGATATTCTCGATACCGGCAATCCACAGATCGCGCGCGTTGCCGGTAAGATTGAGCCTTGCCTGCGCCATGAGTGGCGGGATGACCCTCAGGTCGCCGATCATGCGGCGCTCCTCACCGGGCGACAGCGGAAACTCGTAGGTCCACAGCTCCAGCACCGCGTGATGCGTTGGCCCTTCGTGCGCCGGCACATCGCTCTTCGCCGTCCACACGGATTGGTAGAAGGCCGGGTCGCGCACCCAGGGCTTGAGCACGCGGTGATTGAAATTAAATCCGTTCATCTCGGCGCGCACGATGTGCCAGTCGACCTGCTGTGCGACCGGCCACCCGCCAGGGTCGATGGCATGCAGGCGCGCCAGGTAGTCCCCGAATTCTTCGTAAGCCGCGGCAAACCGGGCAGCCGTGTAATCGGGCGCACCGTCAAGCATCGGCGGCCGCTCGAAATCACGCCACTCGGCAAACAAGGTCAGCAGGTCCTCGTAACTGCCGGCCGCAAGACTGTCTCCGGCAGTGCACGAACTTGAGCCGGCAGCGCCAATTAACAGGGCCGTGATAAAAATCACGCCCACTCTGAACAGCGGCTTCTGTTGCATCTTTGCCCCCGGGGGATCGAGCCTGAATTAGTTGTCGAAACTTGATTGTAGACTCAATGCGCGCCAATGGCGCCCGCATATCTTCTTTCGGGATGCACTGCTAAACTCGGCTGCCGCTGCGCGCCGACGACAGCGCAGCAGTGCTCCGTCAAGAAAACGAGGCCGTTATGAGCAAGGTCCCTACAGATATCAAGATCGCCCAGGCGGCGGATAAACTGCCCATTACCGAGATCGGCGCCAAATTGGGCGTGCCGGCCGAACATTTGATCCCCTACGGTCACGACAAGGCCAAGATCGCTGACGACTTCATCGAGAGCATCGCCGATCGCCCGGACGGCAAACTGATCCTCGTTACCGCGATATCACCGACCCCGGCCGGCGAAGGCAAGACGACGACGACGGTCGGCCTGGGCGACGCGCTGTGCGGCCTCGGCAAGAATGCACTCATCTGTTTGCGTGAGCCGAGCCTCGGCCCCTGCTTCGGTATGAAAGGCGGCGCGGCCGGTGGCGGTTACGCACAGGTCGTGCCGATGAGCGACATCAACCTGCATTTTACCGGAGACTTTCACGCCATCGGCACCGCACACAATCTGCTTGCGGCGCTGATCGACAACCACATTCACTGGGATAACTCGCTGAATATCGATCCGCGCCGTATCACCTGGCGGCGCGTGGTCGACATGAACGACCGTGCCTTGCGCGACATTACCAGCGGTTTGGGCGGGCCCGGCAACGGCGTACCGCGGGAGGGCGGTTTCGACATCACGGTGGCCTCGGAAATCATGGCGGTGTTCTGTCTCGCGAATGACCTGGACGAGCTGCGCAGCCGCATCGGCAATATCGTGATCGGCTACACGCGCGAACGACAGCCGGTCAAAGTGAGCCAGCTCAATGCAGAGGGTGCGATGACCGCGTTGCTGCGCGATGCCTTCCAGCCGAACCTGGTGCAGACGCTGGAAAATAATCCGGCACTGGTGCATGGCGGACCGTTTGCCAACATCGCACACGGCTGCAATTCGGTCATCGCGACCAGGACGGCACTGAAACTAGCCGATTATGTGATTACGGAAGCCGGATTCGGCGCCGATCTCGGGGCCGAAAAATTCTTCGATATCAAATGCCGCAAAGCGGGGCTGCATCCGGACGCCGCGGTGCTGGTCGCGACCACCAAGGCGTTGAAGATGCATGGCGGCGTGGACAAAGCGAATCTGGGCGAGGAAAATGTAAAGGCTGTGCTGGTCGGCTGTGCAAACCTGGGCCGGCATATCCGCAACATCGGCCAATTCGGCGTGCCGGTCACCGTTGCTATCAATCACTACCTCGGCGATACCGATGCGGAGCACGCTGCTATCCAGGAATATTGCACGAGCTTCAACGTGGGATGCACGGTCGCGTCGCACTGGGAAAACGGTGGCAAAGGCGCGACTTCGCTGGCGGAGGAGGTACTGACGGTCATCGAGGGCCAGAAGTCACAGTTTCGCATGCTCTATGACGACGAGACACCGCTGTGGGACAAAGCGAGGCATATTGCGCGCACGATTTACGGTGCCGAGGACATCATGGCCGACACGAAAGTGCGGCAACAATTCCAGCAATTCCAGGAGGCCGGTTACGGTCACTATCCTGTTTGCATGGCTAAAACGCAGTACAGCTTCTCGACCGATCCACAGTTGCGCGGGGCGCCTATACGCCACGAAGTACCGATCCGCGAGATCAGGCTGGCGAGCGGCGCGGAATTCGTGATCGTCATCTGCGGCGCGATCATGACCATGCCCGGCTTGCCCCGCAAACCGGCTTCCGAAAACATCAACGTGGACGGCAACAGGCGCATTACCGGCCTGTTCTGAGTTAAGCCGGCGATGATGATGCGCACAGGCCCCGGGGTTCTTCACCGCTGCCTCAGCCCTGCGGTATCTCCCATCCGGCCACTTCGATTTCCGCGATATCAACCGCGTCCGACGACACCCACAATACGACCCGCAGCCCGTCGGTAAAGTACGGATCGCCGGTCAGATTGCCGCGTGGTTGATCGATCGGCGCTGCCGCGACGCCACTCACATACCCAAACTTCGCCAATGCCTGACTGTAGGCCAGGTTTTCCAGCAGGAACTCGCGGGTCTCATCAACATCCGGATCGATTTTGTGCGTTGTGATGGTCTTCTTCGTGAAGCGCACCCCGATATCGCGGCTGATTTGTCCGATCCATACCGGTTTGTCTTCAAATCGCATCGGTGTGAGCCACAATCTCAGGTGGTTGCGTTCGTTGATGTTCTGCCTGATCCTTTGCAGGGCCACGTCTTGCGGCCGTCCGAAGACGTACAGGCTGCTAACCGGCGAATAGCGATACGCACCGCCACTGATAAACGAAATGATGGTCTTGAAAGTGGATGCCGTGGAGATGGCTTCCGTCTCGTCCCAACCGGCACGGATAAACGCGTAATACAAGTCTTTCGGCTCGCCAATCACGACTAGGTTGAGCGGATCTCCACTTCCCGCTGCGGCTGCATCGGTAACGCAGCAGGGAAGCTGCTCTACCGCATTGATGAAGTCCTCGGTGATTTCGAAATGTTCTATTTCCTCCGGCGCATACATGCCGGCAAAATCGACCTCATGATGATCGAGCTTCAGTCCCGGTACCGGGATAAAAAAGGTAAAATTCCAGTCCCGCTCGTCGCCGACGATATCGACATTGAATGCCTTGGTCCCCTCATCGAGGTGCGTGAACATGAAACCGGCCCGCGTCTCTCCCGGCCCCACCCTGGAATCAACGCCGCTTTGAAAGAAATACTGCTCCATCTGCCGGCGTGATTTTTTGTTCTCATAGATTGTTGAAGCCTCGATCGGCGTGAAATAGTTCGCGTCGACCCCAACCGGGAAAAAGGCGATTTCTTCAGTGGTCGAGTTTTCGATCTCGATCCAGACCGGCTGCACCCCGCGTGAATACAGGGACACACCGAACAGTTCGCGGGTCTCCCTGGCACTGGGTACCGCCGCCGTGACCGTGACGCCATCCTCCTGCTGCGTCGCCGAACGCTCGAGAAAGGGTACCTGCTGCAGCGGTTTGGGCTCGAACTGTGCGGCGCAACCTGACACCAGCATATACGCCAACCACAGCCAGCTGACTGTTGTGAAGGGTGCTGGCGAATTCATCTGTTCAGTCACGCGGCAGCGCTTCCCAGTCCGCCGATTCAGCCTCCAGTAGCGACACGGGTTGGCCGGAGATCCAAAAAACAGCGCGATAACCGTCGGTGAAATAGGGATCGTCCTGGAAACTCAGCCACCAATTTTCGACCGGTACGACTTCATCACCGGAGAGCCAGGCGAATTTCAGCAGCGACTGCGAATACCAGAGATTCTGCAGCATGAAATTACGCGCATTATCGACATCCGGATCCGGACGAGCAATGATCCACCGATGATCGATCACGTATTTGACCTGCCCCAGTGCAACGCTCTGATCTTCGAGCCGCAGCGGCGCCAGCCACAACTTGAGTTCGTAGTGGCCGTCATTGATTGAGCTGCCATAACGAAAAGTTGCGTCCTGCGGCCGACCATACAGGTAATCGTCGTCAGCCCTGGATGCATCATCTGCTGAAGTTTCGAGCCAGTTGGCTCGTAACAGCGTATACAACAGGTCCCTGCCCGCGCCGATCAGGATGACATTGATCGGATTGCCTTCGGCGTCACCGGCCGCATTGCTGCTGCAGCAGGGAAGGTCCTTCAGCGCGGCGCGAAACGCGGCCTCGTCGTGGATCGTAAGCTCTTCCGGCGCATACATGGCAGCAAAATCGATGTTGCCGTAGTCCGGAACAAAGCCGGGAACACGCATCAGAAAAGTGAAATAGTGAAACTCCTCGGGGCTGAACAGATCGACATTGAAGTCTTTGACGCCGGGGCGCGCATGCGTAAACACGAAGCCGGACCTGGTTTCGCCCGCCGGGATGTAACGATCCATGGCCAGCTCGTGAAAATGCTGTTCCATTTGACGCTTGCCGCTTTTCGAGAATCCGCCACGATGTTTCCAGGCAACTTCAAGCGGCGAAAAATAAAAGCGGTCTGTGCCGACCGGCGCATAACGCAGCCTGTTGCCGCTGCCGTTCTCGACCTGCAGCCAGACCGGCTGAATGCCTTTCTTGTACAGCGGCACACCGAAAATTGCTTCGGTCTCCGCCGCACCTGGCACCGAGGCCGATACCCTGACCTTGCCAGCAGCCTGGCTCTCGGCGCGCGCCACCAGATCAAGCGTCTCCAGCGGCTCATAGACATAAGGCCGGCCGCCGCAGGCGGCAAGCGATCCCAGGAGCAGTATGGCCGGCCAGCGCAGCGCACTCATACGAAGATCCATTGTCGACAAAAAGCCTGCCTATCATAGCGGAAGCCCGGGCCCGGTAGCAGGCCGGCCTGTCGCCGGCGAAGTTTTGTGCCATTGCCGGGCTGCTTGTAGAATGCGCGGACGCAAGTCGCACGCCAGACATACCCATGTCAGAAGAACAACAAGAATTCGACCGAGACACCATGCCGTTCGTGGCGCCGTGTCGCACGCTCTCGCCGTTTGCGTCATTTGGCTGGATCAGGAAAGGCATATCTGACCTGACCAGCGCGCCGCAGCTTAGCCTCGCCTATGGCCTGTTCATGGCCGCGGTAATCGCGATCGTGGTCATGCTGGCGTGGATCTACGGCAGTTACTGGATCATGCTGGCAATGCTCGGCGGTTTCGTGTTCCTAGCACCGCTGACCTGTATCGGCCTGTATGCGATCAGCGCCCAGCTCGAACGCGGGCAGGAGCCGTCCCTGGCGCGCAGCCTGCGCGCGGCTTTCAAACGTCATTTCGGCAACGAACTGGTATTTGCGCTGGTATTGTTGGTGATCTTCATGGTGTGGGCGCGCGCGGCAGTGTTGGTCAGCGTGTTTTTTCCGACCGAGGCACATCCGGAATTCCGCGAGCTGCTGGGCTACCTGACGATCGGCACGATCGTCGGAGCGATATTCGCGCTGGTGACGTTTTCGGCCAGCGCGTTCTCCCTGCCGATGATCATGCACCGGGACGTCGACAGCATCACGGCGATCGTGACCTCGATCAATGCGGTGCTCAGAAACAAGCTGGCCATGCTGATCTGGCTCGGCATCATCATGCTCGGGCTGTTGCTTGGCATGGCGACCGGCTTCGTCGGGCTGGCGATCATCCTGCCGGTCATCGGTTTTGCTGCATGGCACGGTTACCTGGAGACGATTGATGCCAGCGAGTTCCCGCGGCATGCCGTCGGCATCACGTCAGTGCCCAGGCCATCGGCGGACTGACTATAATGTGACAGTCGCGCCCGGCAAGAGATGTGTGCTGACAAGAACAACAGGGGCAACAATTGATGGAAGCGCAAAACAGCTATAACGATAAGGTTGTGCGTCAGTTTACGATCATGACTGTCGTCTGGGCCGTGGTTGGCATGCTGGTCGGAGTCATCATCGCAGCAGAACTGATCTGGCCCGGCCTCAGCATGGACCTTCCCTGGCTGACCTATGCCCGGCTGCGCCCGCTGCATACCAATGCGGTCATCTTCGCTTTTGGCGGTTCCGGCCTGTTTGCCACCGCCTACTATGTCGTGCAACGCACCTGCCATGTGCGCCTGGCTTTCGACAAGCTGGCTGCGTTTACCTTCTGGGGCTGGCAGCTCGTCATCGTCCTGGCCGCGATCACATTGCCGCTCGGCATCACCCAGAGCAAGGAGTACGCGGAGCTCGAGTGGCCCATCGACCTGCTGATCGCAGTCGTCTGGGTCGCTTTCGCGGTCGTATTCCTGGTTACCATCGGCCGGCGCCGCGTCAAACATATTTACGTCGCAAACTGGTTCTATGCGGCCTTTATCATCACTGTCGCGGTATTGCATATATTCAATAGCCTCGCCATCCCGGTCACGCTGTGGAAGTCATATCCGATTTACAGTGGTGTGGTCGACGCGATGATGCAGTGGTGGTATGGCCACAATGCGGTAGGTTTTTTCCTGACCGCCGGCTTCCTGGGCATGATGTATTACTTTGTGCCGAAACAGGCACAACGGCCGGTCTATTCCTATCGACTCTCGGTGGTGCATTTCTGGGCGCTGATCGCCCTTTACATGTGGGCCGGCCCGCATCACCTGCACTACACCTCGTTGCCTAACTGGGCCCAGTCAATCGGCATGGTGTTCTCGCTCGTCCTGCTGGCGCCGTCCTGGGGTGGCATGATCAATGGCATCATGACGCTTTCCGGCGCCTGGCATAAGCTACGCACCGATCCGATTCTCAAGTTCATGATCGTGTCGCTGTCGTTCTACGGCATGTCGACCTTCGAAGGTCCGATGATGTCGATCAAGACCGTGAACGCGCTGTCGCATTACACGGACTGGACCATCGGGCACGTGCACTCCGGCGCCCTGGGCTGGGTGGCGATGATGACAATCGGCACCCTGTACTGCCTGATCCCCCGCCTCTACAACCGTGACGGCATGTACTCGACCCGGTTGATCGACGTGCACTTCTGGACCTCGACCATCGGCGTGGTGCTGTACGCCGTATCGATGTGGATCTCGGGAATTACGCAAGGCCTGATGTGGCGCGCCATGAATGACGACGGCACGCTTACCTATTCCTTCATCGAGAGTCTCAAGTTCACCTATCCGTATTACGGGCTGCGCTTGCTGGGTGGAATAATATTTTTCGCCGGCATGCTGGTGATGGTTTACAACGTCTACATGACTGTGCGGCAGGTCAAACCGAAACCCGTTGCTGTCATTCAGCCGGCATGAGGTATACGGGATGAATCACGAAAAAGTTGAAACAAGTATCAACATTATGGCGATCCTGATTGTCGTGGTAATCAGCATCGGTGGACTCGTCGAGATAATACCGCTGATGACCAGTTCAGCAACAACAGAGCCACTCGAGGGCATCACGCCGTACCCGGCGCTGCAACTCGCCGGCCGCGACATCTATGTCCGGGAGGGCTGTTACGGTTGCCATTCGCAACAGATTCGTCCGTTCCGCAGCGAAACAGAACGCTATGGTCCGTATTCGGTCGCCGGCGAGTTCGTTTACGACCGGCCGTTCCAGTTCGGCTCCAAGCGTACCGGCCCGGATCTCGCTCGAATCGGCAAACGCTACAGCGACGAATGGCATCGAATACACCTTATCAGTCCGCGCGATCTTGTGCCGGAATCGAACATGCCGAATTATCCGTGGCTGGCGACTGCGCTGGTTGACGGCCAACTCGTTGCAAAAAAAATGAGGGCCCTGCAAATGATCGGCGACCCCTATACCGACCAGGAAATTGCGGCGGCTGCGGACGCGGTTGCGGGTAAGACTGAGCTGGACGCATTGGTCGACTATCTGCAGAACCTCGGCACCGTGCGTTCGGCGCGCTAGGGAGATCCGACGTATGGATATTGGACTCGTTCGCGGACTTCTTACAGCAGTACTACTGATACTTTTCCTTGGAGTATGGGCCTGGAGCTGGAGCCGCAGACGTAGCGCTGACTTCGATGCGGCGTCACGGGTGCCACTGGAAGAGAGCAGCCAGCCGCCGCAGGAAAACAACAACAAGGAGCAATTGTCATGAACAGCGTATGGAGCTGGTACATCATTATTGGCACGGTGGTCAGCCTGCTCGCCTGCTTATGGCTGGTGGCCTGGACGAACCGCCAACGCGCATCGGATGAAGAAATCAAGGAATCGGAGTCACATGTCTGGGACGAAGACATTCGCGAATTGAACAATCCGTTGCCGATGTGGTGGCTGTGGCTGTTCGTTCTCACGGTGATCTGGAGCGCCGGATACCTGATCTATTATCCGGGCCTGGGCAACTATGCCGGCGTGGCAAAATGGTCGCAGGAAGACCAGTATGACCGTGAGGTCGCTGCCGCTGAAGCCGCGTATGGGCCGATGTTCGCGAGCTACGGAGCGATGCCAGTGTCCGAACTGGTCAAGGACCCGAAAGCGCTGGCCATCGGCGCGAGTCTTTTTGCCAATTACTGCTCACAATGCCATGGCTCGACAGCACAGGGTGCGCGCGGATTTCCCGACCTGACCGACGGCGCATGGCTCTGGGGTGGCTCGCCGACGCAGATCGAGCAAAGTATTATCATGGGACGCACCGGCGTTATGCCGTCATGGGGCGCCATATTTCCGGATGACGAGAGCATCGACGAGATGGTGCGTTACGTCCAGACCATGGCGGACGGCGTGGACACGACATCGCCTGCGCACAGCCGTTATATGACGGTGTGCGTTGCCTGTCACGGACCTACTGGCGGCGGCAACCCGGCATTGGGTTCGCCGAGTCTATTGAACGATAGCTGGCTGTATGGCAGTTCTGCTCGAGCTATCCGACAGACTATTGTCGAAGGCCGCACAGGCATAATGCCCGCAAATGGCGATCTGATCGGACCGGACCGTGCCAGAATTCTGGCTGCCTACGTATACAGCCTGTCGCAGTAGCTTGCCGGACGATGAGATGAACGACAGCGACCAGCAAGTTTGGCGCGAGTGGTCAAGGGACACGATGAAGCTCGCGGTGGTGTCGTGGATCTCGTTCCTGATCGCTTCCGCCTTCACGATGTTATTTTTCGCTTTTGTCGACCCGCTGGTGCTGGTCGACGCCATCAACGTCAACGGGATCGACAGCAGAAATGCAGGATATGCGATCGGTTTTTTCTTTTTCTGGGCCAATGGCTGGATCGCCTGCTGGCTTTCTCAGCGCCTGATCAGGCGTAAACGTAGCGGTCCCGGCGCCGTCCACCGCTGAGCCCGGGAATCCGTCCGAATAATCATGAATGACGAGTCTGCTGGATACCAGTACGGTAATCTCTACCGCAGTGAAAGCAAAGTCTATCCGCGCGAAGTAAAGGGTCGCTTCGCAACGCTGCGGCGGCTGGCAATGTTTGTGCTGCTGGGCATGTTCTATGGCGGACCCTGGCTCACCTGGGACGGGCGCCAGGCATTGCTGTTCGATCTGCCGGCACGCAAGTTCTATATCTGGGGCATGACCCTGTGGCCACAGGACTTCATCTATCTCGCACTGTTGCTGATCATCCTCGCAGTCAGCCTGTTTTTCTTTACTGCGCTTGCCGGCCGCCTGTGGTGTGGCTTTGCCTGCCCACAAACCGTATGGAGCGAGGCATTCACCTGGATTGAGATGGCAATCGAGGGAGGTCGCAACAAGCGCATCAAGCTCGACCAGGGACCGTGGACCTGGCAAAAAATCTGGAAGAAGAGCGCAAAACAAATTTGCTGGATCTCGCTGGCGCTATTTACCGGCTACTCTTTCGTCGGTTATTTCGTGGACGTTCGCACACTGACATCGGAGCTGCTGACTTTCTCGGCCGGCCCATGGGCGTATTTCTGGGTCCTGTTTTATGGCTTCGCGACTTATGGCAACGCCGGTTTCATGCGCGAGCAGGTTTGCAAATACATGTGCCCGTATGCGCGTTTCCAGGGTGCGATGTTCGACCACGATACGATGATCATCAGCTACGACGCGGAACGCGGCGAGCCGAGGGGCGCCAGGAAGAAAGGCAGCGACCCTGGCAAAAAAGGCCTGGGCGACTGCATCGACTGCACGATCTGCGTGCAAGTCTGCCCGACCGGCATCGACATTCGCGAAGGGCTGCAATATGAATGTATCGCCTGTGCCGCCTGCATCGACGCCTGTGACACCGTGATGGACAAGATGCAGTATCCGCGCGGCCTGATTCGTTACAGCACCGAGAGGGCGCTGGAACACAAGCAATACCACCTGTTGCGCCCCCGAACGATTGTCTATTCGGGCATCCTGTCGCTGCTCGTCATTGCGATGATCTCCGCAGTGACGCTGCGCAAGCCCGTTATTCTGGACGTCATACGCGATCGCAATACGCTGTACCGTGATGTGGGCCGGCAGGGCATTGAAAACAGTTATACCGTGCGGGTCGTGAACAAGCACAATATCGATCACGATTATTCGCTGAGCGTCAGCGGCATTGACGGAATCCGGATTCGCTCCGCCAGCGAGCTTTCCGTGGCTGGAGAGTCCGTCTTCAGCTTGCCGATATCCGTGACCGCGCCGCACCAAAGCGCCGTCGGCGGGCAGGTCATCGAATTTACGCTGACGACGACTGACGGTAGTAATATCACGGTCTCCGAGGAAAGCCGATTCCGCGGCCCGAGCGGGGACTGATGCCATGCCAGGGAGCCGTGCAAAGCAAGACGAATGCTGGTATCGCAACCCCTGGGTGTGGTTGATCATCGCAATCCCGGGCCTGACAGTCGCAGGCTGCATGGTGACCATTTATCTCGCTATCACGAACCCTGATTTCCTGGTATCCGATCAGGCCATGGAGCAGACGCCCGCAGCAAGCACGCCACGCGACACGCTGCCCTGATCATGGGTAATGCGCCCTGCTTTCATTGCGGCGAAGCGTTGCCGGACGGTGAGCGAATCATCGCCAGGCTGGGTGAGGAACAGTTTGCCGTATGCTGCATCGGCTGCCGCGCAGTCGCTGAATTCATCCACAGCAGCGGACTCAACTCTTTCTATGATTTTCGCAGTCAGCCGCAAGCGGGCATGGAACTTACGCCGGAAATATCCGAATGGCAGCACTTTGACGCCGACGAGCTGTTGACGAAATACGTGTACCGGGACCGTGAACAGGCCGCGGCAACAATCGACATCGGTGGCATGTATTGTTCGGCATGCGTCTGGTTACTCGACAACGCATTGCAACGCATCGACGGCATCGGATCAGTCACAGTCAACCCGGCAACGCGCAGAGCCGTTATTCAGTGGAATACGGAAATCATGCTTTTCAGCAGGTTGCTGGCAGAAATCGCACGCATCGGTTTTCGACCGTTTCCAGTCAGCGTCGGCCGGCGCCGGGAAACACAGGATGATGAATACAAGCGCGCCCTCAAGCGCCTCATTGTTGCTGCAGCCGCCGGCATGCAGGTGATGATGTTCGCGGTTGCGCTGTACGCCGGCGATTACTTCAGCATTCAAGGCGGCATTGAAAAATTCTTGCGCAACATCAGTCTGCTGGTGACGCTGCCAATCGTCTTCTACTCGGCCCGTCCTTTTTTCCAGGGTGCCTGGCGTGGTCTGCGGGCGCGCGAGCCCGGCATGGACCTGCCGGTCGCAATCGCGATTTCGGCAGCATTCCTGGCATCTTTGCGCGCGACCTGGCTGGGCGTGGGCGACATTTACTTCGATTCGGTTGCGATGTTTGTGCTGTTCCTTAGCGCGACCCGATTTCTCGAGATGCGCGCCCGCCACCGCTCGGACGATCTGGCGTTGGCGCTGGCTCGCCTGCTGCCGGACACCGCAACACGCGTGACTGACGGGGAGCAAAAGCTGGTTGCGCTGGATCGGATCCAGGTCGGGGACATCGTAGCAATCCGGCCGGGCGACGTCATTCCGGTTGACGGCAAAATCCTGACCGGTAGCCTGGCAATCGACGAGTCGATGCTGACCGGCGAATCACTGCCAGTGAATCGCAGCGCTCGGGACAAGGTGTTCGCGGGTGGCTTAAACG
>Ga0255058_10001698_pt1 | contig 12390 bp, 14 predicted proteins | sample Cases_109_9_MG_FD_188637 | JGI IMG/M metagenome (GOLD analysis project Ga0255058, IMG submission 188637) | Seawater microbial communities from Amundsen Gulf, Northwest Territories, Canada - Cases_109_9 | ecosystem: Environmental > Aquatic > Marine > Gulf | place: Canada: Northwest Territories... | reverse complement strand
GAGGGCGACGGTCTTGCCGCCGGTGTTGGGGCCGGTGATCAGGAGGACGGTGAAGCCCGTGCTGGAGGATGCTGTCGGGAGGTTCGCGGTGTCGACGTCGCCGAGCCAGATGTTGATCGGCATGACGTCGCCGGTGAGGAGGGGATGGCGTGCGTTGACCAGTTGGATCTCGCCCGACTCTTCGAGCAGCCACGGTTGATCGGGGCCTTCGTGCGGCAGTTCTTCGGCGCCGATCGCCGCTCCGAAGCGGGCTTTCGCCAGCGAGAGATCGATCTCAGCGACAGCGCCGAGCGCCATCGCAATGTCGTCGGAACGGCTTCCCGCCTGCGACGAGAGGTCACGCAAGATGCGGATGATCTCGCGCTCCTCCTCGGCGAGCAGCTCGCGCCACTTGTTGCCCATCTCGACGGTCTCGAGTGGTTCGAGGAACAGCGTAGCGCCGGAAGACGAGACGTTGTGGACGATGCCGGGCACGTCGGCGCGTTGCTCGGCCTTGACGGGGATGACATAACGTCCGTCGCGGAGCGTGACGATCGGGTCCTGTACGGACGTGCGCTTTGCGTTGAGGATCCGCTGCAGGCGGGTGGTGAGGCGGTCGTGAGCGACGCGTGATTCGCGGCGAAGCTCGGAAAGGATGGGCGAAGCGGAGTCCATCACCTCGCCGCGGGCGCCGATGGCGTTGGAGATCGCGCCGGTGAGGTCGCCGAAGTCCTCGATACGGTCCGCTACCTCGTCGAGAAACGGGACGTAGACGCGCAGGCGTTCGATGGTGTCGTGCGCGGTGCCGGCGACGGTGAGCGTGCCCTGGACGTCGAGAAGCTCCGTCGGTTCGAGCGTGTGTCCGAGCGCCGCCTGCTCGACGATCGAGCCGATGTCGCGAACGCCGCCGAGGCCTGTGTTCGGTTTCATTTCGAGCAGCTTCCGCGCCTCGGCAGTGAGCCGCTGCCGCCGCAGGGCCTCACGGTACTCCGGCGAGGGTGTGAGGTCAGACGCGAGCGCTTTTCCCTGGGCGGTGTCGCAGTGCCGGGTGAGGCGCTCGATGACCTTGTCGTATTCGAGGGTGGTGAGGGATTTTTCGGGTGTGGTCATGCTTGTGATAAGTCTATCGCAAGGGCACGGGCAATAAGGCTATAATGTCCCGCCCGCCCACCCGATGAAATTTAGATAGGGGGACACCCCCTATGACCCCCGGCAAAGGAGCTGCGCCCCTCTGCACTCCCGGCTAGGGTCGGCCGTGTGGCCTAGACCTGATCGTAGCGGAAGCAGGTGACTTCGTGGTCGTTAACCATGCCGGTCGACTGCATGAAGGCGTAGCAGATGGTGGAGCCGACGAAGCGGAACCCGCGCTTCTTGAGGTCTTTGCTCATCGCGTCCGACTCGGCGGTCTTGGCGGGAATCTGGTTGATGCTGCGGAACTTGTTCCGTCTGGGTTTGCCGCCGACGAACTGCCAGATGTAGGCGTCGAACGAACCGAACTCCTTCTGGACGTCGAGGAAGGCGCTTGCGTTATCGATCGTCGATGCGACTTTGAGGCGATTGCGGACGATTCCGGCGTCGGCGAGGAGGCGTTTCGTTTCGGCGGCGCCATAGCGGGCGATCTTCTTGACGTTGAAGCGATCGAAGGCGCGGCGGTAGTTCTGGCGCTTCTTGAGGATGGTGCTCCAGCTGAGGCCGGCCTGTGCACCTTCGAGCGTGAGCATCTCGAAGAGCAAGCGGTCGTCGTGGACAGGGACGCCCCAGTCCTCGTCGTGGTAGGCAAGCATCAGTTCGTCAGAGCCAGCGGCCCAGCCGCAGCGTTTAGTCATAGCGCTGGCGATTATACGCGACGGCGCTAGACGAGCTGCCAGTCCTGGATGCGAATGTCGATGAGGAGCGGGAAGCCGCGCGGCGTTCCGTCACCTTTGCGAGGCGTTACGCGGCGGTGGCTGGGGTAGGGGACGCCGTCGGAGACGCTATGGGAAAGGACGACGTTGGCGGCCTTGGCCCAACCGCCGAAGACTTCAGCGGTGTAGTCGTGCTGGCGAAGGAGTGCGGTGTCGCGGTCGAAGTGGAACTGCTGGACGGGGCAGTGGGTCGGCAGCTCCGGCGGGAAGTGGGCTTCGAGCGTCGTCTCGCCGGGGTCGGTCCACTCGATGTCGTCGCGCATCAGGAGCGCCGGGAGGGTCAGGTAGTTCCAGATGGCGTAGGAGGAGAAGTAGACTTCGTCGAGCCTGTCCCAGTAGAAGAGCCGGCGCCCGTAAGGGAACCCCCTTCCGGGCTCGTGGCGGAGGGCAGTGATGTTGCCGACGCCGTCCTCGATTTCGACCGACCGCCCGTCGAAGGTGCGCCGCAGGTCGGGGCGGCCCCTGTTCCAGGAGACGACATGCGGTGTTTCGAGAGACGCCTCGACGTGCATGTCGCGGATACCGCCGCGCAACTTGGCGAAGAAGGCGAACCCCCAGGCGTTTACGGTGGCGTGAACGGATGTCGCTGCCTTCCAGCGGTCCGCTCCGCCGTAGGCTTGGACGACGCGTTCGGCGAGGGGTAGCATCGGGTCTCAGCCGCCGTGGGCGGCCATCCACTCCTCGTGAGGAGGCACCTTCTCGCCGATGACGTAGAGGAAGACGTAGGAGCCGGTGTCGCCGAGGAACTTGAACTGCTTGCGCAGGTCCTTGACGAGGGCTTCGAAGTCGCCGTGGGAGCGGAGATACTTCTTGAAGCCGTCGTACTCTTCCTCGAGCTCGATGATCCGTCTGGCGTTGCCGACGACCGCCTCGAGCTTGCGGCGGTTGCGGACGACGCGGGTGTCTTGAGTGAGGTTCGAGATGTCTTTCTCAGTCATCGACGCGACGGTCGTGATGTCGAAGTCGTGGAACGCCTCACGGGTCCCCTCCCACTTGTTCTCGATGACCTTCCAGGACATGCCGCTCTGGAAGACCGACTTGCTCATGATCTCGAGGTAGTCGCCGAGGCGCTTCGGCTTGATCTGCTTTGGGGCTTCCATACGGCTCCTGTCGTCCAGGTGTGAGCGCTACTTGCGCTGGTACTCGGGTAGCTTCTCAGCGACAACGTCCCGGACCTTATCGCGGAGCTTTTCCTCACCATCGAAGAGATGTTCGAACCCCCACTCGCCCAACGCGTGGAGTACCGGTCTGAAGGACAGTCCGGTCTCGGTGAGATGGTACTCCGCCCTGAGCGGGTGTTCGCTGTAGACCTGTCGTTCGATGAAGCCGTGCTCCAGAAGTTTCTTGAGCCTGACGGAGAGGACTTTCGGGGGCATCCCCGGCGAGGAATCGAGGAATTGATTGAAGCGAGTCTTCCCGATAAAAAGGTCGCGCACGATCAAAAGGGTCCAGCGGTCGCCGACGATATCGAGCGTCCGGGCGATCGGGCAAGCTTGGTCGTATGGTCGTCTCGTTGCCATGTGAGAGAGTGTACTCCAGGCGTTTGACGCAAACAAGGAAGTGACTATACTGAGTGAAGCCGCAAGCTGATCGCCCCGCAACTTTAGGAGGTAGAGTCCATGGTTACAGCGCAATCCCTGCGAGACCAGGTCACGGAGAAGGTCAACGAAGTGAAAGGTCTCGTTTCAGAGTTGAGCGACGACGAGGCAGCGAGCAACCCGGCCGAGGGTGAGTGGTGCGTGAAGGAAGTCCTGTCGCACTTGATCGGCGAGGAGCTGGGTAGCGCGAAGGCCGGTCTGAAGAGGTTCCTCGACGAGGAAACGCCGCAGATCGACGTCAACCCGGGGGTTTCGTACTTCGAAGTGCGCAACAACCTCTCGACTGCGGAGCTGCTCGTAGCGTTCGAGGACGAGTACGGGAAGCTCGGTGAGTTCTTGGGCGGACTGAGCGAGGAGCAGCTCAACCGTAAGGCGAACGTTCCGTTGCTGAAGGATAGTCCGATCGGGGAGTACCCGACGCTGTCGCAGTGGGCGGGCGCGCTATTGAACTTGCACGTCAACGAGCACGTCGGTCAGATCCGCAACCTCTGTCAGTAGTGACGTTGGGGCGTGAAAGATAACGCGCGACCGCCGCATACTCGCTGGTGAATGGACACGAAACAGAAGGAGGCAGAGATGGGAAACCCGGTAGTGCACTTTGAGGTCTTAGGGAAGGACGCGAGTAAGCTTCGCGATTTCTATTCCAAGATGTTCGACTGGAACATGCAGGTCATGCCGGAGATGGACTACGGCTTGGTGGACAACGGTGGCCATGGCATCAACGGAGGGATCGGTATCGGTGAGCAGTCGCACGCGACGTTCTACGTCGAAGTCGACGATCCGCAGGCGTATCTCGATAAGATCGAGGCTGCCGGCGGCAAGACGACCGTGCCAGTCACGGAGATCCCGGACATGGTGACGTTCGCGATGTTCACGGACCCGGAAGGGAACCTAGTTGGCCTCGTGAAGGCGGACGCATCCTAAAGGAGGGACGGTCATGGTCAAAGGACTCGAAAGCGTGATCATCTGGACGGACGACATCGGGCGGTTGCTGCCGTTTTACCGCGACCTGCTCGGCCTGAAGCCGGAGTTCGAGAGCGAGGAGTTCGTCGCGTTCGGATCGCCGGCCAGTGGCTCACGACTCGCCCTCGGGCGCCACAGCGAGGTCAGCGGCCCCACGAAGGACCCGTTCCGGATGATGCTGAACCTATCGGTAGACGATTGCCAGGCGGAGTACGAGCGGCTATCGGGCCAGGGCGTCGAGTTTCTGCGCAAGCCTAGCGTAGAGAACGAGCACATGATCATGGCCACGCTCAAAGACCCAGACGGCAACATGCTGCAGCTAATGCAGCAGCAGGGCTAGACGAAAGATACGGCTACTCGAGTAGCCGTATCCAGGTCGTCAGCGCATAAGCGTACGAGGCGCCGTCTTCATCGAAGATAGCGCTGCCCGCGAATATCTTGCGGCCGTCTTCGCCACGCGGCCACCCCACGACTATGTAGCGTCCGTCGATCGGGACGGGCCGCTCAAGCTTTGCAGCGATCCGCCCTAGAACGGCGTGCCGGCCGGGTGCGAAATCGTTGGCGCTCCAGCCACTGGGGCAATCGAGGGCGGCCCATACGAATTCGCGTCGAACGTTTCCGTCACCTGCCGCTAGGGCCTGAGACGTAAGCCAAGGTGTGGCCGACAGGTCGCGGCCGGCAACCGGCCCCGCGAAGAGATCGAGTCCATCGCCGTCCGGCCGGTCGGGTCCGCAGACGAGGCAGGTCGGGAAGGGGTGCTCGTCATATCCCGGGTAGCCGCGGGCTGCGACCTTTGCGTCAGCGAATGAGACGGGCGCCGGAAGGACCGTTTCAACCTGCGACCGCAGCGCTTCCGCGACGAGCGTCTCACCGTCGAGGAGGTGTACAGCGTCCCCTTCGCGCTGGACCGTCAGGGGCGTGCCGAGGGGAGGTGGTTTGCGCAACGTGACCTCGACGTCGCTGCCGCCGAGGACGTTTGCGAGGAGCCCGGCGCTATAACCGCCCTGGCCCGAGTCTGGTGGGCCGTTGAACCCGTGGGCGATCGTGATGGTTTCGGTCATGACGTCTCCAGTGCGGACTTGAGCGCCGCCGTAAGGGCCTTGAGCTCGCTCTTGGCGATGGTGCGAGGATCGATCAGCAAGGTGTCGTGTCCGATGCGCCCGACTACCGGCGGGTCGCCGGTTCGTAAGCTCGTTGCGAGCGCCGTGACGGATGAGCCATCGCTCGAGATCGCGACGAGTTTCGTAGGCAGCCCCTCCTCAGGGAGGCTGCCACCGCCGACCATGGAACGACCGTCCACGACTTCGGCTCCGCCGCCAATCGCGCGGGCGATAGCCCCCGCCCGCTTCTCGGTCTCCTGGAGGGGCATCGAAATCATCTGCCAGACCGGGATCTTGTTCAGCGCTTCGCCGCGCAGGTAGTGGAAGAGCGTTGCCATCAACCCGGCGATGCTGGCCTTGTCCATGCGGACGGCTCGGGCGAGCGGGTGGCGGCGCATCTTCTCTATGAGGTCCGTCCGGCCGATGACGATCCCCGCCTGGGGCCCGCCAAGGAGCTTGTCGCCGGAGAACATCACAAGATCGGCGCCGGCGGCGAGGCTTTCTTGAACGGTCGGCTCCGGCGCCAGTCCGAACTGTGGCGTTTCGATGAGGCAACCGGATCCGATATCGTCCAGCAGGAGCACGTCCCGTTCGCTCGCGAGCGTCCCGAGCTCCTCGATTGTTGCGGAATCAGTGAAGCCGATGACGCGGAAGTTGCTGGCGTGAACCCGCATGATCGCGGTCGTGTCGTCCGTGATCGCCGCGTCGTAGTCTCGTAGATACGTTCGGTTGGTCGTGCCGACCTCAACTAGTTTGGCCTTGGATTGCAGCATGACGTCAGGGATTCGAAATCCGCCGCCGATCTCGACGGCTTGGCCGCGCGAGATGATTACCTCGCCTGAATGCGCCACGGCGGACAGCGCCAGAAGCAGCGCGGATGCGTTGTTGTTCACGGCGATCGCCGCCTGTGCGCCTGTTAAGCGCTGCAGGACGGATTCGAGATGCACGAAGCGGGAGCCGCGCTCCCCGGAATCGAGATCGAATTCGAGGTTCGAGTAGCCGTGCGAGACTGCGGCCATCGCCGCGACCGTGTCGTCGGAGAGCGGAGCGCGTCCGAGGTTGGTATGAAGGATGACGCCTGTGGCGTTGATGACAGGCCGTAGCGAGGTCTCGAAGGCCAGCTTGGCGATACCGAGCACGGTCTCCACGATCTGGTCTTCCGTGGGCGGGCGCTTCCCCTGTGACACCGAGACGCGCGCAAGCTCCACGGCCTCCCGGACGATCTCTGTGACCGCGGTGGCGCTGCCGTTGGCGAGCGCGCTCACTCGCTTGTCTGAGAGGATGGCGTCTACGGAGGGAAGGGTGCGGTAGGGATTGTCCTTGGCCATAGGTGGAACCTCGGTTCGTTCGATTGTAGCACCGGCGGCTTGGTCTGACCGCCGGGCGTAGGGCCCGCCGAGGCTGGCTGCTAGAATGACGGTGGCGAAGCGAGATTGCCTCAGAACAGACGGAGAGCGTAAATGACCAAACCACCCGCCCAGAGTCCGGGCGTCTTCGATCAGGCGTTCCTGACCGGCGTCGACGGAGTTACCGAGGTCCTTCTGATCCGGCACGGACAACAGGACATCGATTTCAACGGGCCCGTGGGCGAGGTGATGGACCCGCCGCTTTCCGAGACAGGCCTCGCCCAGGCGTCGCTTCTTGGCGAGGGCCTGTCGACAACGCACATCGATGCGATCTTTGCCAGCCCGCTGCGCCGCGCGATGCAGACCGCGGAGGCCGTGCAGAAGCATCACAAGCACCTCGAGTTGCAGGTGATCGAAGACCTTCAAGAAGTGATGATCTTCAAGGACGTGCCGCCGGAAAAGACCGCTCTGGAGTTCTTCGGCAAGGACCTGCTGATGGCGGTGAGGCTTCGTATGCTTGAAGAGCGCTCGTGGGACGTCTATCCGCTATCCGAGTCAAGCTTCGATTTCCGCAAGCGGGCGGTGAACGCTGTTGAGACAGCGATCGCACAGAACGTCGGAGAGCGGATCGCGATAGTCTGCCACGGCGGCGTGATCAACGCCTATATCGGCCACATCGTGCGCTCCGCGTACGACATGTTCTTTCGGCCGGCACATACGTCTGTGAGCATCGTCGCCTCGGGCGAGAGCCGAAGGGTGCTCCGGTCGATGAACGACACGTACCACTTGCGCACGGCGGAGGGTGATTTCGCGACCTACTGACGTCCGCGCAGACGTTCCTTGACCCTCCAATAGCCCAACCATAAGATGACGACAGGATGCCCCTGAAACCCAATCTGCGTATACCCGGACCTACGCCCGTCCCACCAGACATTCTCGAGGCGATGGCGCGACCAATGGTGAACCACCGTGGGAAGCCCTTCGCGGAGATAGTCGGGCGTGTGGGCGAGCGCCTGAAGGACTTCTTCCTGACGAAGGAGGATGTTCTGGTGCTTACGGCGTCTGGCACCGGTGGCCTCGAGGCGGCGGTAGTGAACACGCTCTCGCCTGGCGACAAGGTGCTCTCGGTGAGCATCGGCGCCTTTGGCGATCGACTTGCCTCGATTGCAGAGACGTACGGAGTCGAGGTGACGATGCTCCAGTATGAGTGGGGACAGGCGGCGCGGCCAGAGGACGTTCGGAACGCACTCGAGCACGATTCGGACGTGAAGGCCGTGATGGTCACTCATAACGAGACATCGACGGGGGTGACGAACCCACTCGAAGAGATCGCGAAGGTCGTTCGCGAGTTCGACAAGCTTCTCATAGTGGACGCCATCAGCTCTCTGGGCGCCGTGCCGTTGGCGATGGATGAATGGGGCTTGGATTGTGTCATCACCGGCTCACAGAAGGGTTGGATGGTGCCACCCGGTCTCGCCTTCGCATCGCTGAGCGAGCGTGGATGGAAGGCGTACGAAGAGTCGACTATGCCACGGTTCTACTTCGATCTTGGTAAAGCACGCGATAGCCAGGCCAAGGGTCAGACGCCGTGGACTCCGGCCGTATCGATCTTCTTCGCGCTAGATGTTGCGCTGGAGAAGATGGAGAAGGAGGGGCTGGAGAGCATCCTTGCGCGGCACTCAAGGGTGGGGCAGACAGTCAGAGACGGAGTCAGGGCGCTTGGCCTGGAGCTTTTCTGCCAGGACGAGCGCTACGCTTCCAACACGGTGACTGCGATCAAGAGCCCAGACGGTGTCGATGTCGGTGAGTTGAGAACGCTTCTGGAAGACGAATACGAAGTCGTTGTCGCGGGCGGGCAAGCGAAGCTCAGCGGCAAGATCTTCCGCATCGGGCACCTAGGTCTGGCTGATGATGAAGACATACAAGACGCGCTGGACTCCCTCGCCGCTGCCCTGCCGAAGCTCGGCTTCGCCCCTTCGGCAGCGCGCTAGGCCGTTGAGCCGTATGGACGCCCGAATACTCATCTGCGACCCGATCGCGCGGGAAGGCGTGGTCGCGCTTGAAGCGTCTGGCGCCACCGTCGATGTCAAGACCGGTCTTGCGCCAGATGCTCTGCGCGAGATCGTCGATGGCTACGACGCCTTGGTCGTTCGCAGCGAGACCAAGGTCACGGCCGAGATCTTCGCAGCGGCATCGAAACTGAAGGTCGTGGGCCGAGCCGGCGTAGGCGTGGACAACATTGATCTTGACGCGGCGACCGAGCGCGGCGTGGTCGTCGTTAACGCGCCGACGGGCAACACGACATCGGCGGCGGAGCACGCGATCGCTCTCATGCTGGCGCTCTCGCGAAACATCCCGGACGCTAACGCTTCACTCCGGGCGGGCAAGTGGGATCGCAAGCGCTTCGTCGGGCTCGAAGTCCGGGGAAAGACGCTGGGCGTGATCGGGCTCGGACAGGTCGGGTCAGAGGTGGCGCGACGAGCCAAGGGTCTCGAGATGAATGTGATTGCTCTCGACCCATTCGTTACCGAAGATCGGGCCAAGGTGCTCGGCGTCGATCTAGTCGACAAAGAAACGCTGCTTGAACAATCGGACTTCATCACGGTCCATACGACGCTCTCGGATGCGACCAAGAGCATCATTGCGGCGGAGGAGTTGCGGGCCATGAAGTCGAGCGCGCGCGTCATCAACACGGCTCGTGGCGGAATCATCGACGAGGCGGCGTTGGAGCAAGCGCTGAACGAGGGATGGATAGCCGGCGCGGCGTTGGACGTGTTCGAGAACGAGCCCGTGACGGACCATCCGCTGTTCAAATCGGACAAAATCGTCGTCACGCCGCACCTCGGAGCGTCGACAACGGAGGCGCAGGAGCGCGTGGCCGTCGATGTGGCGGAGCAGATCCTGTGCGTTCTGAACGAAGAGCCTGCTCGGTACGCGGTGAACGCTCCGCTGATCCCGCCAGAGACGTACAGCTACCTGGGGCCGTTCCTGCCGGTCGCGCAGAAGATCGGATATCTGGCGGTGCAGCTTCACGCGCGACAGATGGGGAACGTGGAGATCGACTATTCGGGCGAGATCTCTCAGCACGACCTGACGCCGCTCCGTGCGGCAATCCTTGCCGGGCTGCTGAAGCCGGTCAGTGAGGACCATGTGAACGTCGTGAACGTGGACATCCTCGCGCAGCGCCGCGGCATCGCTATCACAGAGAAGCACGTGCCGACGCACGCGCTGTACGCGAACCTGATCACGGTCCGCTGCACAAGTAGCGAAGGTGAGACGGAGATCTCCGGGACGCTGGCGCACGACGGACCCCACATCGTCTCGATCGATAAGTTTTGGGTCGACGTGCCGCCGAGCGAGGGTTACCTGATGTTGTGCGAGAACAGCGATCGCCCGGGCATGATCGGAGCGGTGGGCACGCTGCTTGGGGAGTTCAAGGTCAACATTAGCTTCATGAACGTCGGACGGCACGAAAAGCGCGGTGAAGCGCTCATGGTTTTGGCCCTCGACGAAGCGCTCGACGACAAGCAGATCGAACGCGTGCGCGAGATTCCAGGCATCCTGAACGTGACGCTCGCGCGTTTGTAGCGGCGGGTTAGTCTTCGAGTGGGTTGAAGAGCAGGCCCGTCGGCACCTTCGGATAGTAGAAGGTCGACTTCTGAGGCATCCGCTCGCCCGTCTCAGCAAGGTCGAGGACGGATTTGACGGGTACTGAATTTAGCAGCACCGCGTAGCGTCCGCGGCCCGTTCGCACGGTGGTTTCCGCTTCCGTCGGATCCTCCGTGAACCAGACAGAAGAGTGGTCCGTCATCTCTGTCTCAGAGACCCCGATGCAGTGCTGCATCATCACGTGGTTTGCGACCGCGTAGTCCAACGCTCGCCATTCGGGCGACCGGTCCTGCGGGAGAAGGCTGTCGATGGCCGCCTTGTCGGCGACCGTCAGGAGCATCGGCTTCGCGTCGTCGTTCGCGATCAGTCCGAATGCCTGAGATGGCGCTGCTCGCGACAGGGCATCGCTCAACGCGTCGAGTGAATCGAATCGGTCGATGTTGAACAGCGGCTCGATACGGGCGACGACTTCGGTCCAGTCGCCGCCGGCGGCGGTGACGCGATGGATCGGCAGGACTAGCAGCCCCGGATCGGAAGCGGACGAAAGGGCGACGAGGGCGAAGTTCTCGGGCTCCTCTCCAGTCCAGCCGTTGGAGCGGGAGTCGTCGCGGAAGCCGAGCGCCGTTTCGTAGCGGTGGTGGCCGTCAGCGATGTAGAGCTTCTCTTCAGCGAAGGCGTTTCGCAGCGAGGAGGCGAGACCTTCGTCGGCGATGAGCCAGAGCGAGTGGTGCTGTCCGTCGTCGGCTTCGAAGCTGACTGCGGGATCGGTCTCCTCTACTCGGGTGAGGATCGACTCGATGCTGTGCTTCTGATCTCGATATGTGAGGAAGACCGGGCTCGAATTCACTCGCGTTGCTTGCAGGAGCTTGAGGCGGTCCGCCTTGGGCGCGCCGAACGTCTGCTCGTGCGGGAGCACAACGCCGTCGCTCCAGGGCTGCAGGCCGACGCGCGCGAACAGCATGCGTCTCTTGTAGGTCGTATCGCCGTGCCGGAACTGCTGCTGGTAGAGGTAGTACGAGGGTGCTTCATCCTTGCGGATGGTGCCGTCCTCCCGCCACGACTTCAGGGCTTCCGCAGCGTTTTCGTATCGCCTATCGCCATCGCCGATCGCGAGTTCGACGTGGACGGCGTTGTACGGTGCGCGGTCGTGGAGTTCACGCTGGCGTTCGGGTGAGATGATGTCGAACGGCGGGCAGATGGCAGCCGCGAGATCGAGGCCCGGTGCGTATCGGAGGGCTCGGAAGGGTCGGACGTCTGCCACGTTTTCGATCATAGCATCGAGCAATTGCGGCGAGCCAGAGCACCTGCCTAGAATGGCGATCGAACCAAACGAGAGGAGCCTTGTTGCGCTACGCCTGCACGTTCTGTGAGATCGCTGCCCACCGGGAGCCCGCCGATATCCTGTTCGAGGACGACGAGGTTATCGTTTTCCGGAACCGCCTTAAATGGGTGCCGGTGATGCTCCTTTCTGTGCCAAAGAAGCACATGTCGCAGTCGGAACTCTGGACGGACATGGGGCGCGTCGGCGAGATGGCTGTGAAGATGGGGCACGAACACTGCCCAGACGGATTCCGTTTGCTATCGAACTTCGGATTCGATGCGATGCAGAGCCAGCAGCACGCGCATATCCACGTCATCGGTGGGACGTTCCTTGGTGAGTACGCTTAGCTGGAGCTTTCGAGCGATACGACGCCGGCTTCGGCCAGCACCGCGCGTTGCATCTCGAACAGTTGCTTGATCCCGCCGTCGGCGAGGTCCAGTAGCTCGTTCATCGCATCTCGCGAGAACGGGTGGCTCTCGCCGGTGCCCTGCACCTCGACGAAGTCACCCTCCTCGGTCATGACGACGTTGAAGTCGACCGAGGCCTTGTAGTCCTCTTCGTAGTTGAGAT
>Ga0255058_10001697_pt1 | contig 12390 bp, 11 predicted proteins | sample Cases_109_9_MG_FD_188637 | JGI IMG/M metagenome (GOLD analysis project Ga0255058, IMG submission 188637) | Seawater microbial communities from Amundsen Gulf, Northwest Territories, Canada - Cases_109_9 | ecosystem: Environmental > Aquatic > Marine > Gulf | place: Canada: Northwest Territories... | reverse complement strand
TAATCGACTTTTATGACGGTGGGCGCAGACGTAGCATGAAGCTATGGCAATCGTTATCGAACGTCGCGCGAGCGTCATTCTGCTCTCGTTAAGAATCGAAGGGTGAAACCTATTTCGATTCACCGTAATCGCTCGCTGCCACGGGCTAGCGAGGAATTGCGGCAAGGGCCGTCTTGGCTATGGCTCGCGATAATCGTACTTTTAAACCTGCTCATCGTTGGCAGTTTAATTTACAGTTTGGCCCATATGCTGGTTGCCTAAGTCGGTGCCTCATGCCTCAGTGTTTATTATTGCCTGCTTGCAGGCGTGGCCGGCAATCTTCGGCTTGTTAGCTTCTTTTCCATTTTCTCTAATGCAAAAGTGTGGCAAGCGGTAAACCGCAACACGGTCCAAGGGGCTGAATAAGTAGGAGGTACAGGCGGTTCTCGCTCAGGCGCCAGTAGGCCCTCCAAGCTTGGCGATCACCTGAGCTCTAGGTTTCACGCACGCCGAAATTGCCTGAAACAGCGATCGGATCGACGCCCAATGTGCCCCTTGTTATTGTTTTAGCCACAGTTTTTCAAACAATATGGAGTACAGCCAGTGGTAGTGATTGGGTTTTTGCATGCTTTAGGTAACAGCGGGCCCATCTTTGTTTTAGGATATCGATTGCGGAGACAGTTTTCATCTACCCAGGAGGGTTGCGGCCCAATTGAAAGACTCGCTGATTGTACTTGCTAAGGACGCGCTTGCCAGCCTGCGTAATCTTCTGCCGATCGTCGTTGTCATCAGCGTATTTCAGGTGTTTGTATTTCGGGAGTCCGTCTCTGGACTGATGTCGATGGCCATCGGCGGTTTTCTTGTCGTCGCCGGTCTCACGTTTTTCATATTCGGACTGCGACTCGCGCTATTTCCGATTGGCGAAGGGATCGCCCATTCGCTGGCGAAAAAAGGCAGCGTATTCTGGCTGGTTGTCTTTGCTTTCGCGCTTGGGTTTGGTACGACCATCGCCGAACCGGCGTTGATTGCGGTTGCTGGCGCAGCCGCGGAAGTCGCAGCCGGAGCAGAGGCTATCGCATCGTCAGTCGAAGCAAAGGATAGCTACGCGCAAGGACTGCGGATGACAGTAGCGTGCGCCGTCGGTTTTGCCCTCGTCCTGGGCGTTATCCGAATACTGGCCAATTGGTCGTTGCCCATTATGATAATCGGCGGATACATTCTGGTAGTTCTGATCACGACATTTGCGCCAGACGAGATCGTCGGCGTTGCGTATGACTGCGGCGGCGTAACGACTTCCACGGTCACAGTGCCGCTGGTCGCCGCCCTCGGTGTCGGTCTTGCGACTTCAGTGAAAGGGCGTAATCCAATGACCGATGGATTCGGCCTAATCGCATTCGCCTCACTGACACCGATTTTGTTTGTGCTTGTCTACGAAATTATCGTGCAATGGAGCTGATCGTCACCAGCCTACAATTTGTTGCCGACAGCGCAGTCGATGTGCTCCCGATAGCGATATTCCTGTTTGCCTTCCAGCGGCTGGTCATCGGCGGGACGATGCCGGATCGGAAACAGATCGTGGTTGGTTTTCTGTTCGTCGTTGTCGGGCTCGGCCTGTTTCTGCTCGGATTGGAGCAGACGCTGTTTCCGTTGGGTCGCCTGATGGCACAGCAACTGACGGACCCCGAATTCCTGCATGAGGCCGTGGGGCGAGGAGCCTCGGCCCTCGTCTGGCAGGACTATTACTGGGTCTATCTGTTCGCGCTCGCCATCGGCTTTAGCGCAGCGCTTGCGGAACCGGCATTGATCGCGGTTTCAATGAAAGCGAACACCGTATCAGGCGGCGCGATCGGTGTGTGGGGGCTGCGCGTCGCCGTTGCTATCGGTGCCGGCGTAGGGGTGGGCCTCGGTTGTTTTCGAATCATTACGGGCCTACCCCTGCATTATTTTATCGCGGCAGGATACCTAGTGGTCATTGCGCAGACAGCGATGGCGCCGAAACTGATCGTGCCGTTGGCGTATGATTCCGGCGGTGTCACGACATCCACCGTAACGGTTCCCCTCGTTACCGCACTCGGGCTTGGGCTCGCCGAGGCGGTGCCGGGGCGCAGCCCGTTGTTGGATGGGTTCGGCTTGGTGGCTTTTGCGGCCCTGTTTCCGATAATCTCGGTGCTCGCATACGGCCAGCTCGCAGTATTGAGAGAACGCGTCTCAACATCCGATCCGGATGAACGAGACAGAACACAGGAAGAGAACCATGCACTTTAAACTGATCATTGCCTTCGTTGAAGACAGCAAAACTGATGACATCATGGAAGCGGCGCGAGACGCAGGTGCAACAGGATGCACGGTCATTAATAATGCCCGCGGAGAAGGTATCAAGGAGAGCAAGACGTTTTTCGGCCTGACCCTGGCAACTCAACGCGACGTTGTGTTACTGCTGGTCGAGCAGCATCTAAGCCGGCATATTCTCGAACATATTGGGGAGGTCGGCGAATTCGACGCGAAGCCGGGCACCGGTATCGCCGTACTCATCGATGTCGAAGATGCCGTCGGCGTGTTGCATCAGGCCAAGGAACTCGGCGAAATTGTGGAGAAAAACCTGTGACTATTCGAAACTGGGGTCCCGTACGAGATTGTATGCGCACGGATGTGACGGAAGTTGACGGTCGACTCGACGTTCTTTCGGCGCTGAAAGTAATGAAAAAAGTCGGTGCGACCAGTCTGATCGTCAAGCGACGGGATGAGCACGATGAGTTCGGGATGCTCCTGTTCTCTGACATTGCCAAGGAAGTCATCGCCAAAAACCGTGCACCGGAACGCGTTAATGTGTACGAGATAATGGCAAAACCGGTACTGACGGTGCGACCAGACATGGAAATTCGCTACTGCGCACGCCTGTTTGAAAACTTCGGCATCAGCCACGCGCCTGTAGTCGAAAACGAAAAGATCGTTGGCATCGTTAGCTATTACCTTCTGGTGCTTCAGGGCTTGCCGGATCTTGACTGACCGATGTTCGAATCAGTAGAGACAACATTGCCGACCCCTGTGCATGGCGATTTAGTATTCAAACACAAGAGTTCTGCCTGATATCAATTGTTCCATGTGCCGATATCCCATCCTTTTGTCACGCGGCTAATTGGCACGATCAGGCGGGAATTCCGCGATCATGTTCTCTTCTGGACATCGCACGATCTCGAGCGAAAGCTCTCTGAGTTCACGGTTTACTTCAATTGCCATCGCGTACATTCTTCCCTGTCTCGTGATGTTTCGGCTGAATTAACAGCCGACGGCCAAAATCCGTTTGTCCGTACTTGGTGACCACAATGATTGGGGACTGTTACTTTGGGACCTGGAGACCGGTGTTTGCTCGGACGGTCAGATTATCTTCTTTATCGAGACCAGCTCCGCGCTCCATTGGCTCGCCGAAAGCACCTCGAACCAGCAGTCGTTCCATTCTACCGTGTCGCCCTTTACCGGAATCCGTCCAAGCAGCTCCGTGACTAACCCGCCCAGCCTCGTTACCTCCGTGTCAGGAGGTAACTTGATTTCCAGCTGCCGGCAAAGCTTGCGAAGCTCAATCGTCCCCAGCGCATGCAATGAACCGTCGTCCTGAGACCACAGGTCCTCTGTGGGCCGATCACTTTCATCGAAAATGTCACCGACGATTTCTTCAAGCACGTCCTCGAACGTGACGATGCCCTGGATGTCTCCGTATTCGTCGACGACGATGGCCATGTGGCGGCGGGCTTCCTTGAAAGTCCGCAGCAGCGAATCGAGGTGTGTGGTTTCCGGCACGATGATCGGTTCATGGACCAGAACTGACCAGTCAATCGTGTCATCGGAGTTTTCCTGCAACTGGAGAAATAATTCCTTTGCCAGTACGACGCCGGAGACCTGATCCAGCTGATCTGTCGTCGAGAATGGAAAGCGGCTGTGCTGAGATTGTTTCAGTGTTTTCAATACCTGTTGCCGGCTGCTGGTGGCCGACAGATAAACGACCTGTTTCCGGGGCAGCATCACGTCCGATGCACGCAGCTTGCGCAATTCTGATGCCCCGACGATGATTCCCGCAGTCTGCGCGCCGACCACTCCCTCAGTACGTCCAAGCGCGGCCAGCAGTCGAATCTCTTCAACGGAGGTCACCGGCACGTCCTTCCCACCCCGCAGCGTTCGGGAGACGGCGCCACTCAAGAGAACAAGCGGGTGCAAAGCGACGGTCAGCACGTGAATGCCATAGGCGACTGGCGTGGCTAGCCTCACCGCATGTGTGATTCCGAGGGTCTTCGGAATGATTTCTGTGAAAAGCAGCACGGCTGTCGTAAATACGATCGTGAAGATCCACAGCGTTTCCGCACTGAAAGCATCCGCATAGGTCGCGCCGGCCACCGCGGTGCCGACCGTATGCGCGATGGTATTGGTAATGAGAATGGCGGCGATTGGCATGTCGATGCGGTGCTTGAACTCCTTCAAAAGGTGTCCGGAGCGTTTGCCCTGCTGAGCGAGCGACTCTGTCTGTGCGTAATTGATGGATAGCAGGACCGACTCGAATATTGAACAGAGAAACGAGACGATGAGTGCCAAAGAAACTGCGGCAATGAAAACCTGCATGATTCCCTCCAACGGTAAATCGTGTGTGTGACGAATTCCTAAAAAAGCCATCCCCGTAGGGCGCCGGAAATGGTCTTTGGAATTCTATTCTATTCTATTGAGCTAAATGTCAGTCGGCCATCCTGTCCGCAAGGGGTAACCACCACCAGTCCTGATTGGCATGAAGTTCAGCATTCATGGCGGCTGCGTTTCCCTGCACGTATTGAAGCCGTCAGGCGATCTGTTCCCGGTTCGGGGCTTACAGAATTTAGCCCAAGTCGTAAAGCAGCGGCAGCACAATCGAAAAACCGAGCCACATAATGATCGCAAGTGGAATGCCAACCCTAAGGAAATCGGAGAATTTGTAGCCGCCGGCGCTCAAAATGAGCAAGTTTGTCTGATAACCGAAGGGCGTTGCAAAACTCATATTGGCACCGAACAGGACCGCCAGCACAAACGGCATCGGATCGACAGCCAGTTGCTGCGCCGTCGCTATTGCGATGGGTGTGCCGATGACCGCCGCCGCATTGTTGGACACCACGTTAGTCAGCACAGCCATGATCAGAATAAAGACACTCAATATGACCGGAGCTGGCCAATTCGATGCGATGCCGACGAAACCTGCTGCCAGATACTCCGCCATCCCGGTTCCCACGAGGGCTTTACCGAGCGCAAGGCTGGTGACGATGATCATGATCACCGGGACGGGCAGGGAATGTGCCGCACCACGCCAGGTCAGGCAGCCGAGCGCCAACATCAAGCCGACACCAATTAATGCACTGACAGAAATCGGCAAGATGCCCAGCGCCGCGGCGAGTACCACGAAGCCCAAAATGGCGAGCGCGCGATTTGCGCGGTGTGTATGCGGCAGGTCGGTGGTGCCGTCCAGAACAAGCATGTTGCCGATCGACTTCAGGGAATCGATCGCATCTCGGCTGCCCTGCACGAGCAAAACGTCGCCGGCTCGAAGTCGAATCGTATTCAGGTCACCAGTAATTTGCGATCCGGGTGCTCTCGCCCGATGTATCGCTAGTGGCAGCAAGCCATAACTGGCGCTAAAGCGTGCTGCTGCGAGGCTACGCAGGTGTAGTGGCGATCCGCGCGTCACGACGATCTCTGCAAGTTGCTGACCTTCCGCTTTGAGCGGTGTGTCTTTGCCAACCGGGTGCTCGCTGTCGGAAATGTTGTATAGCGTCGCGTCCAGCAGTCCTTCGAAGTGCTTCAGATTTTCGGCCGAGTCCTTTACAAACAGCCGGTCACCGGGCTGTAGGGTGACGAATGGTAGCTTCGCCAGGAACAGCGATTCGCTGCGCTGAATCCTGCCTACACGCATCTGCCCGTTCGTTCTTGCCAGCACTTCGGACAGCGTCTTGCCCGCTGCGAAGCTGTCTTCCGCGATAAACAGCTGACTGTTGAATATGCGCAGTGTCGTGTCAGCCATCGGCAGCAGGCGATCCGGCAGAAGTCTCGGCGCAACCAGCCAGAGAAACACCAGGCCAACACCGCCGACGAGCGCTACTGGCAACACAAAATCGAACATACCGATTCTCGGTAGGCCCAAGTCCTGGGCAATGCCGACGACCAGCAGATTGGTAGATGTGCCGATTGTGGTCGACATGCCACCAATAATCGTTGCGAGTCCCATCGGCAGCATGACGCCCGATACAGGAAACTTCGCGCGCAACGAGATGCCGACCAATATCGGGATCATCAGCACCACGATAGGGGTGTCATTAATGAAGGCACTAAGAACGGCCACTGCAACAAGGGTAAGCAATAACGCCAGCGAAGGGCGGGTTGACCAGGTCTGGCTCACGATCGTTGCGAGCGGTTGCAATGCGCCTGTTGTCTCAAGCGCCTTGCCGATCATCATGAGTGAACAGATTGCGATCAGGGCTTCGTTGCCGAATCCGGAAAGAAACTGCGTCGGACCCAGCGGTACGCCATCGACTTCATAGGGAAAAAACTGAAACCCGGCGACAAGGACGATCAGAATGGCGAGGCTTGATGTTTCAAGGGGCAGGCGGTCGCGCGTAAAAAGAAACAGCGCTACCGCGATAAGCAGCAGAACGGCGACTCCATGAGCATCTGGCGCAATAGGTTGCAATCGATTCTCGCTAAAGTGCTTTTTCCTGTGCCCAGCAGGAAAATGGGGACCACAAACCATCTATTAGTCTATAGCTGACGTCAGAAACGACTGCGGCGATATTGTGACAAGTACTTATTATTTGGCAGCGTATTTGAGAGATGTTGGCATATTAAGTAATTGATAAATTGAGAAATAATTGGTCGGGGTGAGGGGATCTGAACCGAACCAGAAGCAGTCGGAGTCAATGATTGCTTAGTAGATTCTATCGGCAGGGCCTGCCTCCCGAATACAATCGCCAACCCCCAGGTAATCAAGAGCTTTCAGAATGTCATCAAATAAAACATTCACATAGGATGTTTTTTATCGCGTTTTCACTGTGGCAAGAGTGAGGTGGGCTGAAAACGGCAACACGCTCAAAGGCGCTGAGTAAATGGGATGCACACCCGAACCTCACGCGTACGCGCTATGCGGTGGATAGCGTCGAAGAGTCTATCTCCTCCAGATGCGCAATCTCGCCACTGCGCAAGTCGTAGTACCAAGCGATCAAGTTCAAATCGCCATTTCGCACCTGACTGCGAACCCAGGGGTAGCTCATCAGGTTGCGGAGTGAATGTTGTACTGCGGCCTTCTCGCAGGCGACCGCCCGCAGCTCAGGGGTGTCGAGATCGCTACGCGTCAGCACCTCTTCCCGGGCGGGCGCGGCAATTCGCATCCAACTGTCGACAAACCCGTAAGACTTGACGGATGCATCGTTTTCCATCAGCACCTGGATACCCCCACAGTTGGCATGTCCGAGCACCACGATCTGCTTCACTTTCAGACCCGTTACTGCAAACTCCAGCGCAGCGCTTGTGCCGTGATAGTGTCCCTCTGTCTCAAAAGGAGGCACTAGGTTGGCTACATTACGGATGACGAAGATCTCCCCGGGTTCGACGTCAAACAGGATGGTAGGATCGACACGCGCATCACAACAGCACACCATGGCCACCTTCGGTGCTTGCTTAAGCGCCAGTTCTTCCAATCGTTTTCGGTTACGCTGAAAATAACCGGAACGGAAACGGCGGTACCCAGCAATCAGTTTTCTTGTCATGCCTTGTCTCCTGATTCGATCTCAATCAAGGTTTAATCGGGATTCACTGCATCTTGTTGATGGCGAATTGGTAAACAAGCAGCGATGGGTAGCTGGTGCAAGCCGCGAAAGCCGGCTTTCCATCGCTTATTGTGCAGGCGAGCATCGTTTTGATTCGTGTTCGCCGGCCTCGGATCGGGTCCTGACAGCCCACCGAGCGCGCTGCTCTTCGCAATTATCGGAATCTGCCTGGTCTTGAGTATTGAATCTCGAATTCGCCACCAACACGATCCGAGTGGCCAGCTGTCTTTCAGAGTATTCCTTGCCACATTGATTGCTTGCTAAAAGTGAGCAGAGCCATCGTTGGCCGGCACGAACTCAAACTTTTTACGTCGCTGCATGCCGGCTCACTTCTCTGAGCGTTGCGCTGCGATGTTCGTCGGTCGTCTGTCAATTGCTCGATGGAACAGTTTTCGGCCTTCCTCGATCAGCAGGATGCTTGCAGCGACCGAAGTAGCTAGCAACCAATCGCCAAGAGACAGCGCCGTGGTTGTAAATATGGTTTGTGTCGGTGGCCAATGGACCGCGGCGACCTGTAGGCTGAGGACACCGACCAGCGCGAGCCACAATTTTCGGTTGGTAAATAAGTAGGATGTAAAAACAGAGGCCGACCCAGAGCGTGCATTGAAAACGTTAAACACCTGGAACAACACAAATGTCGTGAACGCCAATGTCGTCGCATAAAGTGCATTACCTGTCCGCAAGGCGTAATACAAAACCCCCAGAGTACCGAGTGTCATAATGGTGCCGTAACCCGCAAGCCGGATTAACAATCGCCCATCCAATAGCCGTCCTCGTAGCCCCCGCGGGGGTTTGTTCATGACCCCGGGTCGAACCGGATCGACTCCGAGCGCCATGGCCGGCGGGCCATCCATGATGATGTTCACCCACAGGATCTGGATCGCCGTGAATGGGATCGGCATTCCCAGTAGCGGCGCAGTGCCTACCGTCAATAGCGCGCCGATGTTGGTCGACAGCTGAAAACGAACGAACTTGCCGATGTTGTCATAAATTGTGCGGCCTTCACGCACGGCCCAAACGATGGTGGCGAAGTTGTCGTCCGTCAATACCATGTCAGCCGCTTCTTTAGTGACATCGGTTCCGGTGGCTCCCATCGCGATGCCCATGTGTGCATGTTTCACCGCAGGTGCATCATTTACACCATCACCGGTCATAGCAACTACGTGGCCGCGCTGCTGCAGGGCGCCTACCAGTCGCACCTTGTGCTCAGGCGCCACGCGGGCGAACACTCCGATTGATTCGATCTTTTCCGCAAGCGCCTCGTCGCTCATGGCGTCGATCTCGGTACCGGTGACGGCGCTGCCAGTGATGCCGAGCGCCTCGGCGATGGCACTCGCGGTCGTTTTGTGGTCTCCCGTAATCATCTTGACTTGAATGCCGGCCTGACCGCACAGAGCGATTGCTTCGCGTGTTTCCGCCCGCGATGGATCCAAGAGACCGGCGAGACCGACAAACGTTAGATTCTGGAGGTGCTGAAGCAAGTCGCCAGCCGGATCGAATGCATCGGCGGCTAGCGTTGCGGATGCGATCGCCAGCACCCGCAGACCTTCACCGGCCATAAGCTCGTTCTGGTCCAGAAGCTCGCCGCGCTCATCCTTCAGCAGCGGTGACGATCCTTGAGCCGTGAAGATTGTGTTACAGCGATCGAGCAAAACTTCGAGCGCGCCTTTAACATAGACTCTTATTTGCGGACCGTCATGGTGAAAGCTCGCCATGAACTTGTGTTGTGAGTCGAAGGGAATTTCAGCGATGCGCGGCAGATGGGCCCGCTCATGTTCGATTGAGAGTCCAGACTTTGCTGCTAACACCAGAAGTGCGCCTTCGGTCGGATCACCGATGACGGAGCCATCACGTATTTCGGCGTCGTTACAGAGCCCAAACGGCAGCAGAAGTTCTCGCAGCTCGAGATTCGGGCTGGCGCCGTCTTCCGCTTCAATGCTTCCCGCTGTTCGGTAGCCTTTGCCGCTGACCGTGAATCGCTGTCCGTGAAAGAATAATGCGCGCGCAGTCATCTGATTCATTGTGAGGGTACCGGTCTTGTCCGCGCAGATGACCGTTGCGCAGCCCAATGTTTCAGCGGCCGCGAGGCGTTTCAGAATAGCGCCGCGTCGCGCCATACGATGCATCCCAACGGCGAGTGTGACAGTAACGACCGCCGGCAAGCCCTCTGGAATGGCCGCAACGGCCAGCGCGATTGAAGTGAGAACAATTTGAACCCAGGGTTCGCCGCGCCATAGGCCGGCGAGCAATATGGCCAGCACGACAACACCCGCAATGCCTGCGAGTCGCTTACCGAGCGAATCGAGTTGAATTTGCAGCGGTGTGGGTGGCTCAACATCCTCAGTGAGCATCGTTGCCAGGCGGCCCATTTCGGTAGCCATGCCCGTTGCCGTCACCAACAGTTCCGCCCGTCCGCGGGTAACGATCGTATTCATGTACGCCATGTTGGCCCTCTCGGCCAACGGTATTTCGTTGCCTTTCAGCACCTCAATGATCTTGCCCACAGGGACCGATTCGCCCGTTAGCGTGGATTCGTCAATCTCGAGTCCCTGGGCGACTATGACTCGCCCATCGGCCGGCACTTTACCGCCGGTATCGAGCAACACTACATCGCCTTGTACCAAATCAAAACGCGAGACTTCAACAACGACGCCCTCGCGACGCACGGTGGCATGCTGCGCCAGCATGCGCTTCAAGGCCGCGACCGCTTGCTCGGCGCGGAATTCCTGGTGGAACCCGAGCAGGGCGTTGAATATCACGACCCCCAGGATGACCAACGCATCGATAAGATCTCCAATCGTCCACGCCAAAACCACAGCGCCGAGCAAGATGACGATCAAGAGATTCTTGAATTGATCAATGAAGAGCTGCCACGCGGGGCGCCGAGGTTTTGGTATGAGACGATTGGCGCCGTCTCGTTTGAGACGTGCTAGCGCCTCGGCTACGCTTAACCCCTGCTGCGGATCAACACCCAAGCGGAACGCGAGGTCTTCCATCGACTGCGTATGCCAGTCGCGGCTGTCGATGCGCGGCAGCTCCGTGTTGTCTGGGCCTTGTATGCCGGTTTGCATCAATTGCGGTGGAATTTTTCGACCGGGGTCGGGTTTCGTCTCAATTGCATGCGCTCCTGCTGCGGTTCGGGTTTGTGCCAGAGAATAGTGGCACCCACAGGCGACTAGAAACATACGCGCTTGCCGAAACCAATCCTCCCCGGCAGCGCTTCGATCTGAAAATCCCATCGATGATTCATAGAGTTGAGCCCGGCAGACATGACTCGCGCAGCGTTATGCGTCAATCCACCATGATCACCGGGATTGTCGCGCCCAAAAGTACGTGCCGCTTTGCACCACGAAAGATTATACAATGGGTGCGACTGTGCCCGTATGCACCCATGGCAAGAATGTCAGCCTCCAGCCCGACCGGCCTCCCCGAGCAAGCGTTGCGGCCGCGTGTGGTGTACCTGCGATCGCCACTGGGGTGGCTTCGATGTTGTGATGGCGCAAGTAGTTAGCGAGGCGTTCAGCATCGGGTTTCATGTTACCGCCTTCGTTTGCCGATACGAACGTGATTCGATTTCGCCTGAGGTAACAGGTTGAGGGAGATCGCGACGGGTACAGCGATTAACGGGACAACGTCCCGAGCGTTGTTATGTGGATCTCGGCTATCGTGGTCACGACGTTACCGATGTTGAGGTTTTCAAAGGCCGGCAAAAGCGCGGTGTGACTCGCAGGATCCAGCGTCAACTCAAACGACGCAACGCTATCGAACCGGTCATGGGACCCATGAAAATCGACGGACTTTTGCATTGCAGCCCTCTCAAAGGAATCGATGGGAACGCTATCAACGTGATCCTGCGTGGCGCTGGGCAGAACCCGCGACTGATCCTCAACTACCTGAGGATTTCTTTGGCTCAAGATTCGATAGGCTTTCGTACGCAACCCGTTACTCACTTCACCGTGCACCATCTAAGAACCGGGTTTTTCAGGGACGACTACTTACGCATGACCTCCTGACATGTAAAGGATGATTTTTCAGGCTGGACAGCCAACGAAGAAGAATACACAACGCACGAGGCGTTGCTGGACAAGATGAATGCCGCAGGCATGTGTGACCAGCACGACTAATCGGGGACAAATCACATTTTTTGCCGTACGTACCGTAATCAGCGACTATTCGGCCCGACCAAAACATGGTCTATCACCAATTAAGGTCTGTAAGATAGTGGGTTTTCGCGTCTGAAAACACAAAAATGCAAAACGGCAAGCACATGACCTACACGATCGCTGAAGGACTGCGGAACAATTTCCTCGGCCATTCTCCGGTCTGGTACAAAATGACGATCATCGGATTCCTGATTATGAATCCGATTCTTGTCCTGATGTTTGGTCCGTTTATTGCCGGCTGGGTTCTCGTTCTCGAGTTCATCTTTACCTTGGCGATGGCGCTGAAGTGTTATCCCTTGCAGCCGGGCGGCCTGCTTGCCGTCGAAGCGATCATCATCGGCATGGCAACGCCGGAAATGGTGTTCCACGAGGCCGAAGCCAATTTTCCGGTCATCATGTTGCTGATGTTCATGGTCGCTGGC
>Ga0255058_10001696_pt1 | contig 12393 bp, 10 predicted proteins | sample Cases_109_9_MG_FD_188637 | JGI IMG/M metagenome (GOLD analysis project Ga0255058, IMG submission 188637) | Seawater microbial communities from Amundsen Gulf, Northwest Territories, Canada - Cases_109_9 | ecosystem: Environmental > Aquatic > Marine > Gulf | place: Canada: Northwest Territories... | reverse complement strand
GCGGTTGATTGGCAAATGACCTCATCATGGAGGAGTTCTAATGACGGCAAATACAATCCTTGCGAGTACGACCACTAGGAAAAGCTGGTGCGCGTGGTGCAAAGGAAGGTGCGGTGTAAATGTTCACGTTGAGGGAGAGCTCCTGAGAAAAGTCAGTCCTGACCCGGACTCGCCTTTGGGAGTGTTTGGACAAGGGTGCCGAGGAATACACTACCGAAAAGCCGCCGAATTCTTTTATAGTGAACTCAGACTCAAATATCCCTTAAAAAGAAAAGGTTCTCGGGGTGAAAATAAATGGGAGCTGATTTCGTGGGATAGGGCTCTCGACGAAATTGCAGAAAGACTGAGTGATCTCAAAAGTAGATATGGAGCAGAGACACTCGTTGCGACTGCAGGCGACGCGTGGATGAACCCCGATGAATATAAGACCAGATTCTTGAATCTTTTTGGTTCCCCCAATATTGTCGGCCCCTCACCTATCTGTATGGGCCCAAGGGGGCTTGTTTGTGAGGCCATTTTTGGGTGGTACCCGCAATTTTCGGTTAAACCCGTAACGGAGTGTGTTCTGTCGCTCGGGAGCAACATGGCCGTGACCCGGCCCGGGGTATGGAAAAACTTTTTGGCAGCTCAGAAAAGAGGGGCCAAACTTATTGTTATCGACCCACGCAAAACAGAGACCACAGAAAAGGCGGACATCTGGCTGCAACTCAAACCCGGGACGGACGCAGTACTTCTCATGGCGATGATCGATGACATAATCAAGAGCGAGTCTTACAACAAGGACTTCGTAAATAAGTGGTGTCACGGATTTGATTCGCTGAAAGAGAGGGCTCGAGAATACCCTGTAGATCGAGCTGAGAAAATATGCGGCGTGCCGGCAAAACAAATACGAAATGCGGCAGAGATGTACGCTACCAACCAGCCTGGAGCAATTGTGGAAGGCATGGGCATCGAACAGCAAGTCAACTCCGTTCAGATCGTTCATGCCCGATGCATTTTGGCTGGTCTGACCGGAAATATGGACGTTGAGGGTGGCGAAGAACTCCCAGGTGCCCATTCATCATCGGGGTTCGTTACCGACCGACAAATCGAGTTACTATCCAGTTTGCCCACCGAACAGCGCCGCAAGCAAATAGCCTATGACCGTTTTCGGTTGCAAAGTTTTCCTGGCCAGAACCTGCTCAATAAATACGTAGGCAGCAAAGCTGGGGAGCGAGGGGGTGTACATTGGTACAAAGGCCAGGGGAACTTTCCCTCTATGATCCGAACAATTTTAACTGAGGATCCGTATCCGGTCAAAGCGATGATTTCTTCTGCGAGCAATCCCTTGGTTTCCATGCCAAATACCCGATTGGTGTATCGGGCATTGCAGAAATTAGATCTCTACGTGGTGGTTGATTTGATCATGAACCCTTCAGCCCAAATGGCAGACTATGTTTTACCCGTAGCCAGCTGGCTCGAAAAGCCGCTGCTGTACAGCAGCCACGGACTCACCGATATTCTGATTGGGTGCCATGCAGCCGTTTCTTCCAAAACAAGTCAGTACGATCGACGGAACGACTTTGATTTTTGGAGAGGATTGGGAATAAGGCTCGGCCAGAAAGAATACTGGCCATGGTCGAGTTTAGAAGAGTCATATCGTGAGAGAATGAAAAATATGGAGATTTCGTTTGACGAACTATGTGAAAGAGGCTGGGTGCGCGATATAAAGCCGGATTATCTCAAATACAAACGGCATGGGTTTAACACCCCAACGGGGAAAATAGAATTCTATTCTACAGTTTTTGAAGAACTTGGTTATGATCCACTGCCCTATCATATACCTCCTCCTGCGAGCGAAGAGCGAGACCCTGATCAGGCAAAGGAGTACCCACTAATCCTGATCAACGGTTCGCGATCACGGATGTACGTGCACTCGTTGTGGAGGGAAGTCCCGTCTGTGAGAAAAAAATACCCCTATCCGATCGTCCAAATGCACCCGGAAACTGCCCGGTCACTTTCAATAAACGACGGCGACTGGGTGTGGCTCGAGACTCCAATGGGAAGGATACGCCAGCGCTGTTCCTACTTCGAGGGCATTCAAACTGACGTAGTTCATGCGGATGGTCAGTGGTGGTATCCGGAACTGCCTGGTAATGAGCCGTTTCTCTATGGTCTTTGGTTATCCAACGTCAATGCAATATTAGATGACAATCCGGAAATTTGTAATGACATCATTGGCAGTTGGCCACAAAGGCACGCACTGTGCAAGGTTTATAAGTGAATTCAAATTGAGCTTGACCTCATATTGTCCAAACTGATAGATTTATAAACGCCTTTTTAATGGTTTGATAATCTTTTCGACTTATCGAACAATATGCTCTATATTTCGACACAACAGGAATTATGATGAAAGAAATGTAACGATTTGAACTGAGGTTCTTTGGGTAAGCAAAATCTCATATTTATTTTAAACCGCTTTTTGGCTCTGACAAATAATATAATTCAAGAGAGGTAAAAAAGGAATAAAATTAAAATGAAACTAGGAGATAAACTTAAAAGTATCAGACTAGAAAAGAGTATGACACTCGAAGCAGTATCCCAAAAATCGGAGGTATCCAAGAGCCTTTTAAGTCAGATCGAACGGAATATCTCCGTGCCTACGGTAATCACACTCGAAAGGATAACCAAAGCATATGGAATAGCCACTTCGCGCTTGTTCCTTGAACTGGAAAATGACGTCCAAAGATCCGCACCTCCATCATCTAAGAAAAAAACCGCCTTAAATTTAGATACAAAGGAGAACGCTTTCCGATCCAAAAACATGGCTGTTGTCCGAAAGGGGGATAGAAAAAAACTAATTCTTCCCCGGAGTGAGGCCGAATATGAGTTATTGTCCCCTGATCTTCAGAAAAAAATCGAATTTATAACGGTTCACTTCCCTGTAGGGGCTAAAATAACAGATTTTTTCAATCATAAGGGTGAAGAGTGTGGTGTTATCCTGAAGGGGACACTGATGGGATTTATCGGAGACGAGGTTGTAGTCTTGGAAGAAGGCGATAGTATATACTTCGATAGTTCAATTCCGCATCGTTGGGAAAGCCTGGGCGAAGGTGAGATGAAGGCTATTTGGGCGATTACACCTCCTTCTTTTTAATAGATGGTTGGAGAAGTAATTTATCGAAACGGATGGTGGGTGAAATGATTAGTTTTGCAGACCGGATCCAAACACTGGGTACTGAGAATGCATTTAAATTAGGTGATGATATTGCGCGATGCGAGCAGGCCGGCACAAAGGTCATTCGGCTAAATTTGGGAGAACCGGATTTTGACAGTGCTGAAAACATCAACAAGGTCGCCATTGAGAATATAAAGAACGGCAACACACACTACACCAACCCTCAAGGCATTTTGCCCCTGCGGGAGAGCATTGCCCGCCAGATCTACCAAACCCGTGGGGTACGGGTCAACCCTAACCAGATTGTGGTGACAACCGGAGGAAAGCCCGCAATCGCCTATACGATGATGGCCTATGTTAACCCAGGCGACGAAGTGATCTACCCGAGCCCGGGCTTTCCCATCTACGAATCCTGGGTTACCTTTTTGGGCGCCGTGCCTGTCCCCTTACACCTTGAGGAGGATAAAGGGTTTCGATTTGATGCCATTGATTTGGAAAAGTTAATTTCCCTGAAAACCAAAGTCCTTATACTTAATTCACCATCAAATCCAACGGGCGGCGTGCTCAGTAGAGCAGATCTTGAGGGTATTGCACGGGTGGTCAAAGAAAAGGCCAATCCGAATATTCGGATTTACTCTGACGAAATTTACGAATACATACTTTTTGATGGCCATCAACATCAGAGCATTCTTTCGATTCCTGGTATGGCTGAACATACCATCCTGGCCAGCGGCCATTCCAAAACTTATGCCATGACAGGCTGGCGGCTCGGATACTCGATTTTGCCCACTGTTGAAGAGGCGATGGTCTTTAGGCAATTGAATATCAATATCATTTCCTGCACACCCCCTTTTATCCAGGAAGCGGGTCGGGCGGCCATTGATAACAAAGAGAATCAAAAGATCGTCCAGGCCATGGTCAAACAGTTTGAAAATAGAAGGGATATGGTAGTTGAAGGTCTCAATCAAATCGAGGGCATCCACTGCAATAAACCCGATGGTGCGTTTTACGTTTTCCCGAACATTTCAAGGGTCTGCGAAACGCTCGGGGTGCTGGCGGCATACGAACGACTTCCCGGTGAAAAAAAACAACGAACCAGCCCTTCGACTCTGTTTCAAATGTTTGCACTCTACCACCATGGCGTGGCAACCCTGGACCGGCGTTCCTTTGGAAACATCGGCAGCGAAGGAAAACATTATTTACGGCTCTCCACAGCCACGGACATGGAATCCTTGAAAGAAGGGATTCGACGTATTGAGACGGCATCCCAGGACGTAAAGGGATTTCGCAAATATATCGATTCAGGAGAATATTTTCATTAAAATCACAAAAAAGGCAATAAACAATAGGCAAGGAAAATAATATCTTCTGCTGACTTCCGTGTGCAGTGGTGTTTGTAAGCACAATACATGGGATATGGAACAGCTGCGATCTTCCACCCCGATGACAGCGTGGAAATTTTTTTGGATGGCGAAATCAGGGTATATAAAGAATTCGGCCAGAAGTGCCCTCGAACGCCCTCTGTCTTTAGCAGCGGGCCGGCTTTTCCCTTGCTTTAAGAAAAGAAGCATTGCACCGTGGGATTAATTTCTATTTTGAAATGGATAATCTTAAAGAAAGATCAAGACAAAATTAAGGTTAACGAAGAAAAAATTCCTAATTAACACTTTTCTATTAAAGATTGTAATTCATCTGAGACTGCATCGGTGCTTAAGTGAAGTTGCAAGAGGGTGTCTCGAAAAATTTGTTGTTCGCAGTACCCTATCATTGTTTTTGAAAAACCTAACATCACAGTAAGTGGATATATTTATGAAATTCATATGGGGCTGCTCTCCAAGAGGTTTATATAATATGGGTGTCTTTTTGGGCAAAGCCAAAGGTATTTTTAACGTGCCGGGCACCGAGCTTACCCTATTTGAAAACCTCACTGGAGCCGATTACACGGAAGAATTGGTAAAGGGGACGTTTGACATGGGGACCTGTGGAACTCCGCCGTTGATGGCTGCGCTGGAGAGAACCGACGCGTATGCGGTTGTTGGCACTTCAAATTCCAATTTTCCCCCGTTTTACCTGATAGCACCTGATTCAATTCAAAGCGCCGCTGCACTGGACGGCAAGGTCATTGCCATCAACAATTTTCGCACCTGTCCGGACAGCATTATTCGACAAGTTTTATCAAACGCTGGAGTATCACTGGAGAATGTAAGGATAGTTGCTTTAATTACTCCGACAAAATTCATTGAGGCCATCGCTAAAAAAGACATTCAGGCCGCGATGCTCTGGGAGCCGTGGGTTAGTTATGCAGAAAGGGTGTTTAAATGGAAAGTCGTCGTTGATTGTCCAAAGGTTATTCAACCGTCCAATTGGGCCCATTTGATTTATGTACGTCGTTCGACATTAAAGGATCGACCGGATCTAGTAAGGAGTTATATAGGTGCTTATAAAAAATCTATCGAGTATGCCAAAAATAACATGCATGAACTATTAAGCTTGGATTACCCTATGGATCATGTGAACACCGAGGATCTTGAAAAGGCCATAAAAAGGGAAGTGCCGCTCTGGAACACCAACCCTGCTTTTGATAATGTCATCGCAGAAACGGCAGAAAAGGATCTGAAAAAACAAAAGGTTATTTCTGATAATTTTTCGTTTCAGCCATTTGTGGTTTCAAATTACTAAACTTATGAAGCTTAATCCGACAAAGGGTAAAGTTTTTTTCAATATTATTTTTCCATAAATTTATCAAATAAAATCTTATTAAATTCGAAAACAACGGAGGAACGTATGAGCACAGAAGTAATTCTTATCAAATTGAAAGAATGTATTATCAACGGTGACAAGGGAGGTCTGCTTGCAGCTGTGGATGCCGGGCTTTCGGAGAATTTATCTCCCATGGAACTTATCGATAAGATGACAGATGTAATGAAGGAAGTTGGGGAAAAATTTGAATGTGGTGAAGCTTTTCTTCCTGAAATGGTAAAGGCGGCAGATGCCTGGAAAGTGGCTGTTGCGTTTTTGGAACCCAAACTGCCTGAGGGTCAAACAGCACAAAAAAAGGCCGGCCGAATCGTGATAGGTACGGTACAGGGTGATATGCACGATCTGGGAAAAAATATTGTTGTTGCATTTTTGAAGACTGTCGGTTTTGAAACAATGGACGTGGGCATTGATGCCTCCCCGTCAAAGCTCATCGATGCAGCACAGGAGTTTAATGCGGATATCATCGGGGCTTCTGCGCTTTTGACTACAACAATGCCTTATCAAGGGTCTATTATCGAGCATCTCGAAGCAAGGAATTTGAGAGATAAATTCAAAGTGATTGTAGGAGGCGGTCCAGTGAATCAGGAATGGGCAGATGAGATCGGAGCGGACGGGTATGCAAGCGATGCCGCCAAGGCGGCCAAGCTTTGTATGCGTATGATAAACGGCTGATGCAGATGAAGGTAAAGATAAAGAAAGGGATATCGTTATGATTAGTTTATTTGAAGTTGTAAAAAGAGCGATGACAGGACCCATATGCTCAGAAAAAGAGTTTGATATGGAAATCGTCGTAGCTGAAATATCTCGGGTCGTCGATAAGTATGAGATTAAATACGATCCGGAAAATCCAATACCTTCCGATGACGATCTTGCAGATCGCGTTTGGAAAGCAGCAGTAGAGTTTTATCTCAATGTGGGTACGTATTGTACCACCAGTGAAAGAAGAATTCTGTTTTCAGAAAAAGAAATAGAGGATGCCTTGAACTGTGCAAACGAAGGCGTCTGGTTAGGGGAAGGGAATGAAAGAAGCTATTTGAAATATAGAAAACCCGAGAGTACTGAAAGACCTTTTCTGTCTCTAGGTGCTGCTGGTGCTCCGGTTTCAACGGAAGATATCCTGTCTAGGGTCGCGAGGGGTTTCGCCGAGATTCCCATTTCGAACGGAATGACGACCCCTGGCCTTACAATCATGGATGGCCGGCGAACCGTAGCGGGAAGCCCTTTGGAAATGGAAGCCACCATCAGAAACGTTCAATTGGTCAGAGAAGCGTGCCGACGTGCCGGAAGGCCCGGGTTGCCCATTATGAACGGTATAGCGACTTCCGGATCCGCTGCTGCAACCATTGGGGCAAGCCATTTTGGGATGCGGACTTCTGACATCTGGGAACTCGGAGCCATCGCTGAAATGAAAGTCGACTACGATCTGCTGAGCAAAGCCGTTTATCTCAAAGCATGGGGCGGAAACAGCCTGGGAGAAACCGGGCCCGTACTGGGCGGTTGGTTTGGAGGCCCCGAAGGATTACTCGTTGGTCTTACCGCCTACCATATGCAGGGGCTGATGGTGCATCGCTCGGTTTTCCAACACCCGTTTCAAACACATTTCAAGTTTCAGTGTGGAACAGGACGCGATTTAATTTGGGTTTTTAGTTTGCACAGTCAGGCGTGTAGTCGAAATAGCCATTGGCCGGTACTCAGTCTGTTGTATTCGGCAGGTGGCCCCATGACTGAAATGTATTTTCATGAAGCAACCGTATGGGTGCTGTCGACAGTTACAGGCGGGATGAACATTGAAGTTGGCGGCGTTGCCAAGGCCATCAATCTTGATTATCTGACGCCCATAGAGCCGATGTTTGCCGGGGAGCTCGCTTTGGCAATATCTTCTGAATCAGGGAAGAACAAAGCAATGACTCGGCAGCAGGCCAATGAAATCGCTAAAGAGATTTTGCCGAGATACGAAGATAAAATCAAAGGAGATCCAAAATTGATTCTCGGAAAAAAATATCAGGATCTGTATGACATGGACACACACCGGCCCTCGAGTGAATATGTGGATTTCTACAATGATATCAAAAAAGAAATTGGGAAAATGGGAATTAAATTTCGATATAATTTTCTCTCTTAAAAACCAACGGAGCAAAAGTCATGGATAAAGGCGAGATCAGGAATCTTCATCCGACCGAGATCAGGAAATTTATCCGAAAGGGTGAATTCAGCAGTTCCACCGAGGGATGTGCCGACGGATATGCCCAGGCCAACCTCGTGATATTACCAGAAAAGAATGCGTTCGATTTTCTTCTTTTTTGTCACAGAAATCCCAAGCCCTGCCCGGTTCTGGAGGTCACCGAACCCGGAGATTATATTTTAAAGGATCTGGCGGAGGGGGCGGATGTAAGGACCGATCTACCCCGCTATAGAATATACGAGAAGGGAGAGTGTGTCGGCGATGTGGAGCAGATCGTGGATCTTTGGCGAAATGATCTCGTGGCCTTCATGATCGGATGCAGCTATTCTTTTGAATCGGCTCTTTTAGAGGCAAATATTCGATTGAGGCATATCGAACTTGGAGAGATCGTTTCTGTCTATTTCACCAATCAGCCCTGCAAGCCGGCCGGAATATTCAAGGGGCCGATGGTTACGAGTATGCGACCGATCAGGCGGGATCAACTTGTACGGGCGATTCAGATCTGCTCCAGATTCCCTGCGGTCCATGGGGCACCGGTTCACGTGGGCGAGCCTGGCAAACTTGGAATCGTCGACATGGATAAACCAGATTTTGGCTGGAAGCCTGAAATCGGAGCAGATGAAGTCCCGGTCTTCTGGGGATGCGGCATCACACCTCAGGCGGTGGCCATGAAGGCAAAAGTGGATTTCATGATTACGCACTACCCGGGGCACATGTTTATTACGGACAGACTTTCAGAAGAATTTGCTGTACTTTAGTCATGAAACGAAAAGGGGAGAGTAGATAATGCGTAATTATGAAGTACTGAAAACAGATGTGCTGGTCATCGGCGGGGGTGGTGCCGGTGCCAGGGCAGCAATTGAAGCTGAAAATCGAGGGCTGAGTGTTTGTTTGGCCAGCAAAGGCCCTTTAGCGCACTCGGGACTCACACCGTTGGCGTATCCCTCTCTACAAGCTTCTTTTGGCACAAATGATGAAAACGACAATGAAGACATCCATTTTGATGATACTGTAAAAATAGGGCGATTTCTTTGCGATGAAGATCTGGCAAGGGTTTTGGTGGGTGAGATAGTCGAGAGAGTTTATGATCTTGAAAAATACGGCGTAAAATTTAAAAAACTCGACGATGGAAGATTCTTCCAGGTGCTTCACCCCGGGCAAACCTATCCAAGGAACTTGTTTTTGAATAGGGGTGGATTTGGACTTATTTATGGTCTGAAAAGGGAGCTAACGCGCCATCCGCTCGTCAGAATTCTTGAAGATTTTTTTGTTTCACGTTTGCTCAGAAATCAGGATGAAGTGGTGGGGGCTTTTGGTTTGAATTTATTGGATGGCCGTTTTTATGCCATTGAGGCAAAGGCGATTATCCTGGCCTGTGGTGGTTATGAAGAGGTATGGGGTCTCACCGATACAGGGCCGGATTCAACGGGTGACGGCGTTTATCTTGGATATGAGGCAGGTGCCGACGTTATCGACATGGAAATGGCCCTTTACTATCCAGCTGCCTTTGCATGGCCTGAATCCGTGAGAGGAGTACTGCTTCAATACGAGACCATTTTGGCTAAAAATATGCTCGATTTCCGATTGGTGAATAAAAAGGGTAAAGAATTCCTGCCTGATGGTCCGTTGCCGGTTCGGGATATACTAATGCGACTTATGTTCAATGAAGTGGAAGAAGGTCGCGGATCCAAACATAACGGCGTCTACATTGATCCCAGCCTTTCGTCTAAGTCACCTGAAGAGATTGAAGAAATGGTAGGATCATTGCTTAAGGTTTCCGACAAAAATCTCAAATCCATGGGCATAGATATGCGAAATGACCGTCTAGAAATATCCCCATGTGTGCATTACACGCTGGGCGGTGTTCACATCAACACAAAAACAGAATCGACCGTACCGGGACTTTTTGCGGCCGGGGAGAATGCAAGCAATATCCATGGAGCAAATCGTATATCAGGAAATGCTTTGGCTGAAACCCAGGTTTTTGGCAGAAGAGCAGGTGTATATGCCTCTGCCTATGCAAAAAATAGAAAATCAGGCTCTTTCCCCACAGGAGATATTGAAGATGAACTTCAAAGATGGAATGCATTCGGGGCAAAGAAAAAGGCAGGTATCCGCCCGATAGTGGTAAGAAAAGAGATGAAACAGGTCATGGACCAGCATATGGGTCCTAACCGAAATGAGAAAGGCATGACAAAAGCACTCCATACCATCCAGGACCTAAAACATAATGCCTTACCTGATGTGCAGGTGACAAAGGGGGGGATATTCAATACGGAGTGGCGTACGGCAATGGAGGTTGCCATGACCCTTGATTTGGCGGAGCTTACCATTCATTCGGCTCTTTTTAGGAAAGAGACCCGGGGGCACCATTTCCGACCTGAATTTCCTGAGACCTTTGATAACCCCCAACATACGTTGGTTAGGAGAAAAGATCAAGAAATTGAGATTTCATCAAAACCTGTAAGAAAACTTACATAAGAGGATAAAATCCATGGAAGACAAACTCTTAAAAGTAAAGATAGTACGCTCGTCCATTGAAAATAAAGAAAAAAGGATCGACACGTTCGAAGTACCGGCTGCTAAATCGATGACTGTTCTTTCCATGCTTCGCTATATCAACGAACACATTGACCCAACTTTGGCTTTCAGGGATTATCGTTGCGGCCGCGGAGTCTGCAACACCTGCCGCGTCAGGGTCAATGGTAAAGTGAGAAGAACGTGTGAAACCCCTATCAAACCAAGCGAAGAGATTCTGCTGGAACCGGCACCCGGTCCCATTATAAAGGATTTGGTCATTGAGTTCAAAGGGAGCTAGCCAAAGACGGGGAACGATGACTTTTAAATGCCAACCCATGCGTTGTGATGGGCAGGCGGTGTAAATGAACTTGCTATGTGTGATAGGCATCATCGATCGAAAGGAGGAATAAATGGAAAAAATCAGTGTTGAAGGCGCCATTGATATTCACATCCACACCAATCCTGATCTAATCAACCGCATTGGCGATGACAGAGACATTGTGAGGAAGGCCAAAGCGTCAGGCATGTTGGGTGTCCAACTTAAAGGGCACAGCGAAAGTACGGTAAGTCGGGCTCGACTTATCGGTCAGGAGTTCCCTGAAGTCAATGTTTTCGGTGGAATTGTGCTCAACCGTTATGTGGGAGGAATTAATCCGTATGCGGTGGAGGCAAATTTACGCAATGGGGGAAAGACAGTCTGGATGCCCACAGTCGACGCCAACCACCATGCAAAAAAATATGGCCGGACAGGAAGATATTCGGTTCAAGAACTCGACTCGAAAGGGAGCAAAATTGGGATAAGTGTTTTGAATGAAAATGGCGACTTGATTGATGAGCTTATCGAAATACTTGACCTAATCAGCGAGTACAATGCTGTTCTCGGAACTTCCCATCTTTCGCCAGAAGAAATTATCAAATTAATTGACACGGCCAAAGAAAGGAAGGTTGAAAAAATTTGCCTGACCCATCCTTTTGTAAAAGTGCCGGGGGTCGATCTGGACTTCTTAAAAATGGTCGTTCCCAAGGGCGTTTTTGCGGAGTTTGGGTATTGCACGATAACGCCCATGTGGGCGAATGCAAAAGTTGACCAGGTCAGGGAATCCATTCAAGCCCTGGGCGCGGAAAACTGCATCATCATGTCGGACGGAGGACAGGTTCACAACCCCTGGCCCCATGAAGGCCTCAGAATTTTTGCCCAGAGCCTGTATGAAAAGGGGATAACACCCAAGGAGCTCGAGCTCATGATGATTACGAACCCAAAACAGATCATGGGACTTTAAAGGGTGTGCCAATGAACAGAATGAAGACAACCTATGTGGGATGTTCAACCCCCAAGGTGGATGCCCTTGATAAGGTCCTTGGAAAAGCGGTTTATGCCGGGGACATAAGTTTTCCGGGCATGCTCTATGGCAGAGTCCGCCGCGCGGATATCCCCCACGGCTTTATCGACGAAATTGATTTAAGTGCGGCAGAGGCAATGGAAGGGGTTGTTTGCGTTTTAACAGCCAAGGATGTTCCGGGAAACAACCGATTCGGCATTGCCTTTCCCGACCAGTGGGCATTGGCGGAGGATAAAATTCTATCTGTCGGGGATGCGGTCGCCATTGTAGCGGCAGAAACCGACGAGATCGCAAAAGATGCGATCCGTGCCATCCGGGTCAAATATCGCGAACTTCCCCCCTTGACCGATCTGCATGAAGCCATGGCCGACGGCGCTCCCCAATTGCATGCCAATAAAATCGGAAGTTACAAAAAAAAATCAGGAGGCCACCAT
>Ga0255058_10001695_pt1 | contig 12393 bp, 9 predicted proteins | sample Cases_109_9_MG_FD_188637 | JGI IMG/M metagenome (GOLD analysis project Ga0255058, IMG submission 188637) | Seawater microbial communities from Amundsen Gulf, Northwest Territories, Canada - Cases_109_9 | ecosystem: Environmental > Aquatic > Marine > Gulf | place: Canada: Northwest Territories... | reverse complement strand
ACCTGTTTGTAAAATTCCTCAAAACCCTGTTATCTCTGCATCCTGATTACCCAAGTCAACTTAACTAAATTTTTAAGCACATTAGGAATTCGTTTTAAGGGATTTATCCGTGCTTTACGCTTTTCTTCTATGGCAAGAGGAATTTCGATAATTTTACAGCTTTCATGCTGTGCGCGAATTATAAATTCAGATGTAAATAAATCTTTATCAATGATACACTTTTTGATAATAGGTATTAACTTTGCCTTCTGAAAACCCTTTACCCCATGAGTTTCAGTACCTTTGAAACCCACTAAAATCCGTAACATTATAAAATTTGTAACATATGTAACAAATTTTCGAAATGAAGACCTTTTATCTTTAATCCCAGCAAGATGCTTTGATCCAACAACAATATCGGCCTTATTAGAGAAAAGAAGTGGTAAGGAAGCTTTATAAAATTCAACATCTAAGATATCTATTTCATCACATATAATAAGGTCGCCTTTGGCATATTCAATCCCTCTTTTTAATGCCTTCCCATAATTTGGTTCATCATTTAACTGGACTTTGATATTCTCATACCTTCTTCCCAGTTCCAGAGCAATCTCTTTCGTAGAGTCATTTGAACCGTTTTCAGCAATTATAACTTCACATTCAAAATCAAACTCTGTTATTTCTTTTACCAAACTAATTATGGCTTCAGATAACAACTCTTGCTCATTGTACACCGGAATTACTATAGAGACCTTGGGTTCCTGATTTTTTCCGATCGTCATAAGTTTTTCTTTGTTTTAATTTTTCTGATATTAGATATCCCTCATACAAAGCATCTTCCATAGCATTGTATGTCCATTTGCCATATCGGCCAATAGAATAGATACCATTTTCCTCTAAATAACCATGAATCCTATTTGTATAATCAAAATGATTTTCATCATGAATGACATAAGCGATCGGTATAGATTTATATTCACAAAACTCAATATCTTCCTCAGACTCTATATCTCCAAAATCCTTCAGTAGCTCTATAACACTGTTCAAAACTTTATTTTTTAATCTTTCAGAATGATAATCATTTGAAATCTCTACGTATAATGAACTTTTTCCTGTTGGAGAAAAATAAGGAATTGCATTGTTAAAGCAACCAATTCTGTAAAAAGGATACTTTGCTTCAGGAAAATAAATCCAATGTAACCCTTTCAACACTTTTTTCCTTACTCCCATAATAAGATAGTTAACTTTAGTTGATTTTAATTCTGGAATGATATCTTCTATTTCCTTTGGAAGATTATTAATACATCTAAGGAAATGGTTAAGAGGAGAAGTATTAATCAAATATTTAAATTTTATTTCAAAATCATTAAAGTAAGCTATTCTTTTATTCAGATCAATTTTTTCTAGACGAGTTTGTAGATAAAGATTTGCGACTCTTTCTTTCAGCTTTTCTGATATCATACCAATACCTTGAAATGACGGATAAAAAAATGAACTATTATACCCTAAGGGGAGATTATTTATACCTAATGTGCCATTGATAACTTCTTCTATTGTCGGTTTTGGAACAAACCGTCCACACCAACGAGATGTAATATCTTTAGGATGAACTCCAAACAATTTTTTGTTAAATGGTATAAAGAAATGCTTGCTTATACCATGACCAAAGTAATACTCAATATAATCCATGAATGAGTTTCCCTTAAAACATGACTCATCTTTTCTCTTAATATTAGTCTCAATAAATCCCATTAGGCACTCTTTAACAACTGGTGTAGGTAACCCAAAAAGATTGGCCTGAAAAGGATACTCTGTGAATACCCCATAGGAATAAATCTTAGATTTTTTGTTAATTTTAGTTAGTTCAACTCCTAAAATATCACTAACAAATTTTTTAATGTATGGACGTCTTAAATGTAACCAATGACCAGTATAATCAAATAAATACTCTCCCCTTTGTTCAGTTCGTACAAGTCCTCCTACGACTTTCTCTTTTTCTACTATTGCATAATCATTTTTTAAATGAAATGCCGACGACATACCTGTTAATCCAGCACCAATAATTAGAGCGTTATAATCTTTGGTCATATAATTTGAATCTCTATTAAGATGATAAGAAATTGCTTTTTAGAGACTTTATAAGGGTATTAAACATGTTAATAAGATTCAAGTGTTTTTTGAAAATTACGCCCTGAATGCTCACTATTTTAAATTCAAGGGGAAGTGATTTTCTTTTTTTTTGGGCAATGACCAAAGATTTCTAAATTTTCTAATTATTTAATTTCAGTATAAAGAAGTATTTCCTAATTTGAATTTATTTAAGGGTCTAGACCCCTATTTAATTAGGACCTTTCTCTATTCGCAATAGCAATTTCTGCGCGCGCCTGTTTTTAACATTAATGCTGATTTTAATATAGTATCTTCTCAGAAAAATCTTGAATTTTGGTGATTATTAATTTATTCTTAGAAATGTTTAAGAAAAGCAATTCCTTGACATCTAATCATAGAGGCAGATGATTACATTATTAAACTTGACGATAAACCGGTGAAACGTCCCAAAGACACATATATTACCCGGTTCAACAACAGCAAAGTGGATACATTGGCTCTTTGCATGCTCGTTGCGTGTGGGGCGTTATATTGGGTTTATATTTCCATCAACTCTTCATTTTGGGAACCGGATGAGGCTATCTTTGCTTATAGAATGACTTCCGGTAATCCACTATTCCTACCATTCATGAGTATCGGACGCTTCTTCCCACTAGGATATCAGGAGTTTAATGTGCTCGGACGATTTACCAGCTCCGCTGATGTTTTTCACGCGTTTGCAGTAGGTCAGGTACTGCTAAGCGCCGTCTTTGTCTGGTTTGTTTTCTTCCGATTACCATGGCGATTCCGGATATGGCCAGTACTCGCTATTTTTACGAGCCCTTCCATTTTTTATATTTCGCAGTCCTTCATATACACGGAGAGAAACATTATTCTACTGCTCTCCGTGTTTGTGTTTTGCTTCTGTATGTTCCATAGATGCCAAAAACAAGTTTATCTATTCGCCGCCCTCACCGCTGCATTCCTGAGCTTGTTCTATAAAGAAACGGTCTTTCTAATTATCTTGGGTTTTTCTCTCACAAGAGGCGGGTATCTGTACACCCAGACACGACGAGAGTTGCGCTCAAAAAGGCCGGTAGGCCTGTCAGATTTTATTACAGAACTAGCTTTGATCGGTTTTGTACTTTTTTTCTTGAGTACCTACTACATTTTCATACATTCGGTTAGATCGGGTCCCCTGTATGGCCATGTATTAGAGGGGCCATTGTTTGCGACGACAATTAGTAGCTTCAGTGACTATGTGACCGGACACATAATTTTCACGCTTTCCGTCATTGCGTACCCGGTAAGAATCTTTTTTTTGTCAAAACTTCGCTTCCATCCAATCTGGGACAGCCTGTTGGTGGCAGCGTTCTTTTTTTTCACTGGGAATATCATTCTGGGATTGGTGGGGCCCTATTCATATTACTCCGCGCCCGGTGACTTCTTGATTATTTTAGGTACTTTCGGCCTTCTAATCAATTCCAAAATAAACATTCACCTTATTACGGCTATCGCTGTCATAATATGTCTAATTAATCTCCCTTTAACTATAGACTATGCGCGAGCCTACAAGAAACTTTCCTTTCTTCACGACAGTGCTTTATCATTTTTTCAAGAGAAGGCTAAAGCACAGGAAATTTCACTCTTCTTTGATGGTGATAGAAGGTGGCTGAAGTGGGGACTGGCAGCAGCACTGCGACTCCGAGAGCTGAATGTTGAGGAGCAGGAGAATCGTCTGCTCATCCGTCAAACATACGAAACAAACTCAATAGGCAAGAACAGTCACACTACAGATATTTTGAAGCAAGTTCGAGAAAATCCGCAGCCTGACGATTACGTGTATGTCGGGTTCTTTTCTTTCTGGGAGTCAGCTGAGCAACATCAGAAAACAGTACAAAGATATTTGGACGACGAGCAACACTACGTTCGGGTATTTCCAGATACGCACACGAGGGACGTCGATGAACTAAGCATTTACATCTTTCGAAGAAACATTTACAGTCCTCCATAAAACTCGCTTTGTGACCACAATACATCTTTGTTAAGGATTTCACAATTGTTCCGGCCTCTTTATCCCCTTTACTTTAGGTGTCTTACCCATCAAGATAAACAGTGGGTTTAATATATAATAAACTACTGTCCTGGTAGATTTGTAAGGCAATTTATACCTAAAGTGGACGAGCCAGAACCAAACAGGAGTTAATAAATTACAAATCTCAAATCCCAATTTATGAAATGGTAAACTACTTTAATTTTTTGAACTAACCCTAGGAGCAAATCCAGACAATAAATATAATACAAAGCAAAAACCCGCCAATATCAAACCGAAGGACTTACTGTTAGCAGATTCAGGTTACTTTTGCATAAATACTTTTAATGAAATTAACCTCCGATCAACACTTGGAGACTACTTGCGTTTCCAATACTTTCCCAGAAACAGACGAATACCCCATCGACTATTTTTTTCCCAAAAATATCCAGTTGTACCAGCAACCTGAGAACACAAAAGCAATAGCATCAAAAGAATTGCTCGCATGTCCCGCGACTGCATAAAGGGATAACGTAACAAATTCATGTAAAAAGACAAAGGTTCAAACCTTATGAGATCCTGATGTCGGTTAAGACGTATTTGATGAAAATAAAAAGCGCCTCGACCATAGTTGAAGTGTTGACGCCAAAATCCGCGTAGAAACATGGTATGGTTATGATAAACTATTGCCTCAGGTAAATAGGTCATTTTATATCCATGATATAGCCAGCGATCACATAATTCTCGATCCTCACCAGCCGCAAGGGGAAATGTGGTATCAAAGCCGCCTATTGCGCGAAAACCTTCAGCAGACACTGCTATATTGTTTGATGTAAAGAAACGGGCCTTGTTAGAATCGGAATTGTAGTAATCATATAGGTACGAAATGAGTTGATAGCTGGCGATTGAAAATAGATTTTTTTGGAGTGTGTTCAACGTTTTTCCACCAATTATGTGATCTTGTGTCGCAGTAAATTGTTCTTTCAACGCCTGCAACCAGTCTGAAGCCGGAATACAATCGTCATCGGTAAAGGCCAGATACCTCCCTTTTGCATGGGTAGACCCAATATTGCGCGCAGTCGCGGGACCGCTATTTTCTTGTCTGATCAGGGTTATATTTATGCGGTTGCTGAACGAAGCAACAACCGGTTCCGGTGAGATAGAACTTCCGTCATCGACTACGATTACTTCAAAGTCGTCGTCCGGATATTCCAGGTTGGATAGAGCACGTAGACAAAGAGTCAGTTGGTCTAGGCGGTTGTATGTTGGCACAATTATTGAGAAAGTTGGCAATCCTTTTTCCATTTATTTTTCTGCTTTAAAGTGATATCCTTGTGGTATATTAGTTTAATGTTGATTTCCCAAATACAGTTTCTTCTGAAGCGCAAATTTAATCCTGGTGGCCGCACGAGTAATTTTTCTGGTGATAAAGGTTTAACCACGTCGAGGTGATTCGTAATTAAAGAAAATCCCGTTGCATCCAAAATATTATAAGCTTTACTGTAATCTTAACCATGTAATATGCATATACCTTGTCTGATACATAAAGACTCTGAGACTCAAACGGTGTCAGTTCGTTCTGAGATGGGGATGCTGTCCCGAACATCTCACTTGATGAAGCCTGGTAACACATATTTGGATACCTGTTTTTCGAATTGCTTCCAGTACTCTCAATGTTCCTAAACCAATGACATCTCCTGAATACTCGGGCATATCAAAACTTACCCTAACGTGACTTTGTACTCCGAGGTGACAGTTTTCATCGGGCCGGATATCATAAAGTAAATCCGTCCGCAGTCCCGATACAGATAGGGTCTCCATAATGAAGAAAAATACGGGACTCCGGATCATGAAAGTCCCTATACAGATGATCGATACGGTTAGTAATAAATGTACTGCCCCCCCCAGATAAGACCATGCACCTCATACCCTTTGATCAGTAATAATTCAGCAAGACATAATCCATCCTGTCCGGTTATCTAGGTGATAAAAGCTTTTTTCATGTGAAATACCTTTTCTGTATATCCTTCATCGTCCTACTCAGGCCACATCTCTGGAAAGACCGGATCGTCTTTATTTCTACTGTCCAACTCTTTAATAGCAAGGAAAATGCCGTGAAGATCGATTGCCAAGAGTGGCCAGGCCATGAAGGCGGTCATTACCTGCCTCATCGCAGCCAGGAATTCCCTCTTCTTCAAGTGCGAGACGGCCTTTGATCCGTGCATCCGTGCCTTGCGATGTCGGTTTGCAATCCACAGCCACACCCGTTGATTGTAGGTCAGGTAACGTTTGTACTGTTCCAGAACGAGCTTGATCTCCCGTGTGAATGCCCAATTGTGTGCTACTGTCTTGGATTCTGGATGTAGACGGTATATCGCTATTGGTTGTTCGATGATGAAAGGTTTGATCTTCTTAATGAATCTGAACCTAAGCCAGAACTCATAATCCATAATGTAGTTCAAATCTTCATTGAACTGACCCACCTCACGGTGTAGCTTGGCGGACCAAAAGCAACCAGCCTGCGCAATCGGACAACTTAAAAACCATCTGGTAAAACTCTTCCCAGGAAGTTCAGGAAAAGGCCAGTACCCCACACCTTCCTGCCAGCACTGAACATGGCCAGCAACCCACTGGTGTCCAGCCCTGAATGCAAGAGCACAAACATGCAGCGCGCCAGGTTCATAGAAGTCGTCACTATTAATGTAAGCGTAAATACTACCAGTGGCATGGGCAAATCCTTTGTTGATAGCGTGAGCGTGTCCCCGATCCTTCTCACTAACCCAATAGGCCAACCACGGCTCGTACTTACGAATGATCTCGACGCTGTTGTCACTTGAACCACCGTCGATGATTATGTACTCTAAATTAGGATAACCCTGGAGGAGGACTGATCGGATTGTCTCTTCGAGGAACTGCCCCTGGTTGTAAGAAGGTGTAACGATGGTAATCTTTGGTAACAGATGGCTATCCGTAACAGCATCTGAAATCTGGAGAGGTTCTTCAGCCCACATCCAGCCTGTCTGGCCAAGTGGCGGAGATGGTAAACTTGCAAGAGATGGATAACGCACGGTTAGGTTCACAATATATATAAATTAAAAGAAGTTTGACATAGGAAAATGGTGCAATTGACACCTAATTGAGTATATCTGCGTATTTAACCATTCTTCTCAATATTGGCTGACCATAATTTTTCATTAACGCTATGCCCTTGTGGAATTTTGGTTTTAGAAATAAATAATTAATTGGATGTAAATCTTATAAGTTATCTAATTGTATTTCCAACCGATTAATGTAGCTATTCGATTTTTTCATTTCATGGTATTTTGAACAGTGCAAACAAGGAATATCCTCTTTGGGTGGTAAATTTCCCATTAACATCTGTCTTGCATAGATGATTTTTTTGTTGTTTACACTTTTACACAAACCTTCACTAAATGCATTTGATCCAAAATCAAACATGCTATTCTCACAGCAGCCAAGAACACGTCCGTCCCAGTTTATTTGAGGTTGATTCCACAGTTGGTAACATGACCTTCTAAGATAGGGTTTCTGAAATTTATTTAAAAATTCTTCGTTACTCGCTACCCCAGTAAATTTTTCAGTATTTTTCCTGTGCACAATAGGAGAGTAGTTGGCTTCACAATTTATCTTTGTAGTATAAACCATATTGTGTTCTAACGCCAGTTTTCTCGCTTTTTCTATTTCATGTTCATTATGTCCGAAAACAACGAACTGCCACCGAAGGATTGGGTATGGTGAGTTAAATTCCTTTTTATATTTGTTAATCATTTCTATATTTTTCAGTACCCTTGTTAAATTACCACCAACACGATATTTTCTATATGTTTCAGGCGTCGCACCATCTATCGAGCAAGATAGATAAAAGAATTTATATCTTACCAAGGCTTCTATAAAACTGTCTGGGACTGTATTCAAATTAACACCATTAAATCCAGATAGAGTTATTCCCTTTACGTAAGCATATCTGATAATTTTTACCAATTCCTCGTTTAGAAAAATCTCTCCCCAGTTTGACAGCTCTATTTGCCTTATTGTAGGGTTTTTATCGACGATTCTTCTGAAATCTTCGAATCTCAAAAACCCCTTTCCGATAGTTTTATTTATACTATCATTTGCATTAGGGCATTGAGGGCAATTGAGCTGACAAAAAGTGCTTGCTTCTAAGCTAACGCGTCAAGGATTTGCTATGCGCATTTCTTCCTATCCGAAAGTAATATCAAACCTTTTCTCTCTTCATAAGAGTTCTAGGATTTCAATAGAAAATCAAAATATATGCGTGCTACAAATAAAAGCGCACATCCTGAATGCTTTTTTGTCCTAAAGAATAATAATTGAGGGTCATTGAATAGTTAGTTCTTTAAAACAAATCTGCTTCCTGATGTTAAACCGGAAATGAAAGGTCGGCCCAAATCGGACAGCGAATATATACACACTAAAAGCAGATGAATACGATGTTCGTTAACCATCGCATTCTGCCTTTCAGCAAAGCCGAACATTATAGAAAAAATTAGCGTTTCCCTAAATTTATTGATAGGCATTAAAACGTCAGCCTTATATTCACCATCATTAACCATAAAATTCTAATGTAAGTCCCAACTTTTATAATATGATTTATACATCAATGAAATTAAATCTTTGTAAAGTTTCTCGTTATTATCAAAATCTTTTTCGCAAAGTTCTATTTTTGGAAAATATTCTATTGGTAATCTGGTGTAGAGACTATATACTCGGCGAATATTAAACACCTCCATTGGAGACATTGGTTGATTTTTAAGAATAGGAGGCTCTGTAAAACTTGTCGTTTTTTCTTTACCAGTAATATATCCTTTTTTAATACATAATTCTCTGAGAGGTGTACCTATAAAAGGATAAAAGATTGACATAATAGAAATATCAATATCTAAGTCTCTAACAAAATATATTGTTTGAAATACTTCTTCACGTGTTTCTGTTGGAAAACCTATCATGGTATAACCAGTAGTACGAATATTGTATTTCCTAATAATGTCGAATGCTTTTCGAATTTGATGAGGCTTGGTTTTACGATTACATATTTCATATAAAATCCGTTCTGAACCAGATTCAATTCCACAGGATATTTGAACTGGGGTATTCATATCAGCAAGCAACTTTATTTTTTCTTCTTTAACAGATTCTGGCCTTGTTTGAATCATCATAGGCAACCTTATTTCTGCACCGTACCACTTACAAAACTCTTCAAGACGATCATAGGATATACCTAAAAAACACTCATCTTGAAATTGAATCATTTCACTACCCATTTCTACTTGCTTTTTAATCGCTCTTACTAAATTATCAAAAGGACGAACTCTTACAAATTTTCCAAGACCGGAATATATATTTTTAGTAGCTGTGTTTGCGCAGTATGTACACGAAAAAGGGCATCCACGAGATGATTCAACCTGTCCACGATGATAAATTTTACCATCAAAGGGCGCTGTAAAATGCCTTTTATCAAAAAAAGAATAGTCAAGAGGTTTTTCCCATAATTTGTCTTCATCAATAAGTGGTCTTATAGGATTTTTCTTAATACCTGATTCGGTTTTTATCCACAAATTTTCTATATTTGAGAGATCCTGATTATTAATAAACCGTACTAAAAATTCCTCCCAAGCTTTTTCTCCTTCGCCCTTACATATAGCATCAACGAATGAATTTTTAATTGCTTCCTCCGGGGAAACTGTTGGATGGACTCCTCCAACAATTACAAATGGTTTGGGTTTTATTACTTCTACCCCATCAATAAGCTCCTCAAATTTTTCAAACTCAATAGAATTTGCGGTAACACCAAGTATATCTGGTCTAAAATTCTCAATTTTTTCAAAAAAATCTTTTCTTAAACGTTCATATGGAAATAATTTAATTGCATTTCTTCTATCGGATGCTTTAAATTCACCCGTACGTTCACGTTCTTCAGGAACAGAGCCTTCTTTTTGATAAAATGAGGTTTCAAAATATTCAACTTTACATCCTAAATCTTTAGCAATAGTAAATAAAATCCCAATAGCAAGTGGCATAACACCATCATTTGTAGAATTTGGATATAATAGTAATATTTTTTTATTCATAATTTTCTCTTTTCCTATAATTGAATACTTATTTGAAGCTTTCTCTAGCAAGAGCTAGATAGTAGCGGAGGGGGAGCTCAGATCCTACTCCCTCCCCTGTAACGATGAATCCTGACTTTGTCGTCCAAATGGTAAGCGAAGAAAGTACGTGAACTTGAAAAGTAGAGGGAAAATCACTGCCTTAAAGTTAAATTTGGTACCCAGCAACCAGACTAGCCTCACTCCCGTCCATCCCCAGCTGACTAGAGCGTTCCGATATAAGCCCGACCCTTCCAGCGAGTCGAATTGCTTCTTCAATGAAAAAAAGAAGGGTACTACCTCAAGCCTGCTCAGGCATCCATCTTTAGACCTGGCTTTAGCAAAATAATCAGTTACGACAAATTTCAAAATTGAAGCGATATTTTGGCAAAAGTCATCTCTCAATTCAGGATTGCTAAATACTGTGATACTTTTACGAACCAAATTCTCGCTTGCTTGTTTGTATAACGATAGATCATTAGCTGTACATCCCCAGGCTCCTTCATGGATACGATAATTTACTAACGGTTCGTCTATATAGGCAACTTTCTCCAGTAGTCCGGCTTGAACTAAAATGAGGTGCTCTGAATACAAAGGACGGTGGGTATCTGCGAGACATTGAACCCCACCTATTCGCCTCAAATACCCTTTATCATAGACACCGGCGCAGCCTATTGCTTTTAATTGTCCCGACCAGTACTTTCTAAGAAACTGACGTCCCGAAAAAGACTGAGCATGTCCTGGAGTGGTCTTCTTCACATCGTGAAAAGAAGTTCCATAAATAAGTTCGTAAGAAGTAAAGACACAAGGTGGAAAGTTATACTTGGCCAGCGCAGAATGTACGTCTTCCAGGAAGTTTGGAGCGTACAGGTCGTCCTCGCACTGCCAGGTAAAATACCGGCCCCGACCCATATTGAGCAAGATATTCATATTTTGCTCCTCCCCCAGGTTCTGGGAATGATTTACGAACCGAATCCGTTGGTCTCTGATGCCTAAAAGTTCAGCACAAAGGGGTTCCTGGATGTAGTCGTTGCCGACAATCACTTCAAAATCTGAGAATGTCTGCTTAGTAATTGTGGCAAGGGTTTGCTTCAGCAACTCGGGCCGATTATATGTGGTCACGCCTATCGAAAAGAAAGGGGTCGATGCTGGGTCTCTTGTGCCGTGAGACTCAATGATGGAAGAGTTTGCGATATAGTTCATTATTTCTCTATGTTCCCTCCAAAGCGTTTACGGCTTTCACTCCTGATCCCTTCCGAGCAACCTTGATCAAATCGATGGTCATGCCAATCCCTCGCCCCAAATCACCCTTAAAATTGAACCCTTGACCAAGAAAGCGATTGTTAGACACGCGATAAGATAACTGATTCATAATTTGAGTATCAACATACTCAACAGTGATATCCGGCACATGCATAGAAATAACGTCCATAATGTTACTGATGGATGTGTTTGTTGTCACAATATTATAAACACGTCTATCATACAGCTTTTTATGAATGATAAACTTAATTGCCTCCACAGCATCAACCAGGTCAAGATAAGGGCGATACTGGTATTGTGCAGTCTTCCACACCGTGAGCGGTTGTCCCATGACTGCCTGCCAGCAGAATTTGTTGACGGCCGTATGAAATCGCATCCCAATAGATGTTCCAAAGATTGTACCTAACCGGCAAGTAATAAAATTTAAACCTTTTTCTTCCCCCAAGTTTTGCAATGAGTGCTCTGTTTGCAATTTGGTTTCAGCGTAAGGGCTCTGGGGTTTAAGATCTTTGAGTGGGCAGTCTTCGTCAACCTCATTTACCTGAGAACCATATACACTTGTTGTGGATGGAAAAATCAAGGCACAGCCTACTTGCTGGCATGCCTGCGCAACCCTCTCAGTTCCAACAAAATTCACTTGCTCAACCTCATCTTTGATCTGGAAACTATTTGTGGCATCAGTTATAGCTGCCAAATGTACTACAACAGTAGCACCCGCAAAAATCGAAGCAAGGTCAGCCGTCATCACATCTGTTTCCAAAAAACGATAATGACCGGTACCTGGAAGATTGAATAGTGAACAATAACGCTGAGTTGAGAGATTGTCCAGCAGCACAATCTCCGCTTCTGGAAACATAGTGGGTAGCTCAAGAATCAGTCGTGAGCCTATATGTCCCAAAGCACCCG
>Ga0255058_10001694_pt1 | contig 12397 bp, 11 predicted proteins | sample Cases_109_9_MG_FD_188637 | JGI IMG/M metagenome (GOLD analysis project Ga0255058, IMG submission 188637) | Seawater microbial communities from Amundsen Gulf, Northwest Territories, Canada - Cases_109_9 | ecosystem: Environmental > Aquatic > Marine > Gulf | place: Canada: Northwest Territories... | reverse complement strand
TAAAAGCCCTGGCTAAGTTCTTGTTCGGAGAAGAAGATTCATTGATTCAAATAGATATGTCTGAATACATGGAAAAACATAATGTATCAAGACTTATAGGCGCTCCTCCAGGTTACGTAGGTTTTGAGGAAGGAGGGCAGTTAACGGAGAAAATACGAAGACGTCCCTACGCCGTAATTCTCCTGGATGAAATCGAAAAAGCACATTCAGACGTATTTAATATGTTGTTACAGGTTCTGGAGGAAGGAAAATTAACAGACAGTTTTGGACGTCATATTGATTTTCGTAACGTAATTATTATAATGACTTCAAACATTGGTGGAGACATAATTAAAAACACATCCTCGTTAGGGTTCAAGAAAACATCTGGAGCGCAGTCTTATGAATCTATTCGCGAGCAACTATTACAGGCGGTTGAAAAGCATTTTCGCCCGGAGTTCATTAACAGGATTAGCGATATTGCCGTATTTAGAGATCTTACAAAGGACGACCTGAGAAAGATTGTAGAGATCGAATTAGAAAGTATACGTGCGAGGCTTAACAATTATAAAATAACGCTTTCAATAACCAAGGAAGCAATTGATTTTCTTATTGACAAAAGCTTTAAACCAAATTATGGTGCAAGGCCGCTTCATAGAGCCATAGAAAATTTAATAGAAGATCCACTTTCTGAAGAAATACTCAGAGGAAGGTTCAAAGATAACGATTCTATCAAGGTAAAATTGAAGGAAGGAAAACTGGTTTTTGAAGAGGCAACAGTAAAGGAAGAATTAGTCACTAGCGATTCGAATAACAAATAATTGGATAGTAATATAACAAATTGAGTACATATTTAAAAAGGGGCTTTCGAGCCCCTTTTTTATTGCTTGCAAGAACACAACTATCTTGTGATAATTATAAAAATCACTAAGGGAAAATGACGTTATATTATGACAAAATCCAGTACTGTTTATGTCTGCTCGGAATGTGGATGGAAAACCAGTAGATGGGTAGGTAGATGTTCCGGTTGTGAAGAGTGGGATTCAATGACAGAAGAAAAATATGAATCTAGAGATACTCACACCTTTCCAGAATATGATATAGAGAATCCCACCTGTATATCAGACGTAAAAACGGTAAGCAAGCTTCGGACTAATACCAACATTGAAGAGTTTGACAGAATCCTTGGCGGTGGTATTGTGGCAGGCTCTGCAGTTTTGGTTGGAGGCACACCAGGAATAGGAAAATCAACTCTCCTGTTACAAATATGTCAAAAATTTAGTGAGCAGGGTTGCGTATCCTTATACGTAACAGGGGAAGAATCAACCGCACAAATAAAATTACGAGCAGACAGACTCAATGTATCATCTAAGAATATTTTTTTGGTTGCAGAAAACAATTTAGATGTTATTCTTGAACACATCAGGAAAATCAGCCCTAAACTTGTCATAATTGACTCAGTACAAGCTATGTTCAAGCCGGTTCTCGAATCTTCTCCTGGAACAGTTTCACAAGTTAGGCAATGTGCTAATGAACTAATTCAAATATCAAAAAAAACTGAATCTTCCGTTTTTTTAGTGGGACATGTTACAAAACAAGGAGTAATTGCCGGTCCCAAAGTGTTAGAACATTTGGTCGATACAGTACTGTACTTTGAAGGTGAAAAATTCATGTCATTCAGGATATTAAGGGCAGTAAAAAATCGCTTTGGACCCACAAATGAAATAGGAATTTTCGAGATGCGTAACAGCGGACTTAGGGAGGTTAGAGATCCTTCAGAAATATTCCTCTCCAGAACACAAAACCTGATCTCAGGGTCTTCGATTATCTCTTGTATTGAGGGTACAAGAGCCCTGCTTGTAGAGGTGCAGGCGCTTGTAACCAGGTCAAGTTTCGGTACGCCAGAACGTAAAGTAAGTGGTGCCGACTATAATAGAGTTGCTATGATAATAGCCGTGCTGGAAAAAAGAACAGGCCTTCTCCTGGGAGGAAATGACATCTTTGTGAATGTTGTTGGCGGTGTAAAAATCGACGAACCGGCGGCAGACCTTGGAATTGCAATTGCGATTGCATCCAGTTTCAAGGACGTGGCAATATCAGGTGATACAATCATTATTGGCGAATTAGGTTTAGGCGGTGAAGTTAGAGGGGCTAATCAACTTGATAACAGATTGAAAGAAGCTGAAAGATTAGGATTTAGAAATGCCATTGTTCCAAAGGACAATTCAAATGACATGTCAGGAATAAAATCTCTAAAAATTACCGAGGTGTCTTCTCTTGCAGAAGCAATTGATAAAATCTGTTAGAGAAGAGTATTTTTTTATGAAACATTATACTGCTCTAAAATTTGTATCTTTACTTTTGTTGATAACACTAACATTTGGCTGTTCTCTCTCGCTACCTAAAAAAATTCATAAGAAAAGTAGCATAGTTGGGGCAACAATCAATGATCAGAATGCTTCTGTCGAAATACGAGAAGAACTTGATGAACAGGGAAACGTAATAAAGAAAAACTTTAATCATCCATACTACTTTACGGGATCAGGGCTTGCCAATATCCTTTCGTCCATTTATTACAAACAGAAAGCATTAATCAAGGGCAGCACAGGTAGAAGGAAATTATTCAGGCAGGAAGAATTGCAGACTATTATACCTCCTATTATAAGTGCATTCTCAATGGCTACCGATTCTCAAGATATTCTGGTTTTTTCTACTTCTGATAAGGTACTTTTGTCGGACCGTCAAAGTTATTTCAGCATGTTTATAACAGATAGCGACCTCAACATTGTTTTTAGTACAATCCAGAGTAAAAAAAATCTCACTGATGGCAGGGCATTCAGGAAAAGCAATAAGGATAAATTTAAAGATCCGTTTGATGTAAAGAGAAGCTCTCGCTGGAGCCTTGTTCCCATGGGAGGACAGAGATTAGCAAGTGGGCGTCGAAATTGGCTTATTATTGACTTGAGTAGTAATTTATTTGGCGTTGCCAGCACTGATAATGCTAACATTAGTGACAATATTAATGATATTTCAATTCCATCAGATCGTAGCAGAGCTATTGAAAGAAAAATAAGGACTGACAAGAACTTTATTGAAGAAAAGAAAAATTATCAAGGTGTACGGGAAAAACTAAAAGAATTAAAAGTTCTCAGCGATGAAGGTTTAATTTCAGAAAAAGATTATGAATTGAAAAAGAAGGAACTTTTGAACAAATTTTAATATTCATGGATAAAAGTAATTAAAATGTGGCATAAGAAAATAAGGGTCTTTTTGTTATTTATTATTTTGTCCGGTGCAATTGGTTGCAAAAGCTTAGAGCTTTTAAGCTATACGGGCCAGGGCCAAGTTCAAGGCCTGAATAGTAATATATTTAATGAAGGCAAGACATATATAAGACTAGATGAAATAAAGAGTACAAAAGGGGCCTCAAAGGCAATTCTTGATCATCCAAAATATTTAAGTAAAGATATCTTATCCAGTGTACTTTCTTCTATCTATTATAAAGAAAAAGGTGTAACAGGTTGGAGGAAAGAGCAGAATATCTTCGGAGAAAGTGAATTATTAAATTTGACACCACACATGGTAGGCGCTTTTACTAAAGCATCTCCATCGCAATATATATTGGTAAATTCGAGTTATACAAAGGGAAAAGGTCTTTTTAAATCAGACGTATATACCATATTCGGATTATTTATTTCTAACAACAAATTAAATATTGTTTTTTCAAGGATTCAATATGAAGATATAGTAGACAGAGGGGCAGATAACATATTAGGAGAGACTGAACAGGAAGCATTTGTTGATCCATTTAGCATCACCAGAAATCCATTCTGGAAAATAGGTCTTCGTTCCGGTCAAAGATTTAAGACAGGGCATAATAATTGGTTAGTAATTGATTTAGAAGAAGGTGCGATTGTTAGTAAAGAAGACTACGAAAAGAAGGAAATACCAAACGAAAAGCAGGAAGAGCCCGGCTCATCCCTTACCACACAAACAGTCTCTGGTGGACAGCCTGTCATTGTACAGCAAATGAGTATTAAAGATCAGCTTCTGGAACTCAAAGAATTGGAAACTACCGGTCTTATTACTAAAGAAGATTACGAGCTTAGAAAGGCATTGATTTTAGGCAGCAAAAAAGAGAAGAGTATAAAAGACAAATTTAATGATCTTCGCAAACTAAAAGAGGATGGACTCATCAGTGATATAGATTACGATCATAAGAAAAGAGACCTTCTGGAAGAAGGTGATCAAAGTGAAAAGGGGAAAAACATTAAAGAGATTCTGGCTGTGTATTTAGAATTAAGAGATGAAGGTTTTATAACTGACGAGGACTATGACTACAAAAAGAAGAAATTATTGAAGGAGTTTTAGTGTCAAAACCTCTTTCCTGCTATTGCTTTAATTTCAACGTTTTACCAACAGCAATTCTGCAAACTTTAAATCCTCACGTGTTGTGATCTTAATATTATCATAGCTCCCTGAAACTATTTCTACAGTGTGTCCCGCCTTTTCAACTACCTCCGCATCATCTGTAAGTTCTGCATTTGTATCCTTAATCTTTTCATACGCTTTCAATATTAAATCTCTATTAAAGCCTTGAGGTGTTTGCGCCATCCACAGGTCATGCCTGGGCACTGTTTTAATTATTTCTAGATTTGAGCTAACTTTTTTAACGGTTAATTTCATTGGGCTCGCAAGAATAGCAGCTCCTTTTTGATCTGCCCTTCGAATAACTTCCTCAATTTCCTTGCTCTTTACTAATGGCCTCACAGCATCATGTATCAGAACTATTTTAGTGCCAGAGTCCAACTGAGAAAGACCTTGATAGACACTATCCTGCCTGCGTTCTCCCCCGGCAATTATCTTAGTTACTTTGTAAGCCTTAAGCTCATTTGACCATTTTTCAATAACAGTAGATAGATCTTCCTTATTTACTACAAAAATAATCTCTTTTATTCTTTTCAGTTTATAAAATTTTTCCAGTGTATAAAAAAATATTGGTTTTTCGCCTATCATTATAAATGGTTTTCTCACATTAGCCCCCATACGAAGGCTAAGACCTGCAGCGGGCATTATTACAGAAACATCTGCTTTCATCATACCCTTTCATAAGGATAAAAAAGTTTTAAATACTCGTCCTGGGCAAATCTATCAGTCATCCCTGCAATATAATCACAAACACCCTGATAAAGTCCCGCCTCCTCTATCCATTTTTGATATTCAGGTGGAAGCTGCATAGGGTTTTCAACAAATGTTTTAAACAGCTCTTCAACAAATCGCTTTGCCTTGTCAGCCATTCGCACAACTCTGTAATGACTATATGCATTTTCTTGCAGGAATTCCTGCAATTCAAGTTTCTTTTTAGATATTTCAGGTGAAAAGGATACTAATTTTTCTTTACTTTCCTGCACGTCATTAGTTGTTTTTATTTTCATCTTATTAATCATTAATTGTGTGTGTTCAATAAGATCTGTAACTTCCATATCAATTAAATATTTTATAGTATGTGTATTTTCCATGTCTTTACTAAGATTACTATATTGTTCTTTAACCTTCTCTTTTGCATATCTCCATAATTCAACTTCTTCCAGACCGCTTTCTGTAATCAGCCGTGCTTTTAAACTATCATCTATATCATGATTGTCATAAGCAATCGAATCAGCAATGTCTACAATCTTCGCTTCAAGAAGCGGTTGTCTGCTTAAATCAAACTGCTTAACATTTGGATCATCAGAAAGAATATTGTGCTTTGCTATTGACTCTCTAACCTCCCATGAAAGATTTAAACCAGCAAACTGTGAATATCGCTTTTCCAGTATATCAACAACGCGCAACCCCTGAACGTTATGTTCAAAGCCGCCATAATCCTTCATCAAGATTCTGAGCGCATCTTCTCCTGAATGGCCAAACGGCGTATGCCCCAAGTCGTGTGCCAGGGCGATCGCCTCTGAAAGGTCTTCATTTAAACATAATGTCCTTGATATACATCTGGCAATTTGAGCAACCTCTATTGTATGGGTAAGCCGTGTACGATAGTGATCTCCCTCATGATTTACAAAAACCTGTGTCTTGTATTCCAATCTCCGAAAAGCTGTAGAGTGAATAATCCTGTCTTTGTCCCTCTGGTAAACACTTCGGTATGGATGCTCCTCCTCCGGGTATACTCTACCACGAGTATTCATGCTTCTCATAGCATAAGAAGCTAAGTTGCTATCTTCCCTTTTTTCCAGCTCTTCTCTTGTCAGCATTTTATATAAGCCTTTAATAATCAAAAAGAATTTTTCAACTCGAGATACAGATCGTCAAGTGATTGGGGTATTACCTTTGTATCAGAAACAACGGGCATAAAGTTTGTATCACCTTTCCATCTTGGCACAATATGCAGATGTATATGGCCTTCAACTCCAGCCCCGGCAACCTTTCCCATATTAATCCCCAGGTTGAAACCATCTGGGTTCATTTTCTTACTCAGGATATCCTTCATGTCTCTTGTCAATGTCATAAATTCCAGCAACTCCGAGCTACTCAACTTTGACAGATCATCTTTGTGCAGGTTTGTGGCCACCATTAAATGGCCATTATTATATGGATATTTATTTAAAATACAGAAACACTCTTCGCCCCTGTGCAAAACCAGATTCTTGCGATCCTGATTGCCTTGAATCGCCTCACAGAAAAAACAATTCTCATCTTTCTTGCTCAAGATAAATTCCTTGCGCCAGGGCGCCCATATATTTTTCATAGAAGTTAGTAAATTAAATTATGGATTTGCTTCATTTAATCCCCGGACAAAAGACGCCGAGGACTTTCCGCTCTATATAGGAATTCACGAAATGAGAAATACCTTAATTCCTTAATCCTTAAATTCCTCAATATTTATAATTCCGGTAATCCCGACTTGCTCAAGTCAGGTATTTTACTGTAGAAGGTATGTCGGGTTTACGGGTACTCCGTGTAGAAATATTTTAAAATGAAGCATGTCCCGTTTTGCTCTACCGGTACTGCCGGCCTTTACAATTGTCTGCCCCTGCGTAACTCTGTCTCCTTTATTTACCAGAATCCTGGAGTTGTAAGCATACCATGTATAAGAGCCATCAGTATGTTGAAGCACAACAACCTTGCCCCATCCATCAGGCCTGTCAGAGGTTAGTGCAACTATCCCGCTTTTTGACGCCTTCACCGCCTGCCCGTTATAAGCTTCTATATCGATTCCTTTATTTTTGTAGCCATTTACCCATTTATCAAAACCATATAATATTTTACCACGCAAAGGCCATAAAAATGACTCATTTGAATTTCGCCCTGGTGGTAAATTCGCCTGTGAAGTCACTTTCCTCGTACCTGTAATACCACTTGCCGGTATTATTAACTGCTGTCCCTGTTTTATATTCGTAACATTTCTTATATTATTAATTCTTATAATGTCGTCAGGGGAGACGCCGTGATTGAAAGCTATTCGCCATATAGTATCACCCTGTTTAATCGTATATCTTGTGGACTTTGCAGGTCTTGAAGTGGTTGTATTAGATTTTAAGGAGTCTAATTCTTTTTTTAATCTTGGAGGAGGGTTCATGCTTGTTCTATGAGTTGTAGCACATCCTGTAACCATATTCATGATTAAGAGAATAATTACAATACAGCCAAAACCCTTTGATGCGGAGAATCTCATTAATTTATTCCTGAAATTGTTATTTGTATGGAGCGGGCGATGGGATTCGAACCCACGACACCCAGCTTGGGAAGCTGGTATTCTACCACTGAATTACGCCCGCTTATAGTTTGCTTGACAGGATTATATCTATCTAAACTTTATCATGCAAGCATTATTGCATCTGTACAATGAGGTCCAAATTAAACAGGAATTACTACGGTTGCGGTAAGTCAGGACTTAGTGCACATTTTGCACCCTGGTATGAATTGCGATGTTTTAGTTCGTTGGTAATTGCAGCAAAAACCTCACCTTTGGTTGCCTTCCAGACGGGCGAAATCAGGAAATCTCCATGCGTATCGCCTACTAATCTCTGTATAACTATATCCGGAGAAATCCTTTCTAAAAAGTCACAGGCAAGTGAGACATACTCTTCCATCTTCATTGTCTTTATCTTGCCCTTAAAGTAATCACCTGCCATTGCGGTATTCTTTGCAATGTAAAGGTGGTGGAGTTTTATTCCGTCAATACCAATAGAAGAAACGGTTCGGGCAGTCTCCATTATATCGTTCCAATCTTCTCCGGGAAGACCAAGGATTACGTGTGCGCAAATCTTTATACCTCCCCTATCCTTTGTACGCAATACAGCATCTTCGAATGACTTGTAATCATGTCCGCGATTTACTAATTGCAGTGTACGGTCGTGAATTGACTGTAAGCCGTATTCAACCCATACATGATACTTTTTGGTATAACTGTGAATAAGATCCAATATTTCATCGGTGATACAGTCTGGTCTTGTTCCAATAGAGAGACCGATTACATCCTCGTTTAACAAGGCTTCATCATATCGTTCCTTAAGTGTATCAACATCTGCATATGTGTTCGTAAATGCCTGAAAGTACGCTATGAACTTTTCGGCGCCGTATCTTTTTTCCAAAAACTTTATGCCTTTTTCAACCTGTTCTTTTATCGGTGCAATTGTTTCCCGGACATTTGGGCTGAAGCTTTCATTAGCACAGTAAGTACATCCACCGACTCCTACCAATCCATCCCTGTTAGGGCATGTGAAACCGGCATGAATCGAAACTTTGTGAACCTTAACTGGGAAATTTTCCCTTAAAAAGTAACTAAAGGGATAATACCCGTGCGTCTTTAACCACGTTTTTTGAGTTACGATTGTAGTCATTCTATATAATCTATAAGGTAGAAATCTGGTGTCAAAGAAAAAAAGGATACTAACTCAATTCAGAAATTCCTCAATCCTTAAATTCTAAATATAACACACCTTCCCTGTTGGTTCAATCTGCAAAATTGGACTAAAAGTATGTTGTTTGAAATATGCCTTGAAAGAGAAATGCGGAATTAATAACTAGGTGATTGGCAGGTCTTTATGGAACAAACTTCTTTATAAACGTAATACAGGCTTAAAACAATTGATATGATTTGCAGTTCTTGTTGGAGTTAGGTTCGTTTTTCGGAATCGCTGACAATTTGCAAGTTTTAGGAGCTAAGCAACATTGGCATCTGGATTCTGAGCCTTTTTTATATTTTTAATTCTTCTGCTCGCCTCACGACGACGTTTATCAGAAGGCTTCTCAAAATAAGCATAACGTTTTGATTGATTTATTATGCCTTCCTTGTCACACATCTTTTTAAATCTTCTAATAGCCTCACGCAAGCTCTCATTCTCAGAAATCTGAACTTTTGCCATAGAAAAACCAACTCCATTCCTGTTTAAAGTTATAAATACCGTTCAAATGGGTTATTTTATATATAAACTCACAGACCGTCAAGAAAAAAGTTAACATTATGATAAATATAGTACTTATGAAAACCTGGAAATAACTATATGTTGTAATAACTTCATAAAATAGCCCTATATATAGCAGGCTGTGGGCCAACCGTACAGCTTGAAAAATAACACTCAAACTATTTTCTATGTCCTCTTAAACTGTTTCTCAAGTTCAGACATTTTAAATTCAAGTGTTGTAGGGCGGCCATGGGGACAAAAATCAGTAACAATTTCTTCATTCCTTCGGTTTAGTAGCGACTGGATTTCTTGTGGAGACAGTCGCTGGCCTGCCTTTACAGCACCTTTACAAGCCATTATTTTGGCGATTTTCCTTAAGATGCCATCAGCTTCACCTTTAATTTCATCACTCTCAATCTCTTCCAAGACACTTTGAATAAGCCCATGAAAATCTAAATTCTTCAAGATTTGAGGATGTGTGCGAATAGCTACCGTACTTTTACCAAATTCTTCTATCTCCAGGCCCAGGGAACAAAACTCGTTTTTGAGGTTCATAATAGTAACAAAATCACGAGGTGTTAATTCTATTAACTCCGGGATCAACAGTTTTTGTATTGCAAGTTTTGACGACTTAATATGACTCCATATCTCGTGGAAAAGAATAATCTCGTGCAGGGCATGCTGGTCAATTATGTTTAAACCGTCGGCTGTCTCTTCAACAATATACGAGTTGTGTACCTGAATGTAAGAAGCAAGCCTGCTTTCCCGTTTGAATAAACCTTCATCTTCTGAAGATTGTAAATGTTTCTGTTTATATTCGTCTTTGCGGCAAGGGGTTTCTTTGTCCAGAGACCTTGAAAAGAAATCTGACATGGATTTCATCACAGATTCTTTTTTCTCATTCAATGATACGCCCTCACCCTGCCCGTGTGGAACCCCGGCGCTGCTCTCAGGTACACTTCTTCCAGTGGCAGTTCCGGATGAGGTTACTATCCCGGCTTGTTTATGCCTACCCGCAATCTGCAGTGGAGAATGAAACTCTGTCTGCATAAGGGCGGAGTGTATTGCGGCATATAACTGATCGTGAATAAGCCCGGCATTTTTAAATCTGACTTCAATTTTCGTCGGATGCACATTAACATCTACATCCCTGCTGTCGATCTGAAGATTTAAAAAAACAATTGGAGATCTTTTTGACATCAAAAGGTTTTGATATGCAGAATTTATCGCATGAAAGATTATATTGTCCCTGATATACCTTCCGTTAAGAAAGATAAACTGCATCTTTGTATTTGGACGATTATGTGTAGGCGGCAGAATATAACCATATATAGAAATGTCAGGCTCCTTCAGATTTATGGCAATAAGATTTTTACCTATTTCGTTTCCATAAATAGTGGTTATTCTTTCCTTCAAGTCTTTGGCCGTTGGGAAAGTTAAGGTCTTTTTACCATTATGGGTCACATTGAAATGTATGTTTGGGCATGCCAATGCAAATCTTGTAACCATTTCTGATATATGGGCCATTTCAGTCTGTGTACTTTTAAGAAATTTACGTCTAACGGGGGTATTATAAAATAAGTTATGCACATCGATCTGTGTACCCTCAGGCGCTCCTTTTTCTTTAATATTATCAAGATTTCCTCCCTCAATCTTGATTTCTGAGCCGATTAATGTATCCCTTGTACGTGAGATAATACTTGTCTGTGAAATTGCCCCTATGCTCGGGAGAGCTTCGCCCCGAAAACCCAACGTATTAATGGAAAAAAGATCTTCATCGCTTCTCAATTTACTCGTGGCATGACTTAAAAAAGCTATTTCTACATCATCTCTATCCATTCCAAGACCATTATCAGAAACCTTTATAAGTTTTTTACCACCTTCCTCCAGTTGAACCTCTATATGCGTTGCATCGGCGTCAATAGAATTCTCAATCAGCTCCTTCAAAACTGAAGCAGGACGCTCTATGACCTCTCCCGCAGCTATTTTGGTTACAACAGTTTGTGGTAAAACCTTTATATTAGACACTTGACCATTTCCTTAAATTCTTCCATAAAGTTCCTGTATCTCTCTCCCTGATATGATACATGGATATCTCTAGACGTTTCGCCGACTGTTTCAATCGTAATTTTTATGAAATCATCTGGCAGGCATTCAATTACTTTGTCTGCCCATTCAATAATTGATATTCCTTCACCCCAAAAAAATCCAACACAGTCGATGTCGTACATTTCATCAGGTGATTTTACTCTGTACGCATCAAAATGATAAATAGGCATCCTTCCCATATACTGCTTAACTAACACAAAACTCGGGCTTGTTACCTCTTTTCTATCCTTCACGCCCTGCCCTTCCGCAATTCCCTTGGTCAGATACGTTTTGCCCGCACCCAGTTGACCCATAAGCGCTACTACGTCACCAGCCTTAAGAAGAGAACCAATCAAATTTCCAAGTTCGATTGTCTGTTCAACTTCTCCTGTTTCGATGCGGACAGCATCATCAGTAACGGAAAATTTTATTTTACTTAAAATGTTCATACCCTACAGGTTTAATTTTTCTTAGCTTGCCGCTTGAACCCTGCATGCTGATTCCATTTGATCTTTTGATATGACCAATTTTTGACAAACGCACAGGAAAAGATCTTGATGCCAAAAGCTTGTTGGACTCTTTGCCTGAAAGAGTAAAAAGCAACTCGTAGTCCTCACCATCGTGAAGTGCATGATGAAGAGCTGAAAAGCCCGTTTTACGTGCCAGCTTCTTTGCATCTGCAGATACAGGCACTTCACCTTCATATAAAACGGCGCCAACCTCACTCTCCTCAAGAATGTGATTTAAATCTGCAACCAGACCGTCACTTATATCTATCATAGAATTTATATTGAATTTCTTATTCAGTAACTGTCCCTCTTTCAGACGCGGCTTGAACGCAAAATGTTTTTTTAACATTGAACCTCCCAGGGCGCCAGTTACCATTATTACATCATCCACCTTTGCGCCAGAGCGGGTTATAGGAGTCA
>Ga0255058_10001693_pt1 | contig 12405 bp, 9 predicted proteins | sample Cases_109_9_MG_FD_188637 | JGI IMG/M metagenome (GOLD analysis project Ga0255058, IMG submission 188637) | Seawater microbial communities from Amundsen Gulf, Northwest Territories, Canada - Cases_109_9 | ecosystem: Environmental > Aquatic > Marine > Gulf | place: Canada: Northwest Territories... | reverse complement strand
CCAACGTGCATCTGAACCCGCACTACACCAATTGCGGGCACGGAGTGGAAGTGCGCTCGGAGCTCGCCGTGCCGCTGGTGTTCAAGGATCGGTTGATCGGGGTCCTGGATCTGGAGAGCGTGGAGTACAACGCCTTCACCGAGCAGCACGAGCAAATGCTGTCCACACTCGCGTCGTACATCGCCGTCGCGCTGGAGAATGCACGGTTGTACGAGCAGGTGTTCGAGGGCGAGCGTCGGTTGGAATCCGATCTCGAGACCGCGCGGGAAATGCAAAAGGGTCTCTTGCCCGGCAGCGTACCCAAGTTCGCCGGGCTCGACGTCGGCTTCGGCTACGAGCCGGCGCGGCAGCTGGGAGGGGATTTCTACGACTTCTTGCCCTACGGCCCCGATCGCCTGGCCATTGCGGTCGGCGACGTGGCCGGCAAGGGAACGCCGGCGGCCCTGTACGGCTCGATGGCCGTGGGCATTCTGCGCGGCCGCGTGGTCGAGAACCCCTGGGAACCCGCCGAGATGCTGAGCGAGATCAACCGGCAGCTGGAGCGACATCGGATCGACAATCGCTTCGTGGCGATGGTTTTCGGAGTCTTCGACAGCGGCGACCGGAGCCTGACCCTGGCCAACGCCGGCTTTCCCCGGCCGGTGCTGGTGCGGGACGGCAAGGTCGAGGATCTGCCGGTCGAAGGCATGCCGCTCGGCATGTTCGCCGCGGTGCAGCACGAGCAGTTGCGGCTCGAGCTTCAACCGGGGGACGTGGTCGTCCTGTCTTCCGACGGCATCTACGAATCGATCGGTCGCGACCGGGAAGAGTTCGGCGTCCGCCAGCTGCGGGCTCTCCTGGTCGAGCACGCTGACCGTTCGGCTCAGGAAATCGCGGATGCGGTGCTGCGCTCGGCCGAGCACTACGTTCGCGAAACCACTCACGAGTCCGACGACCGGACCGTCGTGGTGCTCAAGGTCGCCTGAGATCTGGACGATCCCCGTCCCTCTGGGAGGCTCTCGTGGTAGTGCTGGAACAGTGGATGACCTGGATCCGCGACCATCCCCCCGTACAGTCGCTCTTGGTCCTGATCGTGGCCGCGCTGTCGGCCAGGCTGGTGGACATCGTGCTGTGTCGGGTGCTGAAGCGGCTGGCCCGACGTACGCAGACCCAGCTGGACGACCGTTTGATCGACCTCCTGCACCGGCCGATCTTCGTCAGCGTCCTGCTGCTCGGTCTCTACTTCTCGCTACTGCCCCTCGGTCTGCACTCGGCGCTCTACGGCGTGATCGTCGGTTTGAGCAAGACGATCGCCATCGTGATGTGGACGGTGACCGCCCTGCGCCTCACGACAGCGGTCCTCGAAAGTCTCAGCGAGCTCAGCCAGCGCGTGCGCTGGCTGGACACGCGCTCGCTCCCGCTGTTCGACAACCTGGCCAAGCTCGTCCTGTTCGGCGGTGCCGCGTATTTCCTGTTGATGGCGTGGAGTCTGGAACTGGGGCCCTGGCTGGCGTCGGCGGGAGTCGTGGCACTGGCCGTGGGCTTTGCGGCCAAGGACACGCTGGCCAACCTGTTCGGCGGGTTGTTCGTCATCATGGACGCCCCGTACAAGATCGGGGATTACATCAATCTCGACGGCGGCGAACGCGGCAGGGTGATCAAGATCGGCTTGCGTAGCACGCGGCTGCTCACGCGCGACGACGTCGAGATCACGATTCCCAACGCGCAGATTGCAATCTCCAAGATCGTCAACGAGTCGGGAGGGCCCTGGGAGAAGTTGCGCATCACTACCGTGGTCGGCGTGGCCTACGGATCGGACGTGGATCACGTGAGTGAGGTTCTGCTTGGTACCGCGAAGTCGGTGAGCCACGTCGTCGACGATCCCGCGCCGCGTGTGCGCTTCACCGAGTTCGGCGATTCGGCGCTGATCTTCCGCGTGCAGTGCTGGGTCGAGGAGCCGGCCCTGCGCGGCCTCTGCATTCACGAGCTGAACACGGCGATCTACAAGAGCCTGAACGCCGAGAAGATCACGATCCCGTTCCCCCAGCGCGACGTGCACCTGTATCGGGCGACGAGCGGTTGACTTTCGTGTCATAATCGCCCTCGATGCAGTCCATGATCCGGCAGCTGCTCGAGCATCCGACGCTGGGGCCGATGGTGGCCCACCACCGTCGCCTCGAAGGGGCCGGAGCGCAGCATTGCGAACCCGAACGCCCCCTCCCGGTCGTCCTGCGCGAGGCGCTCGCGTTCCAGGGGATCGACAGGCTGTTCCGGCACCAGGCGCGCGGCCTGGATCTGGCCCGGAACGGCTCGGACGTCCTCGCCGTGACTCCCACCGCGTCCGGCAAGACCCTGCTGTTCGCGCTCCCGGTTCTGGAGTCCGTGGTGCAGGATCCAAGCTCGAAAGCCCTGTTTCTCTACCCGACCAAGGCTCTGGCCCAGGACCAGCTCGGCGGGCTGCGCCAGCTCGCCGGTGGGCTGGGTGCCCTGAACCCGCCGCGCTTCGAGATCTACGACGGTGACACACCCGGTCCACGGCGGCGCAAGATCAAGGCGGATCCACCGCAAGGTCTGATCACCAATCCGGACATGTTGCACTTGGGCATCCTGGCCCACCACGAGGACTGGCAATCCTTCTTTCGAGATCTGCGGTGGGTCGTGCTGGACGAGCTGCACGTCTATCGCGGAATCTTCGGTTCCCACGTACATCACATCCTGGCCCGCCTGCAGCGTGCGTGCGCGCGCTACGGTTCGAGCCCGCGCTTCGTCGCCGCATCCGCGACGATCGGCAACCCCGCCGAGTTCGCGAGGACTCTTGTCGGTCGGCCGTTCGAGGTCGTGTCGGACTCGGGCGCTCCACGCTCGCCGCTCGACGTGGTCTTTCTCAATCCGGTGGGAGTTTCGCCCTACACCGTCGCGGTGCGTTTGCTTGCCGAAACGGTCCGTGCCGGGCTGCGCACGATCGCCTTCACCAAGGCCAGACGCATCACGGAGCTGATCTACACCTGGCTCGTGCGACAGGAGCCGGCGCTGGCAAAGAGTGTGGCTCCCTACCGCGCGGGCTACCTGCCGCAGGAGCGGAGGCTCCTGGAGCAACGCCTCTTCCGCGGCGACCTGTCGGCAGTGATCACCACGAGCGCACTCGAGCTGGGGATCGACGTCGGCGGACTCGACGTCTGCGTGCTGGTCGGCTACCCGGGCTCGCTGATCTCTTCCTGGCAGCGCATGGGGCGTGTGGGCCGCAAGGGCGCGGGACTGGTGGTGCTGGTGGCGATGCCCGACGCGCTCGACCAGTACGTCGTGCACCATCCCGACCTGTTTTTCGGCAAGGCGTTCGAGAAGGCGGTCCTCGATCCGTGGAACTCCCTGGTGGCCGGCCAGCATCTGGTCTGCGCCGCAGCGGAGGAGCCCCTGCGCCTGGCCGAGCTCGAAGTCCGGGGCGCGGACAGCCTGGCCATCACGGAGGGGCTGACCCGCAAGGGCCGGTTGGTCCAGGATGCGACCGGCGCCAGCTGGTTTTCTTTCCGGCGCCGGCCTCATCGAGACGTCAACCCCCGTTCGGCCGGCCGACCTTTCGTGATTTTGGAGCGGGGAAAAACCATCGGCCGCATCGACGGCGTCCGTGTCTGGTACGAGTGCCATCCGGGGGCGATCTACCTCCACGGCGGCCAGTCGTATCACGTGCAGGAAGTCGACGACGAGCGACGGCGCGTGGTCGTCGAGCCGGTGAGCGTCGACTACTACACCGTCGTGCTCGGGGAAAAAGAGACCGAGATCCTCGAGCGACTCGACCGACGCAGGATCGGCGAGTGTCACGTCGGTTTCGGACGACTCAAGGTGACGGTGAACATCCGCGGATACCAGAAGCGGCGTCTCTACGGGGGTGAGATTCTATCCAGCCACCCCCTCGAGCTGCCGCCCATCGTCTACGAGACCGTCGGCTTCTGGATCGAGATGCCGGCGGGCCTGCCGGCTGCGTTCACCGCGCGCGACCTCCACTTCATGGGCGGCATCCACGCGACCGAGCACGCGATCATCGGTCTGTTCCCGCTGCTCGCCATCGCGGACCGCGGCGACGTCGGCGGCATCTCCTACACCGGTCACCCGCAGCTCTTGGTACCCGCGATCTTCATTTTCGACGGCGTTCCCGGCGGGGCGGGGCTGGCCGAGCAGGGCTTCCGCGACCTCGAGTCGCTCCTTGGTCGCACGCTGGAGCTGGTCCGTGAGTGCGGCTGTGACGACGGATGCCCGGGCTGCATCCAGTCCCCGCGGTGCGGGAACGGCAACAAGCCGTTGGACAAGCAGGCTGCCCTCCTCACGCTCCGGACGCTGCTCGGGGAGGTCACGCTCGGGTCGCTCGACGTCGAGCCGGCACCGGACCGGGCACCGGTGGTGCTGCCCGTCATCCGAGAGCCCGTACGCCCGACGGCCGTGACCCCGGACGCGGGTCCGACCCGCAAGCACGGAATCATCCGTGCGGGCAACGTGGTCGTGCCGCTCGAGCCGCCCGCGAACGACGAGCGAATCCTGGTGTTCGACCTGGAGACCCAGCGCAGCGCCGAGGAGGTCGGCGGCTGGGCCCACACCGAACGCATGGGCCTGGCGCTGGCCGTGCTCCACGATCCGCACCACGGCGTCTGGCGTACCTACTACGAGACGGACGTCCACCGCTTGCTGCTGGATCTGGTGATGGCCGACCGGGTCGTGGGCTTCAACATCGACCGCTTCGACCTGCCGGTCCTGTCGGCCTATTCCGAGTGGGACTTGAGCCGCGTTCGCACGCTCGACCTCCTGGGAGTGATCCGCAAGCAGCTCGGGTTTCGCATTTCCCTCCAGCACCTGGCCGAGCTCAATCTCGGCGAGGGCAAAGCGGGTGACGGATTGCAGAGCCTGAAATGGTGGAAGGAGGGCCGCATCGACCTGATCGAGCAGTATTGCCGGAAGGACGTCGAGATGACGGGACGCCTGTACGAGCTGGGCCGGGAGCAAGGCTTCCTGCTGTACCGGGACCACTCGAAGCGGACCGTACGCGTACCCGTTTGCTGGTAGCATGATCCCGTGGCTCGAAGAATCCAGCTCCCGCTACTGCTGCTCCCGATCTTGCTGGCCGTCGCGTGCAGCTCCTACGGATCCGGACCGATGGTGCCGATCCTGCCCCCGGGAAACTGGTCAGCCGAGCTGCTGGCGAGCCGGTCGTTCAAGGACCAGGGGTTCCGGGAGTCGCCGGACACGCCTCTCGTGGCGGACGACGTAGCGGGCTTCGCCGGTCTCCAGTACTGGGCCCCCGATCCCGCGTATTACTACGCCGGACCGATCCACGTCTACGCGAAGAAGGATCGCTTCGATATCGTCACGACCTCCGGAAAGACCCGCCCATGTGAGAGATTCGGGTGGATCGAGTTCCCGGTCGGTGGGTTGCCCCAGACGCTGCAGGTCTATCGATTGCTCGACCTGGGCGACGGCCCGGAGAGCCTGCTGCTGCCGTTTGCCGACGGGACGACGGGAACGGAAACCTACCCCGCCGGGCGCTACGTGGAGATGGAGGGCCCGACGGACGAGCTGCACGTCACGAACGGGCCGGACGGTCGGCCGATCTCGGTCGGTCCGTACGTCCTGGACTTTAACCGGGCCTACAACCCATCTTGTGCGTATGGCGCCCCCGAGCGTTTCGCGTGTCCCGTCACGCCGGCGGAGAATCGTCTGCGCCTGCGGATCGAGGCAGGGGAGCGGGGATTCAAGCTCCCGCCTCCTGCGGAGGGTTGACCTCCGACTGCAACCTGCACGTGGCGTTCGGTGGGGACGGCCCAGGCTGTTTTTTCGTTGATTTTTGACCAAGGATGGTGATAAGACTTCGCCTCCGAGACACATTCGTGGAGGGACGCATGACGAGGACCGAGTTGATTGATGCGCTGGCCGCGGAGACGAACCACGAGCGGAAGGACGCCAAGCTTTACCTGGACGCTTTGACCACGATCGTGGAGCGGGTCATCAGGGACGGTGGCGAGGTACCGCTGAAGGGTCTGGGCAAGTTCAAGGTCCAAAACCGAAAGGCACGGATCGGCCGCAACCCGCTTACCGGGGAACCCGTCAACATTCCGGCCAAGACCGTGGTCAAGTTCACGGTGGCCAAACAACTCAAGAACTTGATCGTCACGTAGCGCTCGCCCACTCGGGGGTCCCGTCGACGACCCCGAGCGTGTCGCACGGGGTCACCCGGGAGATCCGGACCCGTACCGGTTGCCGCCGTGTTGCGGAACCGGAACGCACGGCCACCTCGATGAAATTCCCCGTCAAGGCGCGCAACCGGCCGTCTTCGCGCGGGGCCAGAACGATCGCATCGAGACGACGGCCCTCGAATCTCGAACGGAACCGAAAGCCCAGCCGGCCCGCCAGGCGACGCAGCGCGGCCGAACGGCTGCGCACCGCCGTCCCGTGGACGCGATCCGGCCGCGCAGCCGCGGGAGTCCCCGGCCGCGGGGACCAGGCGAACACGTGGAGGTAGTTCAGCGGGGAGCTCGCGATGAAGTCGTAGGTCTCCCGGAACCGCTCGTCGGTCTCGCCGGGGAATCCCACGATCACGTCGGCGCCGAGGCCCACGTGCGGCACCGCGGCCCGTACGCGCTGCACTCGCTCGAGGTATTGCTCCAGACGGTAATTGCGGCGCATGTCGCGCAATACCGAGGGCGAGCCCGACTGCAGCGGCACCTGCAGGTGCGGCGCCAGGCGGTCGTCCGCGGCCATCAGCTCGATGATCTCGTCGGTCACCGTGAGGGGCTCGAGGGAGTTCAGCCGAATTCGCTGCGGTCCCGAGACTGCAAGCAGCCGGCGCAGCAGGGCGGCCAGGCTGGTCCGCGGTTCGAGGTCGCGCCCGTAGTCGCCGACGTTGACCCCGGTCAGCACGATCTCCCGGTACCCCGATCGGAACAGCGCGAGCGCGTCGCGCTCGACGGCCTCCGGCGGCACGGACCGACTCGGTCCACGAACGGTCGGAATGATGCAGTAGGAGCAGGCCAGGCGGCACCCTTCCTGGACCTTGAGGAAGGCCCGCGAACGATCGCCGAAGTGCAATGCCGGCGGCAGATCGAAGGACGCGTCGCATCCGCGGTCGCCCCCCGGAGGCCCCACGCTCAACTCGTCGAGAGCCCGACTCAGTCGGCCCCGGTCGCGGTGGCCGCAGACGACGTCCACGCCGGCGATCGAGGAAATCGCTTCCGGATCGAGCTCGGCGTAACAACCGGTGACGATCAGACGGCAGCCCGAGTTCTGCCGTCGCACGCCGCGAATGCGCTTGCGGGCTTCGGCGTCGGCCTTGCCGGTGACCGTGCAGGTGTTGACGACCACGACCGAGGCGCGAGACAGATCGGGCTCAGGCGTCAGGCCGCGTCGCAAGAGCTCCCCTTCGATCGCGGCCGTGTCGAACTGGTTCAGCTTGCAGCCCAGCGTGATCGTGTGAAAACCGCGCCCCGGGTGGCGCTGGGCTCGTCGCTCGTTCACAGGAGCTCGGAGAGCTTCTCGGCGGCGGCGGCGCTCTTGGCCGCGACCGCTTGCGCCATCTCCTCGCGTCGCTTCTTCAGATGAGCCGCGAGAGCCACATCGGACAGGGCGAGGATCGAGAGGGCCAGCCAGGCCGCATTCGTGGCACCCCACTTTCCGGTCCCGAGCGACCCGACGGCGATGCCGGGAGGCATCTGCGCGGTGGCCAACAGGGCGTCCAGCCCCTTGAGGTCGGAGCTGGCGAGCGGAACTCCCAGCACCGGGAGCGTCGTGTGGGCCGCCACGACCCCGGCGAGGTGCGCCGCGCCCCCGGCTCCCGCGATGAAGACGCGCACCCCATGCTTTTCGGCATCTCGGACGATCTGCAGCGTCCTTTCCAGCGACCGGTGGGCCGACGTGACGTGCAGGTCGAAGCCCACGTCGGCGGATCGCAAGACCTTGGCCGCCTCGGCCATCACCGGCAGATCGGAATCGCTGCCCATCAGAATCGCCACCCGCGAGGTACGGTCGCTCATGAGCCGACCTCCCGCGCCGAGCGCTGCAGCGCGTCGAGCGCGATATCGGTGCGGTGCTGCTCACCATCCCACGAGATCCGGGACACTGCCTCGTAGGCCCGCTCTCGCGCGCGGGCGAGGTCGGCGTCGAGCGCGGTGACGCCGAGCACCCGGCCGCCCGCCGTGACGACGGTATCTCCCTCGACCGCGGTGCCCGCGTGGTACACGACGACCCCCTCGAGCGACTCGGCGTCTTCGATGCCCGTGATCGGCCGGCCCGTTTCGTAGCGGCCGGGATAGCCGTCGGAAGCCATCACCACGCAAACCGCGGTCTCGTTCTTCCACGCCAGCGGCCGTTCCTCGAGCTTGCCCGTCGCACAGGCGTGCAGCAGCTCGAGCCAGTCACCGTCGAGCCGCGGGATCAGCACCTGGGTTTCGGGATCGCCGAAGCGCGCGTTGAACTCGAGCACCCGGGGGCCGCATTCGGTGAGCATCAAGCCCACGTACAGCACCCCGCAATAGGGACACCCCTCCTGCTCCAGGCCGGCGATGGTCGGTCTCACGATCGACTCGACGATCCCGTTGCGGGTCGACTCGTCGAGGTAGACGGACGGTGAGTAGGTGCCCATGCCGCCGGTATTATCTCCGCGGTCGCCGTCGAGCGCACGCTTGTAGTCCTGGCAGCTCGCCAGCTCGACGAACCGGTTGCCGTCGGACAGCACGAAGAACGACGCTTCGCGGCCCCGCAGCAGCTCTTCGACCAGGATCCGCGAGCCGGCCTCTCCGAACGTCCGGCCTTCGAGCATCCCGCTCGCCGCCCGCACCGCGGTGTCGGCGTCGTCCGCGAGGACGACGCCCTTGCCGGCCGCCAGGCCGTCGACCTTGACCACGAGCGGATAGCTGAGCGCGCCCGATCGCAGATAGGTCTCGGCATCGGCCGCGCGATCGAAGACCCGGAAGCCCGCGGTCGGTATCCCGTGACGGGCCATGAACTCCTTGGCGAAGATCTTGCTGCCCTCGATTCTCGCCGCGGCCGCGCTCGGGCCGAACACGGGAATGCCGGACTGTCGCAGGCGGTCGGCAAGACCGGCGACGAGCGGGGCTTCCGGGCCCACGACCACCAGGTCGTAGGCCCCGCGGCTCGCGTGATCTTCCAGTCGGGGCAGGTCGTTCGGGCCGACGTCGAGGCAGGCACCGTGGCGTCGCATCCCTGCGTTGCCCGGCGCGCAATGGAGGTGCTCGAGCCGGGGACTTCTCTTCAAGGCCCAAGCGAGTGCGTCTTCCCGGCCGCCGCTTCCGACCAGCAGGACTTTCATCGTTCCGGCCCCAAGGGTAAAGCGAGATTATTTCACGCGATCTTCGGCCGGGTCAATAAGACGATCGGGGTCAGACTCAAGTCTGACCCCGGACCTTCTTGGCCGACTTCTTTTTCGAGCCGCCGCCGTCCTCCTTGGAGGACTTGGAGCTGGGCTTGTCGCCGGAGGATTCCTTGTCGGATTTCCCGCCGTCGGAGCCGCGGGAGCCGTACCCGTGTGCGAACCACCCTCCCCCCTTCAGCTGAAAGGAAGTGCGCGAGATCAGTTTCTCGAGCTTGCCCGAGCAGAGCTTGCACTTGCGCAGCGGGCGGTCGCTGAGCCTCTGCAGGACCTCGATGACGTGCTCGCACTTGAGGCAGCGATACTCGTACAGCGGCATGTTCGCGGTTCCTCCCGCCGGATCAATAAGGTCCCCGGCGGCCCGTGTCAAGCTACCGGGGGCCCGGGACTCTCGCCAGGAATGCGGGCTACTCGGCCGCCATCGCGGTGGCCGCTGCCGGAGGCGGCTCGCCATAATAGCGGAACAGGGCGCGCTCGAGCGCCCCCGCCAGCGCCTGGCGTTTCGCGGCGGATGCCAGGAGCTTGGCGTCCGCGCGGTTGCTGAGGTTGACCATCTCCACCAGCACTTTGGTGGGAACCGCGTTGCCGCGGAGAACGGCCGGCACCCACTTCGCCCGGCCGCGGATCACCTTTTCCCGCACGGGCTGGTACGGGTGGACCGGTAGTCCCGCTTGCTCGAAGCTCTCGACCACGGCCCGGGCCAGTTTATGCGACACCGCGAGGGAGCGAACGCGCTGCTTCTTGGAGAAGCTGATCGTCGGCTTTTCCTGCACCTGTCGATACTTGCGGTACACACTCGCGTTGGAGCCGTAGATCTTGGTGCGGTAGTTGGCTCCGGGAACGTAGACCATGACCCCGCGGAGCCCGGGGTGCCGACTGTCCGCGTGCAGCGACACGAACACGACGCGGTCCGGGCTGACCCCTCGTTTTACGACGTCACGGTAGACCGAGTTCGCCAGATACCAGCGCAGGTTGACTCCGATCTTCGCCTCGCCCTCTTCCTTGGCGAGGAAGGCCGGCGTGGTCAGGATCGTTCCCTGGTGGTTGGCGACGAGCTTGTCCCGCTTCGAGGGGACGCATCCCGTCTCCTTGTCTTCCAGGGTCATCACCACCGTCGCGGCGGTACGAGTCTCCAGCAATCGCTTGAGCCGGCAGGCGACGTCGTACACGTAGTCGTGTTCCCAGATGCCGTGGTTCATCGTGCCCAGATCGCGGCCGCCGTGGCCCGGATCGAGGATCACCACGAGCCCTTCCAGGCCGCTTCCGGCGCCCGCCACGGGCTGCTGCGCGAGCGCACGATCGAGCTCGGCCTGCTGCGCCTCGGCCTCGCGGCGGCGCGGGTGTCCCGAGGGCAGGAACTCCGGCTCGAGCAGGTCGAGCGGGATCTTGACCACGTAGCCCACCGCGATGTCCCGCGGGTCGCGGATGTTGCTGCGCGCGAGGAGCTGTGCCGTGACTTCCCGCACGTCTTCGGCGCTGGTCCGTCCGGTGAAACGCACCACGACCGCCGAGTAGAGCGCCTCGCCGGCCTGCAGCCGGTAGCCCGCGAAGGGTCCATCCCGGTCGGAGGCAAACGCCAGAGCACCGTCGTCGGAGTGCATGCGCGCCCGGAAGGCCGGGTGGACCAGCGCCGCGGGGATCCGCACCGATTGATGCTCCCTGAGCTCGGGCGAGGCGAGCCCGTTGGCGGCCATCAGCTCGGAGAAGGCCTCGCCGCGCCCGGCGAACCACTCGGCCACCTGCCACAGGCCCTCGTCGTAGGTCGCAAGGCCGCCGGAGCGCGCCAGATGAATCCAGTCTTCCCCGTCCTGGTAGTCCCGGGGAAACAGATTGGTCAATGCCAGCGAGCGAAACTCGGGCGTGAGCAGTGCCAGGGGGACGCGAATCCAGCTGTCGGGTGCGACCCGCGCGGGCGAGTTGTGGGCCTCGAGGGCCTCGGCCTGCGTCTCGTCACCGGTCAAACGCCGCGCGAGCGAGGCGTAGTCGTCCTGCTTGTCGGCGCGAACCTCCAGCTCGATCTCTCGGCCGTGGAGCACCGCGATCCGGGTGTCGGAGCTGATCTGCATCACTTCCCGGGACGTCGGCTCCGCGGCGCACGTGCCTGACACGCCGGCCGCCAGCACCACGACGACGAAGAAGACGAAGAGGAGTGTGATCGGGGAGCGCACCTGGTTTTCCGTCGTTCTCCAATCGGCGTGGCCGATCCGTCGATGATAGCGCACCGGAGACCGGCTTCCGGCGCCGGGATCTCAGAAACGCGGGGTAACGCGGAAGCGGAAACCCTCCGCCGGTTCGCCCGTCTCGAGGGTGAGGCTCGACGTCGCGCCGCTCGTGGTCAGCCATTCTTCCGTGCGGCTGATCAGCGCAACGCTTCCCTCTCCGTCGGGCAGGGTCCCGCTCATGTCGACCTCGACACGCAAGGTGTCGCCGACCAGCTGCGCCGGAAGGAGTCGCACGCTGGCCGATTCGGCTTCGCCCGGCTGGCCCAGTCGGAACGAATACGTGACCGGCTGGCCCACGAACGTGTGCAGCTCGTTCGTCTCGAGAGAGGTCGACTTCCCGTTCTCGAGCCACTGGATCTCGAGCAGGAACTGCACCGGCGGCCCCACGAAGGGGCGGGCCGACAGGCTCGTCCGCTTCGTCACTTCCCCCGCGACGGCCAGGATGAGCGGCCCACTCGCAACACGCGCGACCTCGAACAGGGTCGTGATCGAAGCGGCCTGGTCTTCGAAGGTGAGGTCACGCGTGGCCCGATTCGTCCGTCCGCCCGCCTCGACGAGCTCCGACTCGAGACGCACGAACTGGCCGAGACCCAGGGGCGCCATTCTGCGAGTCGCTCGCAGTCGCAGGCGGCTCGGCGTCTGCGGATCGGGCCACCGCAGCGTCAGCTCGATCTCGTCGTCGGTCGAATCGCCGACCTCGAGAGTCACCTCCTGCGCATCCCCCACGAACTGCGCCGTGAGCGGCTGGATGCGCAGGACGATGCTCTCCTTCTCGACGATGTGAATCGTCGGCCCGGCTTGAGCCGGCGCGGCCAGGGCCAGCCCGACGAGGCAAGCCAG
>Ga0255058_10001692_pt1 | contig 12409 bp, 12 predicted proteins | sample Cases_109_9_MG_FD_188637 | JGI IMG/M metagenome (GOLD analysis project Ga0255058, IMG submission 188637) | Seawater microbial communities from Amundsen Gulf, Northwest Territories, Canada - Cases_109_9 | ecosystem: Environmental > Aquatic > Marine > Gulf | place: Canada: Northwest Territories... | reverse complement strand
CCCTTCAAGTCTTCCATGGCGACGATCTTCCCGGCCCATTCGCGGCCGACGATCAGTCCGCGCTCGCGCCACGCCCATTCGACCAGTACCACCGGCTCGCCGGCAAAGCGCTCGCGGACGATCGGCTCGTTCCACTCCTTGGTTTCGGCCGCAAAGATGTGCAGGCCGGTGGCGATCCCCTCGCCGGCGGCAAACCGCGCGAGACCGTCGTGACTGCTATCGAAGAAGGTCGCCAGGCCGCATCGCGCCTCGCGCAAGGCCCAGTCGAGCAGGGGGTCGTGACTGCCGAGAAAGACGTTCGCTCTGTGCACGACCTCCACCGCGGCGAAGCCCGAGCCATGGCGCGCCAGCCAGGCATCGACGGCGTGGCGCGGAAACAGGAGCTTGCCCATCGCCCGGGAGCAGGGAATCTCACCCGAAGCCGCCAGATCGTAAACCTTGCGCTCCTTGATCCGCAGCAGCCTCGCCAGCTCCTTGGTGGTCAGGTATTCGCTCATCTCGTCGCCATCGCGGCTCCGGTGTGTCTAAAACAGCGCATTTTGCAGAGTCTTGCAAAAGGGCCCCTGGCGCACAAGGCCTCGAAACCGCCCCGGCGCCGATGGCCGTAGCGCAAAGGCGATGCTCAGCCCATATTGCCAATACTGTAAGTTGCAGGAAAGATAGACCCGGGGAGCCAGGGGCACGCCCAATGGCACGCGGGGAGAAGGCCATGCCGAACGACATCCGCCTTTTCCGGCACCAAACGGCCGGCGGCCGGATCGATCGTCGTGACTTCCTGACCGGAACGGCGGCGCTCGGGCTAGCCGCGGCAGGCCTGCCACCACTCCCAAGCGCGCACGCCCAGGACACCGCCAAGAAGGGCGGGCGCTTGCGTGCCGGCCTGGCCGAGGGAAGCACGACCGACACCCTCGACCCACGGACCTACACCGACATCTACATGATCTCCGTCGGCTTTGCGACGCACAACACCTTGACCGAGATCAGCCCCGACGGAGAGCTGGTCGGCGATGCGGCCGAGAGCTGGGAGGCCTCCGCCGACGCCACGCGCTGGGTCTTCCGGCTTCGCCAGGGGATCGAGTTCTCCGACGGCAAGACGATGACGGCGGCCGACGTCATCGCCTCGATCAACTATCACCGCGGTGAAGCTTCGACTTCGGCCGCCAAGTCCAACGTCGACCCGATCGCCGATTTGCGGGCCGACGGCGATCATGCCGTGGTCTTCGAGCTTTCGTCGGCCAACGCCGATTTTCCGTATCTGATGGCCGACTACCATCTGCTGATGATGCCGGCCGTCGATGGCAAGGCCGACTGGCGAAGTTACGTCGGCACCGGCGGCTATGTCCTCGAGTCCTTCGAGCCCGGCGTCCGCAGCACCCTGCGGCGCAATCCGAACTACTGGAAGGAGGGCCGTGCGCACTTCGACGAGCTGGAGCTTCACGTCATCGCCGACGTCAACGCCCGGCAGAACGCGGTGGTGACGGGCGCCGTGGACCTGATCAGCCGATGCGATCTGAAGACCGCGCACCTCCTGGCTCAGCAACCGGGCATACGGGTAGAGGAGGCAACCGGCTTCCTGCACTACACGGCGCCAATGAACACCACGCAGGCGCCGTTCGACGACAACGACGTCCGAACGGCCCTAAAATACGCGGTCGACCGCGAGCACCTTCTCGAGACCATCCTCAAGGGTCACGGTACGCTGGGCAACGATCATCCGATTGCTCCCTCGGTACCGTTTCACAATTCCACGCTGGAACAACGGACCTACGACCCGGACCGGGCCAGGTTCCACCTGAGGCGGGCGGGGCTGGAAAACCTGGCGGTCGATCTCTCGGCGGCCGACGCCGCCTATCCGGGTGCCGTCGACGCCTCGATCCTGATGAAAGAGCATGCAGCAAGAGCAGGGATCGACATCAACGTCGTGCGCGAGCCGAACGACGCTTACTGGGACAATGTATGGATGAAGAAACCTTGGATCGCCAGCTACTGGGGCGGACGGCCGACCTGCGATTGGATGTTCTCTCAGGCCTACGCGCGGCGATCCAACTGGAACGACACGTTCTGGAGCCACGAGCGCTTCGACACCTTGTTGCTCCAAGGCCGCGGCGAGCTCGATCCGGCCAAACGGGCGGAGATCTACGGCGAGATGCAAGCGATCCTGCGCGACGAGGGCGGGGCCATCGTCTGGGCCTTCGCTAACTATGTCTATGCCATGTCCGACAAGCTCCAGCATGGACCGCACGTCGCGGCGAACTGGGAGGTCGACGGCGGACGCTATGTGGAGCGCTGGTGGTTCGCCTGACACGCCGGGGCAACGGCGACCGCATCAACCGCCGCACCCTCAGATCGTATTTCCTCCTGGAATTCTCCAATATGTTGTTTATACTTTAGTTCTAGCTACTACATGTAGCAGAGCTACTCTATGGGTACCGTATGGAGCCTATGGTGAAGCCGTCACCGCCCCGGCCCGAGGGTCGCCGGCCCGATCGGGCAGAGCTTGCCGTCGCCAAGCGGCAGAAGACCATGGCCTTGCAGCGGGCTTTGCTGGAGCACGGCGCGGAGCCGGCGATGATCCTGATCGTCCTGGCGCTGATGGGGGCAAGCAGCACGGTGCGTATCCGCCGCGGCTCGTGCGATGCCTTCGACGATTGCACCCTGGCGCCTGAGGTCGTAGCCGTCTTCGACAAATACCGGCCGCGCTTTGAGGGATGTCTCGATCGCTCGCTTGATCCGCAGTGCGGCCTGCGGCTCAGGTATTGGGAGGCCCGCTGTCAGGTCCGGGCGCTCAAGGTGTTGTGCGCCATGCCGTCACGCGAAATGCACGAGCTGTTCACCGCCTTTGTGGCAAGCAGCCTGAAGAGCTCGGCGGGGCGCAATCCGGGGCTTGGCGACGCGCCGCTCGCCGCGGCCTTGGCGCCGGAGCTGAACGCCGACGTCGCCAGCCACTGCCCGATCGACCAGGAATTCCTCGATGCCTGCGGCAAGCCCTTCTTGTTGCAGCTCGCATCCACCCTCGGGCTCGCCGACGATCCGGCCTTGGACCTGCCGCCCGCCCGCCTGCGAAGGCTCAAGATCGCGGACTTGCGCCGGGCCCTCCTGGACTACGTCACGGCCCATCCGGAACAGCAGGCCAGCTTGCCCGACCCCTTCGGCTTCGACAGCGATCCGCAGGCGGCAGCGTCCGCCGCAAAAACAAGCCGCGGATAGGCGCCCGGCCTATCTCGCACCGCGAACGAGCAAGACGCAGGCGAGCGCCGCGCAGATCAGGACCAGCGCGGCCAGTTCCTGAAGGCCGGCGGGCTCGCCCAAGATCAGCGCGCTCGAATAAACGCCGGCCACCGGGATGGCGAGCGTCCCGATCGCCGCGATGCTGGCCGGAAAGAGGCGCACCGTCTTGAAGTAGGCCCACTGGCAAAAGAGCATGGGAAAGGCGAACACATAAGCAAGCGCCCAGAGCGCCCGCTCGCTGAGTGCGCCGAAGTCCGGCAGCGGCTCGAAGGCGAGCGCCCCCAGGGTGATCGGCAGCGCGCCGGCGAGAAGCTGCCAGCCCACCAGACTGGCCAACGGAGTGGTCCAATTGAATCGCTTGATGGCCACCGTCCCCATGGCCCAGGAGATCGCCGCGAGGAGCATGAACAAGGCGCCCACGGGGGCGGCCTTGAGGATCAGCAGATCGGGGCCGATCAAGACGGCAAGGCCGCCCACACCGAATAGGAGCCCCACGATCTTGTTGCGAGTGAGCGCCTCGCCGAGGAAGAGACTGCTGAGCAGCGCCGCCCATACGGGCATGGTGAAAGCGACGATTGCCGCGCGCCCGGCGGCCATGAGCGAGATGCCATAGGCCGAGCACAGATGCCAGCCGACAACGTTGAAAGTGGCACAGATGAAAAGCGGCCTCAGCTCGCAGCGCGACACCTTCAGCGTGCTACCGGAGACGAGCGAAATCGACAACAACCCCGCGCCGCCGACGACTAGGCACAGGCTGCGGAACCACCATACCGGCAGCTCCGAGAGGACGATCTTCATGGCCGGCCAGTTGACGCCCCAGAATACCGTGAGGGCGGCGAGCAGCAGAAAGCCGGCCGCCGGCAGGGACGAGATAACGGGCTTGCCGGCCTGTGGCCTGCTCATGGGTTTCCTTCGCCATCCGGTCTGGTGTCTTAAGGGCGCGCCTACCTTCCACCGCGTCGTTGCAAGTTGAAAGCGCAAAATCCGGGGAGCGCCGGGCGACCGCCGGGCGGACAGGTCCGATCAAAGCGACTTGACGAGGAGAAGCCAGTCCTCTCCCGGGTTTTCCCATTCCTCCTTGACCATGGGCCGCTTGGCGATCTCACGGTAACCGCAGCGCCGGTAAAGCCGGCGTGCGCCGCTATTGGCATCGCTCACGATGATGCTGACGCCCTTGGCGCCCTGATCCTTTGCCAACCTCTCTGCCAACGCCAGAAGCCGCGCCCCGTACCCCCGGCCCCTGAATTCCGGGCAGGTCGCAAGTGCGTTGAGGTACCAGGTGCCGGGCGCCAGGTTTTCCAATTCCTGCGCCGGCACGAACATGGCGGGCAGCGTATCGTAGTCGGGGGCTTCGGGGGCTTCGGGGGCTTCGGGCCGATCCGGCAGGAGGTAGCCGACGAGGCCGGCGACGACCTCTCCGCCGCATTCCATGACGACCGCATTCCTGTAGGAAAAGCCGCCCTCTTCGCGCCGCGCCCGCATGCGTCCGACGTCCCAGGGTGTCTCCCCAGGGCCCGCCATCTTTGTCCAAAGATAGAGCGGCAGGCCCTCGCCGGCGAAATTGATGAACTCGGCCAGTGCCGGGGCGTCCTCGGGCTTTGCGCGGCGAAAGGGTGGCTCCAGGTCAATCATCGGATTGGTCTATAAGGCGTATTGGCGAACCGCATCCTCGTTCCATTCGATGCCGAGACCCGGTCCGCGGGCGGCGATTTCACCGTCGGCGACCGGCATGGGCTCCTTAAGCACCGCGGCGGCAGTGTCGAGGTATTCGAGCCAGTGGCAGGTTGGGGTCACCGCCAGCACATGGGCGCTGGCTTCGATGAAGATATGGCTGGAAACCGGCAACGACGCGGCCTCCGCCTGCCCCGCGGCCCGCAGCCAGCCGGTCACGCCGCCGATCTTCATGATGTCCGGCATGGCGAGGTCGCAGGCCTGCGCCGCGATCGCTTTTGCCATATCCTGAGGAAACCACCAGTTCTCGCCGGTCTGTATCGGCACCGGGCTGACGGCCCGCACCGCGGCGTGACCGGCCAGGTCTTCGGCCGGTACCGGTTCCTCGACCCAATGCAGATCGTAGTCGGCCAGCCGCTCGATCCGGCGCACCGCCTCGGGCACCGTGAGGGACTGGTTGTAGTCGACCATCAGGCGGACCTCATCGCCGATGATCTCACGCACCGCGGCGAGCGTCTCGATGTCGCAGCGCAGATCGCTTTGGCCGATCTTGATCTTGATCGCCTTGAAGCCACGCGCTACGGAGGCTTCGAGGGCCGCGCCGTCCGCCGCGGGATCGACGATGCCGAAGCTGTCGTAGGCCGGTATCGGCCTCTCCTCGCCGCCCAGGAGACGCGCGACGGAGAGCCCCTGCGCCCGGCCCAAGGCGTCCCAGAATGCCATGTCCAATCCCGAGATGACCATGCCGAGCAGGCCCTGCCGGCCGAGCAGACGAAACGCGCCCTCGAGATCGCGCATCCGCTCGACCGGGACCAGGCTCTTGCCGACCAGCATCGGCTCGAGGTTTTTCACCAGCTCGACCATCGGGCGAAGGGTAACCGGCGTATAGCCGAACAGATACGCGCTGCCGGTCACGCCCTCGTCCGTCATCACGTCGAGGAGCACCAGAGGCGCGCTGGGTATCTCGCCCACCGCCGTTCTGATGGGGCGCTCCAGCGGTGCGATGACCGGCCGGGCGCGCAGCTCTCTGATGGTAAGTGAACTCGCCATCACCGGATCCTTTCCTTAGCCAAAAAGTCGGACAGTCATGAGGTTAGCTCAACAGAGGTATCATATATTTTTTTTCGTGAGTATGGTCGTGCGCAGGGTGGCCAACGGACAGGGATGCCGCGCGCCGGACCTGCTAAGGCTGATAATCGGGGACGAAGGGGGCGATGACACTTCTCTCAAAGACATACGGACTGCGGCACTGCCACAACGAGAAAGCCGAGCCGCGGCAACCCTATGGGCCACGGCAGCGCCAGGTGCTGAACCTCGAGGCCTTCGCGCAGGCGCGCGCGGAGATATCGTCCTGGCCCGGCTATGACGAAACACCGCTTCATGATCTGAAAGGACTTGCCGCGGCGGCCGGGGTCGCGCGCCTCTGGTATAAGGACGAGGCGGGCCGCTTCGGCCTCGGCAGCTTCAAGGCGGTGGGCGGCGCTTACGCGGTGCAGCGCATCCTCATCGAGCGGATCGAGGGGGAAACCGGCGCCAAAGGGGTAACGCCGGGTGACCTACTGGCCGGGACCTACCGCGAGATAACCGACCGCGTGACGGTCACCTGCGCCACCGACGGCAACCACGGCCGTTCCGTGGCCTGGGGCGCCCAGCGCTTCGGCTGCCGTTGCGTGATCTACATTCATGCGGGCGTGAGCGATGGGCGCAAGCAGGCGATCGAGCGCTACGGAGCGACGATCGTCCGTACGGCGGGCAACTACGACGATTCCGTGCGCCAAGCCGCCGCCGATGCCGCCGCCGAGGGGCGCGTCGTGGTCTCCGACACCTCCTACCCCGGCTACATGGAGATCCCGCGCCATGTCATGCAGGGCTATACGGTCACGACCGACGAGGCGCTGCGGCAACATGGAACGGCAGACCTGCCAACCCACATCTTCATCCCCGGCGGGGTGGGCGGCTTCGCCGCGGCGGTCTGCGCGCACTATTGGGAGTCTCTGCAAGACCGACGGCCGCGCATCGTGGTGGTCGAGCCGGAACAAGCCGCTTGCATTCTCGAAACCGTTCGCGCCGGACGGCCCACCGCCGTTCATGGCGATCTGGAGACGATCATGGCCGGACTGGCCTGCGGCGAGGTGTCGCTTCTCGCCTGGGAGGTCCTCGAGCACGGTCTGGACGATGTCCTTGCGGTACCGGACGCAGCGGCGGCGGAGTGCATGCGTCTCCTGGCGCGCGGCGTCGGCGACGATCCGCGCATCGTCGCCGGCGAGTCGGCGACCGCCGGGCTGGCCGGGTTGCTGATCGCCCTGGCCGACCCGCAGAGCGCATCGGCACTGGGCCTAGGCCCCGAGAGCCGCGTGCTCCTGTTCGGCAGCGAGGGCGCGACCGATGCCGCGGTCTACCAAGAGATCGTCGGGCAAAGTCCCGAGGAAGTCGCGGCCGGGTGAACGGCGTGTGTCCGGCGGTTGGCAGCCCACCCCGGGCGGCCTAGGATACAGGTGAATTAATCCGGCGGAGCCGAGATAACGAACCGGAAGTGAGAAGGGAGACACCGATGAGACACGCTTTCCATGGCATTATTTGCGCGGCCCTGCTGGCCGGCGCGCCGATGGCCGCCCAGGCGGCCGATCAGTGGGATATGCCGACACCTTATCCCGAAGGCAACTTCCACACCCAGAACGTGACGCTGTTCGCGGACGAGGTCAAAAAGCTTTCAGGCGGGGAACTAGAGCTGATCGTCCACAGCGGCGCATCGCTGTTCAAAATGCCGGAGATCAAGCGGGCGGTCCGCTCGGGCCAAGCGCCGATCGGTGAAATTCTCCTCTCCGCCTATGGCAACGACAACCCGATCTTCGAGGTCGATGGCATCCCATTCCTTGCCGCCGGCTACGACAACGCGCAAAAGCTCTGGGACTCCCAGCGCCCGATCCTCGGCGATGTTCTCGCCGAGGAAGGATTGATGGTCCTCTACGCGGTCCCCTGGCCGGGCCAGGCCCTCTACTCCAAAGACGCGGTCGGGTCTCTTGCCGATATAAAGGGCGTGAAGTTCCGCGCCTACAATGCGATAACCTCGCGCCTGGCCGAGCTGATGGGCGCAATCCCAACCACGGTGCAGTATTCCGAGGTGCCTCAGGCCTTCGCCACCGGCGTGGTGAGTGCCATGTTGACCTCGGCCACGACCGGCGTCGACGTGCAATCATGGGACTTTCTGCAGTATTACTACACGACGGACGCCATGCACCCGAAGAACGCGGTACTGGTGAACAAGGCCACCTTCGATGGCCTTGCGAAAGATGTCCAGGAGGCCCTGTTGAAAGCCGCTGCCAACGCCGAGGCGCGTGGCTGGAAAATGTCCATGGAGTCCGCCTCCGCGGCTACCCAAGCCTTGCAGGATAACGGCATGACCGTCGCGCCACCGAGCGACGCCTTGAAATCCGAGCTCCAGGACATCGGTGCCACCATGACCGACGAATGGCTCGCCAAGGCGGGGGATAACGGCAAGAAATTGGTCGAGGCCTATCAAGGCAACTGAGGCCATCGCACGCCCCGGGAGCAGCGGGCCCGATGCGCCGAGCGCTTGATTTGCTTTACCGGACCTGCGGTGGTCTGGCGGCGATGTTCCTCGCCGCCATCGCGATCCTGATCCTCACGCAGGTCGTGGCCCGGCTCCTTGGGTTCTTCGTGCCCGCCGCCAGCGATTTCGCCGGCTTTTGCCTCGCCGCCTCGTCGTTCCTGGCCCTCGCTTACACCTTTCGCGCCGGATCGCATATCCGCGTCACCTTGGTGCTACAGCGAGTGCCGCGCGCTGGGCGGCGTTATTTCGACTTGGCATCGCTCGGCGTCGGGGCCGCGTTGGTTTCCTACTTTGCCTGGCAGACCGTCCTTCTGGCCCGAGAGTCCTTTCACTACAACGATCTATCCGAAGGCTTGGTCCCGGTGCCCTTGTGGATCCCGCAATCCGGCATGGCGCTGGGCATCGTCGTCCTGGCCATCGCACTCCTCGACGACTTGGTCACGGTCCTGCGGGGCGGCACGGCCGCTTACGAGCACAACACCGACGCGCTGCTCGCCCAGGTCAAAGACGACGGGGCCGAAGACGACGGGGCCGAGGAGCACGGGAGTTGAGGCGGCGGCCATGGAGTATCTGATCAACGCCGGCGTTCTGGTCGCCTTGCTGTTCATCTTCCTGGCGGGCGGCCTGTGGGTGGCCTTGTCCCTGCTCTGCATCGGTTTCCTCGGTATCGTCCTGTTCTCGAGCGCGCCGGCCGGCCCGGTCATGGCGACCACGATTTGGGGCTCGAGCGCCTCTTGGACGCTGACCGCTTTGCCGCTGTTCGTTTGGATGGGCGAGATCTTGTTCCGAACCCGCTTGTCGGAGGACATGTTCCGCGGCCTGGCGCCCTGGATGTCGCGCATCCCCGGGCGCCTCATGCACGTCAACATCGTCGGCTGCGGCATCTTCGCCGCCGTCTCGGGGTCGTCGGCGGCGACCGCCATGACGATCGGCAAGATGTCCCTGCCCGAGCTCGCCAAACGCGGCTATGACGAACGCATGTCGATCGGCACACTCGCCGGGTCAGGGACGCTGGGCCTGCTCATTCCACCATCGATCATCCTGATCGTTTATGGCGTTCAGGCCGAGATCTCGATCGCCCGGCTGTTCATCGCCGGCGTGCTGCCCGGGGCGCTTCTGATCGTTTTGTTCATGGGCTATGTCGTCGCATGGGCGCTCTTGAACCGCGACAAGACACCGCCGGCCGACGAGCACCTATCCTTCGGCCAGAAACTTTATGCTGCCCGCCGGCTTATCCCGGTGCTGCTGCTCATCACCTTCGTCATCAGCTCCATCTACCGGGGTTGGGCCACGGCGACCGAAGCCGCGGCCTTCGGCGTGGCCGGCGCGCTGACGCTCTCGCTGCTCACCGGGTCGCTTACCTTCGAGAGTTTCAGGACCAGCCTGCTGGGGGCCACGCGCACCTCCTGCATGATCGCTTTCATCATCGCCGGCGCCGCATTCCTGACGGTGGCCATGGGCTATACGCGTATTCCCTCGACACTGGCTCAGTGGATCGAGTCGCTCGCACTGTCACCCTATGTGCTGCTCGGCGTGCTGACGATCTTCTTCATCGTCCTCGGGTGTTTCCTGGACGGCATATCGGTGGTGGTGCTGACCACCGCCATCATCCTGCCGATGGTGGAGGCCGCCGGTATCGACCTGCTGTGGTTCGGCATCTATGTGGTGCTGGTCGTCGAGATGTCGCAGATCACCCCGCCCGTCGGCTTCAACCTGTTCGTGCTCCAAGGCTTGACCGGGCGGAACATCCTTTATGTGGCGCGAGCCGCGCTGCCCTTCTTCTTGTTGCTGGTCGTCGCCGTGGTCATCATCGTCGCCTTTCCGGCTATCGCCACCTACTTGCCGAGCGTCATGACGGCCCGTTAACGGCGATTTGCCGGCGATAGATAGCGACCTCCCCCCGGATCGATTGGGCCGTCCCGAACGCTTGCCAACCCCGGCGCTCCAGGATGCGCGCCGCCGTGTCGGTCGAGGTGTAGATCGACTCGAAACCCAAGTGGGCAGCCTCTTCCTCGACAGCCTTGACGAGGGCCGTCCCGACGCCTTTACCTTGATGGTCCGTCCCGACCAGTACGGCCGCCAGCCAGGGGCCTGCGCCGATTTCGCTGCCGACGGACTCGGACTTGAGCGCCGCGGTGCCGAGCACCTCGCCCTCCCTGTTCAAGGCCACCAAACAGATCGGCAGCGCATCGCGGCTGCGGCAAGCGGCCAGATCGGCTGGCGCGTCGCCGGGACCGTCGGGCCCATACCAGGGCCTCCACTCTTCGATGAACCACCGCACCAGCGTTGGCACCACCTCGGGCATCTCCAAGAGATGGACGATGCGAATAGTCCGACCGGAGGTCATGGCGGTTCACCTTCGCGCTGCAGCCCCTGAAAGCGGATCTGCAATGACCGTTTACAGCCTAATCGCGGACGATTCCCCTGTCGGTCATGTGCAGCTTGGCAAAGCTCGCGAAGGTGTCGGCGAACTCCAAGTTTACCGTGCCCGTCGCTTTGACGGATCCGCTGGCCGTTTCCAGCATCGTGCAACCGAAGCCCTCGGGCAGCACGATTTGCGCGCGGTGGGGCTTGCCGGTGATGGGATTGCGCACCGGCTGGGCGTCGGAGACGACGATGCCCGGAACCTCGCCGTGCGCCGTTCTCGCCTCGACGTCGAACTGCAGCTCGATGGGCGCGTAAATCGGCTCGAGAATGGTCGAGCACATAGCACCAAATATCGAATAGTGGGTGAGCAGCTCGTCCGTGTCTTCATTGTGGACGATGCGCCGGATCGCTTCGCGCTGCGCGTCGTTCGCGTTCTCATCGATGATCAGTTGGAGAACCCCGTTACCCTCGTGCACCGCACCGGGCCAGCCTCCCAGCCAAACGAAGCGAAGTCCGTCGAGCTTTACGTCCGCGTAGTGACCTTCATCGATTTGCGTGAACAGGGCATACCTGCAATCGCCGTCGACCGACGATGGCCGCCCGTTGAATTGACAGGGGCACCCATAATCGCAGTTGCAGTTCCCGTACTCGGTGCCTTTGAGCTGCCACGAAACGGCCCCCATGGTTCATCCTCCCGATGAATTCCCAGACCGAATGGTATGCCGTTTTTCAGCCCGCCCAAGCGAAATCGAAGTTGACCCCGTCGGCAACTTTCCAACTGCGAAGGTCCGGGTCGCCCACGCTCGTCGCCTCGACTGCCATAAGGTCCATTCGATCGATGCCCATGGCCACCTGTGACACCGAGTTGTAGATGTGGGCTTGGTTGCCATCGGCATCGGTCAGCGATTTCATCGTGGCCTCACCGACGTCGCCGACGGTGACCCTCTTGTGATCCCAATCCAGGCTGATATCGACAACGAGAAGCGGCAGCCATTCATCGATGACGGCGCTCCAAAGGGCGGGAATTGGTCCGTCCTTACCGCCCTCGAAGATCGCGCGCAGTTCCGCTTGTTGATCGGCACTGGTTGCCGAATCGACGTAGAGCCGGGCCTTGCCTCCCCCTTTGTGGAAGTTCTCCGGCCAATCGGCCACCAAGGCGAATTTCGCACCGGCAAGGTCCACGCCTTCGGAGTTTCCTTCCCTGCAGTCCCAAGCAAGCACGGCCGAGCACCAGCCTTCATCCGGCTCGACATCCGCGGTCAGCCAACAGGGGCAAAAGGTCTTGCAGCTACAAATCTCGAGGCCACGCCCTATTACGTTCCATGCCATAATTTCCTCCCGTTTCGATGAGTTGAGATGCGGAACAATCGCATTTCAGAGATCGGTATACGTTGCGCCGCTTGCGATCCCACAAAAGACTCCCGTCGATCGACAACGGTGGAACAGGCTCCGCCGCCGATGACGAGCCGGACTAATTTTCCAGATTGCATTCACCTTCCCACGTCGAGGTGCCCCAAAAGTTCTGATATCTCTTCGCCGGCCTGAAAGTGCCATGACCGGTAAATTTCTCGA
>Ga0255058_10001690_pt1 | contig 12418 bp, 9 predicted proteins | sample Cases_109_9_MG_FD_188637 | JGI IMG/M metagenome (GOLD analysis project Ga0255058, IMG submission 188637) | Seawater microbial communities from Amundsen Gulf, Northwest Territories, Canada - Cases_109_9 | ecosystem: Environmental > Aquatic > Marine > Gulf | place: Canada: Northwest Territories... | reverse complement strand
TCCTGTACCGATACCCGGCCTTCGGTAAATCCGGGCAGCTCCCCGACCGGACCGGGTTCTGCCAGCTTGATGGCCTGATCGATACCACTGATTACCTCGTTAGACGGAGCGTCACCTGCAGATCGGTCGGACTCACTGAGCTCTTCCAGGTATTCGTCGCGAGACCGCTGGCGGGCATTTACGCGCAGCCACATCGGCGCCTGCCGGTTGCCCGCTTCGACGATCTGCAGCCAATGCTCCGGCCAGTCGTGTTGCAAGCGTTCCAACAGCCATGCCGGATGGCAGTATCGAGCCTCGTCATCTGCGGGTTCCTCAGCCTGCAGGTCCTTGCGGAGAAAATTTCTCAAAACAGCATTGATCAGTGATGCGTATTTCGGCCGCCGTAGCACTCTCGAGGCTTCGACGGTCATCGATACCGCCGCGTGATCGGGAATTCGGGTGTCCGTCAGCTGATAGATTCCGACGGCAATTAATGACTCGATAACGCTGTCCTGTGCCTTCAGGGGCCGGTCGAGCAGCGTGCCGAGCTGCCAGCGGATACGCCAATGAAATCGCAGGGCGCCATAACAGAGCACCCGTAACAGGCCGCGCTCCGAGGGTTTGATCGCCTGTTCTGCCTCCGACAGCGCGACGTCGAGCGAGCGGCCCTTCGTAACAACTGTATTGACAGCTTCGGCTGCTCGCGCCCGTGTTCGGGCGCCTGTTTTCCTCTCGTCCATTCGAGTTAGCTCAGTCGCTTGCCTGACAATGACAATTGATTTGCGAATTCACCTGCACTGACCTTGCCCCGTCCGGGCCTTTGCAATTCGAGCATTCTGAGTGCGCCATCTCCGCAGACAACATCGATTCCGTCGCGTCCCGCCGCGGCCACAGTCCCGGCCGCCTCGCTTTGCCCGTCGAGCATCGTCGCGGACCAGCACTTCACCTGTTCGCCGTCGAGCTCGAAAAACGCGCCCGGCGCCGGATTGTAGGCGCGTACCTGACGCAGCAATTCGACGGCCGTATCGCCCCAATTCATGGCCGCATCGTTTCTTTTGACCTTGCCGGCATAAGTCGCCAGGCTCTCGTCCTGATCCTCAGCCTCGAGTCTGCCCTCGAGGATGTCCGGCAAGCGTTCGCACAACATTTGTCCGCCCAGTAGTGCAAGTCGATCATGAACCTCGCCCGCGTTTTCGCTCTCACCGACACGAACTGACTGCCTGGCGAACACCGGGCCACTGTCCAGTCCGGCGGTCATCTTCATCAGACTAATGCCGGTTTGATCGTCGCCGGCAAGTATTGCCGCCTGTATCGGCGCAGCTCCGCGCCAGCGTGGCAGCAAGGATGCGTGAACATTCAGACAACCCTGCTTCGGCAGATCGAGAATGGCTTGTGGCAATATCAGGCCGTAGGCAGCGACGACCATCAGATCGGCAGCGAATTTCGCGATTTCCGAGGAGACATCGCTGTCTTTGAGTGTTTCGGGCTGCCGAACCTCGATGTTCTGTGCAAGTGCATATTCCTTGACCGGGCTTGCTTTCAGTTTCTTGCCCCTGCCAGCCGGCCGGTCGGGTTGCGTATAGATCGCGAGCGGCACGACACCCGAATCACAGAGCGCACGCAACGACGCAAGCGCGAAATCCGGTGTGCCGGCAAACAAGATTCTTCTGCCGCTCATAATGTGTCGTGTGTGTGAGGCGAATGGCGAATTAAAGAACCGCAGCCTCCGCCGGCTGCTGTCGCCGATCTTTCTCAAGCTTCTTGCGAATGCGCTGGCGTTTTGCTTCGGACAAATAATCGACAAACAACTTGCCATTCAGGTGATCAATTTCATGCTGAATACAAACAGCCAGCAAGCCTTCGGCTTCTTGTTCTTGTCGGTTTCCATCGCGATCCAGATAGCGGACGCGAATATGCTCGGCGCGCTCCACTTCTTCAAAGTATCCGGGGACCGACAGGCATCCTTCCTCGGTTACCGCCACGCCGTCTTTCTCCAGGATTTCCGGATTTATCAGGACGCGGGGATCGTCCTTCTCCTGCGAGACGTCGGCAACGAGCAGGCGCTTATGCACATCGACCTGCGTGGCAGCCAGTCCGATGCCGGGAGCGGCGTACATGGTCTCGAACATGTCGTCGATCAAAATCCGCAGATCGTCGTCCACATCCGGCACCGCTACGGCCTTTTTGCGTAGTTTTGGGTCCGGAAACTCCAAAATCGTGAGAATTGCCATATTGTCCCGAGTCAAAACTCGTGTAAATTGCCACTAAATGCAGCTAAATTTTTGACTTTATTGAATAAGATGACGGACAATGCCGCCAGAAATTCAGCCTGCCAGACCCGAATTGGGCCGGAATTGTGACGCGTTTGGCAGTCTCAAAAGCGTCGACACGACATATTATAGCAACGCCTGCAAGCTGGCAGGTTCTGACCACTTTGATGGAGCACCCGTCGATCATGTCACTCAGCAAAAATCGCGTGAAACTCAGTCTGCGACTGACCACAATCGCCCTGGCCGCATCGATTGCCGGCTGCGGATCGAGCCCGCCTCCGTACCAGGGCAGCCCCGCTCCCGCACAGCGAACGAGTGCCGCGTCATCGATGGATGCGGGTGCGTCGAGTCAGTCGAACCATGAACAGAACCTGGTTCTGATTGAAGAAGGCCCGACCAGAGTTCCGCTGGCCGAGGGCCATCCGGACGAGTACACCGTTCAGGACGGTGACACGCTCTGGGATATCGCCGCAACGTTTTTGAAAGATCCCTGGTATTGGCCGGAGGTCTGGTACGTCAATCCCCAGATCGACAATCCGCATCTCATTTTTCCGGGTGACACACTGGCGTTGGTATCCGTCGGCGGTCAGCAACGCATTACAACGACATCGCGGGGTCCGTCATATCGCATGACTCCGTCCGCAAGATCTACGGCTTTAAGCGAGGCGGTTACGAGCATCCCTTATGAACAAATAGATGCATTCCTATCGAAAGGACTTGTTCTGGAGAAAGGACAGATAGAACAGATGCCCTATATCATCGCTACGCGCGGCGACCACCTGATGGCGGCCGCCGGTAACGAAATTTATGTACGCGGTGGTGCAGCGACACAACCGGGTACTCGATACAGCGTCGTTCACGTCGGAGACAAGCTGGTCGATCCGGACGACGACAAGGTTGTCGGCTTCCAGGGAATCTACGTCGGCGAGGGCCTGATGGCTCGCGGCGGCGATCCGGCGACTGTTGCGCTAACGGACACCAACCGTGAAGCACTCAACGGCGACCGCCTGATTCCCGAAACCGTTGACATTCCCCTGAATTTCTTCCCGAAGGCCCCCGATATTCAGGTTGATGGCCGAATCATCTCGGTAGTAGATGGCGTATCCATGATTGGGCAGTACCAAGTCGTCGTCATGAACCGCGGCGCAAGAAATGGACTGGCGCCGGGAGATGTCTTAACGGTATTCCAGCGGGGCGCCGCCGTGAAAGACCGTGTCGAGGGCGGAAACGTCCGGTTGCCAGATGAAGAAGCCGGCACACTCATGGTATTTAAGGTATATGACCGTATTGGCTATGGACTCGTGATGGAGGCAACTCAGCCGATTCACGTTTTGGACGCCGTGCGCAACCCCTATTGATCAAAGCCTGAAAAACGGGCCGGCGCTCCGAGGGGTGCCGGCCTTTTTTTATGGGGACAGACCCCTCGGGGTCTGTCCCCAATGTGCCAGGGTTAATATTCGGGGACTGTCCCTGTGGGACTGTCCCCAATCCGAAAACAGATGCGATGAGCGATTTAGAACGAGATTGGTTGAAAAAACCTGAGAATCGGATAATTACCTCCGACTCGGATGACTATCCGGAGCTGTTACGCCGGATTCCCGGTCCTCCCACTCTCTTATATATAGTCGGCAACGCCGAGGCTTTGCACCTGCCGGCACTCTCGATCGTAGGCAGCAGAAATCCGACTCAGGGCGGCAAGGAGAATGCCTACGAGTTCGCGAAGCATCTCGGGCGATCCGGCTTTTGCATCGTAAGCGGCCTCGCTCAGGGAATCGACACATCGGCGCATGAAGGCGCGCTTGCCGCCGGGGCAATGACAGTGGCATTCCTGGGTCACGGCATAGACCGAGTATATCCTTCGGCAAATCGCGATCTCGCGCATCGTATTTCACAAAATGGCGTATTGGTCTCCGAGTACCCGCTCGGCAGCCCGCCCCGCCGGGAACATTTTCCGCAGCGCAACAGACTCATCAGCGGCCTGAGTCTCGGCACTCTGGTCGTCGAGGCCGCACGGCGCAGCGGTTCCTTGATCACCGCGCGGCTAGCCGGCGACCAAGGGCGCGAAGTGTTTGCCCTTCCCGGTTCGATACATAACCCGCTCTCCCGCGGTTGCCACCAATTAATCAGACAAGGCGCTAAACTTGTTGAAAGTGCCGACGACATTGTTAGCGAACTCGGGTCGCTCGCCGGCCATCTTATGCAAAACAATGTGGACCAGGAAAACGAAGAACCAAAAAAATTTGAACACGATGCCGACTACGAGATTCTGTTGAATAGCATGTCATACGACCCGGCAAGCGCAGACGATCTCGCTGAGAATTCCGGATTGACGATCGATCAGGTTTCCTCCATGCTTCTGATACTGGAGCTCGAGGAAAAAATCGAAGCGCTAACTAGTGGCAAATACTCATTACGAAATAAATAGGGGGCGGCTCCAGGCATGAAAGAGAATGTACTCGACGTGCTGATGTACCTTTTCGAGACCTATATCGATGCGGACGAAGAACCGCAACCGGATCAGAACGAACTTCGCGACGATCTCTCCCGTGCCGGTTTCGGTGATATCGAAATCGATCGCGCGCTGGATTGGCTGGACGGCCTCGCGGAAAACCACGACGGCCTGACATACAACCGGCAAACAGAACACGGCACAAGAATCTATAACGACATCGAACAGACACGCCTCGACGCTGGTTCACGCGGTTTCATCACGTATCTTGAACAGATCGGAATACTGTCGCCACCCCAGCGCGAAATTCTGATCGATCGCCTTCTTGCGCTTGAAACTCCGGACATCGATGTCGAGCAAATCAAGTGGGTCGTATTGATGGTTTTATTCAGTCAACCCGGCCAAGAACTTGCGTATGCGCGTATGGAGGACCTCGTTTTCGAGGAAAGTGCGGGGGCACTGCATTAGCGATATTTCTTGACACTGACAACTCAAGCATGTAATTGAACCGCGGCACTGTCTGCGGTTTTTCTTTTTGAGAAGGGAACGATTTAGAAGATGTCCAAGAATCTTGTCATAGTTGAGTCGCCTGCCAAGGCGAAGACGATTGGCAAATATCTCGGCAAAGACTTTGATGTCATGGCTTCGTATGGTCATGTTCGTGACCTTGTGCCCAAAGAGGGTGCCGTTGATACTGCAGACGGCTTTGCGATGAAGTATCAGGTCATCGAACGAAACGAGAAACATGTTAATGCAATCGTCAAGGCGCTGAAGAAAGCAGACGCCCTGTATCTCGCCACTGACCCGGACAGAGAGGGCGAGGCCATCTCCTGGCACCTTATCGAGCTGCTCAAAGAAAAGAATGCATTGAACGACAAGCCGGTTCACCGGGTTGTGTTTCACGAGATAACGAAGAATGCGATTATCGCTGCCATCGAGAACCCTCGTGATATTTCCAGTGAGCTGGTCAGCGCACAGCAGGCGCGCCGGGCCCTCGACTATCTGGTCGGCTTTAACCTGTCACCGTTGCTGTGGAAAAAGGTCCAGCGCGGACTTTCCGCAGGTCGCGTGCAGAGCCCCGCACTGCGTATGATTGTTGAGCGAGAGCTTGAAATCGAAGCGTTCGAAGCACGTGAGTATTGGTCGATCGAGGCCGATGTCAGCAAGGAAGGCCAGGGCTTCGTATCGCGCCTCGTTCGGTATCGTGGCGAGAAGGTCGAGCAATTCAGCTTCGAGAACGAGGACGCTGCCCGGGAAGTTGAGAAAACAATTCTCGATGCCGCGGACGGCAAGCTGACAACAGTCAGCGTCGAGAAAAAACAACGCAAGCGCAATCCGGCAGCACCGTTCACGACATCCACGCTGCAGCAGGAAGCATCGCGGAAGCTGGGCTTCAATACGCAGTGGACGATGCGTGTAGCGCAACGGCTTTATGAAGGCATCGAACTGCCGGACGAAGGGAACGTAGGCCTGATCAGTTATATGCGTACGGACTCCGTAACGCTTGCCGGTGTTGCCCTAGAAGAAATACGTGAGGTGATTGCCGAACGCTATGGTTCCGAGAATGTTCCCGAGTCCCCTCGTGAGTTCAAGACGAAAGCCAAGAACGCACAGGAAGCACACGAAGCCATACGGCCGACCTCTGTCGCCCGAACTCCCGAGTCTCTCAAGGGCAAGCTCGACGAAGAACAGCTCAAGCTATACACGCTGATCTGGCAACGTACGATGGCGTCTCAGATGGTTCCTGCCGTGTTTGATACCGTCACGCTCGAGCTTGCAGCCGGGCCCGATAGTGATGACGGCCACCGCTTTCGTGCGAACGGTTCAGTACTCGTCGAACCGGGTTTCATGGCGGTCTATCACGAAGGCAAGGATGACGGTAGCAACGACGATATCGATCGTCTGCTGCCCGAAGTCGCCGTGGACGACATCATTAGTCTCGATGAGTTACGCCCCGAACAGCACTTCACGGAACCGCCGCCCCGATTTACGGAAGCCAGTCTGGTCAAGACGCTGGAAGAGTACGGAATCGGCAGACCGTCAACATACGCAAGTATTATCGTAACGTTGAAAAATCGTGAGTACGTAGAGATGGACGGCAAGCGGTTCATCCCGACCGACATCGGCCGCATCGTAAACGGCTTCCTGACCGAACATTTCACGCAATACGTCGATTACGATTTTACCGCCAGGCTGGAAGACGATCTCGACGCAATTTCCCTCGGCGAGAAAACCATGGTGCCGTTACTCGAGGAATTCTGGAAACCGTTTTCGGACCTCGTCATCGACAAGGAGCAAAGTGTCACTCGTGAACAGGTCGCGCAGGCACGGGAGTTGGGCATCGATCCGAAATCCGGCAAGCCGATGACCGTTCGAATGGGACGTTATGGCCCATTCGTTCAGATCGGCACCAAGGACGATGAGGAAAAACCAAAATTTGCCGGCCTGCGCCCTGGCCAGAAGATGAACGAGATCACCCAGGAAGATGCCCTGGAGCTTTTCAAGCTTCCTCGAGACCTCGGCGAGACTCCGGACGGTTTGCCGGTGTCGGCAAGCGTCGGTCGTTTTGGCCCCTACGTTCGTTACGGCGACAAATACGTTTCGATTCGTGGCGACGACGATCCATACACCATTCTGTTGCCGCGGGCGCTCGAATTGATCGAGGCCAAGAAAATCGAAGATGCCGCCCGCATCATTCAGGATTTCGAAGAAGAAGGCATTCAGGTATTGAACGGCCGTTACGGTCCATACGTAACTGACAAGAAAAAGAATGCCCGCGTGCCGAAGGACCGTGAACCGAAATCGCTGACGCTTGAAGAATGCAAGGAACTGATTGCCAACGCGCCGGCCCGTGGTCGGCGCGGCAAGAAAACGAAAACGAAAACGAAAACGAAAACGAACGCGGCAACGAAAGACGCAGCCGCGAAGAAAACCACCAAAAAGAAATCTGCTAAAAAGAAGACCAGGAAGAAAGCGAAGAAAAAAGCTAAAAAGAAAACCGACAGCGATAATACCGAGTAGTCTAGGCCGTTATGGCCTTGTCTTTTCCCATGCATCGCGCCGGCAGGATATTGCGGTCCGGCGGCGTCGTTGCTTATCCCACCGAAGGTGTCTTCGGATTCGGTTGTATTCCGGATGACGCTGACGCCGTAATTCGAATCCTGTCTATCAAGAAACGAAGCCCGGCTATGGGACTCGTTCTTATCGCATCGGGTATCGAACAACTCGAAGCCTGGGCAGAACTCCCTGACGGCGTCAATCTCGATTCAAGCCTGGAGCAACCCGTAACCTGGATCGTACCCGCCACGACAAACGTTCCCTACTGGATCAAAGGCGAACATCATGGTCTCGCCGTCCGGATCACGAGCCATCCGGTGGCCGGCGCACTTTGCGATATCGCCGATTCGCCGCTGGTCTCCACAAGCGCCAATATTGCCGGGAGCCCACCGGCCAGAAGCGTTTTCGTTCTTCGCCGCCGCTTTCGCAGTCTAGTAGACTACATCGTACCGGGTCGTTGCGGTCCTGCCGCCGGCGCCTCGGAAATTCGTGATCTGAATAGCGGCAAGATTATAAGAACGGGTAGGGCATGAGTGAGTTTGACGCGTCAATCGGAGAAGTCGGCGAGTATCTTCGGTCACTGCAGCAGCGCATTGTTAATGCACTCGAGAACGTGGACGGCCAAGAGCGATTTCGGACCGATGACTGGGAGCGTGAAGCAGGCGGTGGCGGCCGAAGCCGGATCCTCTCCGATGGCGCAGTGTTCGAACAAGCTGGCGTCGGCTATTCGCACGTGTTCGGCGCGGAGATGCCGCCATCGGCAACGAAGATGCGCCCTGAGCTGGCCGGTCATGGCTTTCAGGCAATGGGCGTCTCGCTGGTTCTACACCCGAAGAACCCGTACGTTCCGACTACGCACGCGAACTTCCGTTTCTTTTGCGCCGAGACTGACGATGGCGAGCCCATCTGGTGGTTCGGCGGTGGCTTCGATCTGACGCCCTATTATCCGTTTCACGAAGACGTCTTGCACTGGCATCGAACGGTACGGGACGCCTGCAGCGAATTCGGTGACGAGGTTTACGACAAATACAAGAAATGGTGTGACGAGTATTTTTTCCTGAAGCATAGAAATGAGACACGCGGCGTCGGCGGTTTGTTCTTCGACGATCTGAACAACTGGAAATTCGATCGCTGCTTCTCATTTACGCAGACCATAGCCGACCAGTTCCTTCCGGCATATCTCCCCATCGTCGACGCTCGCAAAGACCACCCGTATGGCGAACGGCAACGTGAGTTTCAGCTTTATCGTCGAGGGCGCTATGTCGAGTTCAACCTGATCTACGATCGCGGCACTCTATTCGGACTTCAGTCCGGTGGCAGAACTGAGTCGATATTGATGTCGTTACCACCGAGGGTGCGCTGGGAGTACGACTGGCATCCGGAGCCGGGTTCTCCCGAGGAAAAACTTTACAAGGACTATCTCGTCGTACGCGATTGGCTGGCATAGAGTTAATGTGAGACATCACGTTGTCCTGGATTGAAGAAATAGAAGTCACTGAGGCCGAGGGAAGACTCGCCGAAGTTTATGCCGAGTTGTTGGAAAAACGCGGCAAGGTCGCAAACATTCTGCAAGTGCACAGCCTCAATCCGAACGCCCTGGCCAGCCATGTCGATCTTTACATGTCGATCATGTTCGGCAAGTCAGGACTGAGCCGTGCGGAGCGGGAGGCGATCGCCGTCGTCGTGTCCGCAAGCAACGATTGCGAATACTGCGTCAATCACCACACCGAAGCACTTCGCCGCTACATAACAGACGAAGATACCCTGCAGATACTCGCAAGCGCAGACGGCCTTGAGGTCCTGGAGCCGCGCCTCGGAAATATCGTCATTCACGCCGAGAAACTGACATCGGCACCTGCAGCAATGACCGAGAGTGACCTCGATCCGCTGCGCGCAGAGGGTCTATCAGATCAGGATATCCTCGATGTCACCCTAGTCGTCGCATACTTCAATTTCGTCAACCGAATCGCCATGGGGCTTGGGGTCAGCTATTCCGCCGAGGAACTAGGCGGTTACAATAATGACTAAAATATCTGCCCGCCGGACATTGCTGGCAGGCCGCCGCGCCAATGTGGTAAGTTCCTTGTAAAACCGGGGTTTACACTGGTTTCTTTACAAACGACAGAAAGAATCAGGGGGCGCGATTCTCCGTGACTCAAGTCAGGCTACTCATTCTCAGCTGCTTGTTGCTGGCCGGCACCGCCCTCGCGGACAATGAGTCTCGTCTGCGTGAAATTGGCAACGCCTCGAACATACGCCTGGCAAGTGCCGATGACTCAGGCGCAGGAAGCAAGGTCTATATCGTTCAATTGCGAAGCCCTTCGGCAGCTGAGCAATTCGCGAGTTTCAATACCGCGTTTGCCCGCAAGTCAATGGATGCGGCTCCAGCAAGCTTCGACAAGCACAACTCAGCGGTGCAGTCCTACACCGCCGAACTCGGCGCCCTTCAGGATAAGGTTCTCTCGCAAGCCGGATCCGACATCAAACAGATTTATAGCTACCGTTACTCGTTGAACGGTTTCGCTGCACGCATGACGGAGGCCCAGGCACACAAAGTCGAGCATCTCGACGAAGTCCTGACTGTATGGGAAGACGAGATCCGCCCATTGGCGACGAACCACAGTCCGCAATTCCTCGGACTTTTCGAACCGACTGTCGGCTTGCGCGGCACACCCGGCCTCGATGGTGACGGCGTCATTGTTGCCGTGATCGACAGCGGCATAACGCCGGAACACCCGGCTCTTAAAGATACACGCGAGGCCGACCGCCCGAGTCTCTGTCGATCTTCTTTCGCCGACACATTGCTGGGGCTATGGCTTTGTAAAGTCTACAAGAGACAGGAAGACGAACTCCTCTACGATCCGCCTGAAAACTGGAACGGCGTGTGTCAGTCCGGCGTGCAGTTTGATGACACCGCATGTAACAATAAGTTGATTGGCGCGCGGTACTTTGTCGACGGCGCACAGGCCACCGGACCCATAGATAGCGGGGAAATTTTTTCCGCGCGCGATACTGATGGTCATGGCACCCATACAGCAACAACGGCTGCAGGCAATCGCGTTAATGCGTCGATTTTCGGCACGCTTCTCGGCGCGGTCGAAGGTATGGCACCGCGAGCAAGAATTGCCGCGTACAAAGCATGCTGGCTTCGACCGGGGGATTTGCGCGCGAGCTGCAACACATCTGATCTTACGAACGCAATCGACATGGCTGTGGCCGATGGCGTACACATCATCAACTACTCTGTCGGCAGCAGCCTGCGAACGGCGACCGCGCCGGACGACATCGCCCTGATGGCAGCGGCCAAAGCGGGCGTTCTTGCCGCCGTTGCCGCCGGCAACGAAGGGCCGAATCTCGGAACGATTGGCTCCCCTGCAGGAGCACCGTGGGTTATCACCGCAGCCGCATCCAGCCGCGACGGCCAGCGATTCGAGGAAGCGCTCGAAGTTCTTTCGCCACCGACAGTAGCGGGCAAGTACGCCGTCAAGGAAGCCAGTTTTACGCCACGTTTGATCGACAACGATCCGATCGAAGGCCGACTCGTCCTTGTGGACGACAACGACGGCAGCACCGGTACGACGTTCGACGCTTGTGAACCAGTCGTCAACGGCAGTGAGGTATCCGGCAACATCGCTTACATTCAACGCGGTGGTTGCAGCTTTCAGACCAAGATCACAAGCGCCGATGACGCTGGCGCAATCGCTGCACTGGTTTTTAATATTGCAGGTCAACCGTTCGTCATGACGGCGGATTCGACACTGCTGGATCTGCCGACTATTCCTGCCCTGATGATCGGTCAGGCCGACGGTAACCTGATACTCGATGAGATAAACGCGGACCAGACTGTCAACCTGGTTCTGGACAAGGGATTCTTCCTCACCGAACAGGAAACCGGCAATATCATGGGCGCATTCTCGGCACGCGGACCTGCGCCGGTGCAGGACATTCTCAAGCCCGATGTGACTGCGCCCGGTATAAATATCCTTGCCGGCTTCACACCCGACGCGGCAAATTCGGTTGCTGGAGAGAATTTCGCCTATATCACCGGCACGTCGATGGCCACGCCGCATGTCGCCGGTGTTGCCGCATTACTTCGTCAGGCGCATCCCGACTGGAGTCCGGCAGCAATCAAATCGGCACTGGTGACAACGGCTCGCCAAGACGTAAATCAGCAGGATGGCACAACGCCTGCCAATCCCTTCGATTTCGGCGGCGGTCATATAGAACCGAACAAAGCGAACGATCCCGGACTTGTCTATGACGTTACGGATGACGAGTACGATGCCTTCGCCTGCGGCACGGCATCACCTGCGGTCGACCCGGCGCGCTGTGATGCTCTGACCACGGGTGGGCTTTCGTTCGAGGCGGAGGATCTCAATCAGCCGTCCATCGCAGTTGCAAGACTGGCGAATAGCCAGATTGTCACTCGCCGCGTCACGAATGTCGGCGATGAAGCGGAAACTTATGTCGCGAACATCGTCGCACCGCCAGAGATGACTGTTGATGTCGTTCCGTCGAACCTGACCATTGGCCCGGAACAATCTGCGACCTTCGATGTCACGTTTACTTATGCAAGCGGGCCGCTCGACTTATGGCGCTTCGGAAGCCTCACTTGGTCCAGCAGTAATCACGATGTGCGAAGTGTCCTGGGCGTTAAGCCGGT
>Ga0255058_10001689_pt1 | contig 12420 bp, 8 predicted proteins | sample Cases_109_9_MG_FD_188637 | JGI IMG/M metagenome (GOLD analysis project Ga0255058, IMG submission 188637) | Seawater microbial communities from Amundsen Gulf, Northwest Territories, Canada - Cases_109_9 | ecosystem: Environmental > Aquatic > Marine > Gulf | place: Canada: Northwest Territories... | reverse complement strand
ATTCGAGGTCACGAGAGTGCGTACCCTGCAGCCCATCGACAAACGACACCGTGTCGTGTGTTGTGCGTATGCGTATCGCCGTTTCATTGCCCGTCGCGCCGCCTCGACAGGTACCCGGATAGATTGCACCCAGAGGGCCACGGGGCACGTCGGCAAGATCTTTTCGTGAGCAGGTGCAATGGTAAGCGAGGCCTGCATCCAGCAGCTGTCGTACGGCCTGCTGGTGCTGCGGATTGCTGGCGCTTTGATAGATGACCGGACCGTCCCATTCGAAGCCGTACCGCTCCAGCGCGGCAAGGATCAGGTCACTGGCACCCGATTGTTCCCGCGGCGGGTCAATGTCCTCCATGCGCACCAGCCAACGACCGTTGTGGCGGCGGGCCTCAAGGCAACTTGCCACGGCGGCAAGCAGGGAACCGAAATGCAAAGGTCCGGTGGGAGAAGGGGCGAATCGCCCCACGTAGCCCGTGTCACCGATAGCGATCGTCTCGATCACGGAACTGTCGTTCCGCCAGTTCGCGGCGCTCCTGGGCTTCGAGGCTCAGTGTTGCGACCGGCCGCGCCTCAAGGCGCTTCAACCCGATTGCTTCGCCCGTTTCATCACAAAAACCGTAGCTGCCGTCGCCGATCCGCATGAGCGCGGAATCGATCTTGCGTAGCAACTTGCGCTCGCGATCACGGGTTCGCAGTTCCAGTCCGAATTCGGACTCTTGCGTTGCGCGATCATTGGGGTCCGGAAAGTTCGCTGCCTCATCCTGCATGTGATGAACCGTGCGATCCACTTCGAACATCAATTCATTCTTCCAGGAGCTCAGGATCTCGCTGAAATGCTGCAGTTGGTCGGTACTCATGTAATCTTCGCCACGATCCGGCTTGTACGGGTCAACGCCGTGAATCGGCCCGCTCAGCAAATTGCCGCGTGGCCGGCGTACCGGCGCCTTTCTGGCCACGGCATTCTTGCGAACCGTTGCCGCCCTTGCGGCCGGTCGCTTTTTGCTGGCAGCTTTCTTGCGACTGACCTTAGGTTCCGCCGCCTTATTGCGGCCTGCCTTACGGCTAGCCGCCTTCTTTTTGCTAACTTTCTTTTTCGCGGTTTTCTTTTTGGACGCTTTGTGGGCAGCACGAGCGGCCTGCTTCTTGCTGGCCGCCTTTTTACGGCTCGCCGGTTTCTTACGGCTCGCCGCTTTCTTCTTCACCGACCGCTTCTTTTTGGCCAGTTTCTTCTTACTGACTTTTTTCCTGGCCGTTTTCTTTTTGGATATTTTCTTCTTACGGGCGGGCTTTTTACGGCTCGCTGGCTTTTTCCGGCTCGCTGGCTTCTTCCGGCTCGCTGGCTTCTTCTTCACCGACCGACTTTTTCGGCTCGCCGGTTTCTTCCGGCTCACCGCTTTCTTCTTGGTCACTTTACGCTTCCTGGACACAGCCTTCTTTCGAGAGACTGGTGCCTTCTTTCGCTTCTTGCTCGCGGACTTTTTTGCGGGCATTTCTAACTCCTGCCGGACACAGAAAAGGCCGGGATTATACATTGCTTGAGCGACGATGGAACCCCTGTTTTTCAGGGTTTTTTTGCCTCCATGCGATGCTGCCGTCTTTTGGTTCACACAATCGTTTTATGGGCCGAATTCCATTACACTAGCCGCACTTCTTGGGCCCCTGGCGTTACAGCACTTCATGCGACTCAGCAAAATCAAGCTCGCTGGCTTCAAATCCTTTGTAGACCCCACCAATATTACCTTTCCGAGCAACCTGGTCGGCGTCGTCGGCCCGAATGGATGTGGTAAATCCAACGTCATTGACGCCGTTCGCTGGGTGATGGGTGAGAGTTCGGCGAGCCGGCTTCGGGGCGACTCGATCACGGACGTTATTTTCAACGGCTCGAGTACCCGCAAGGCTATCGGCGCGGCATCCGTAGAGTTGCTGTTCGACAATGCGGAGACGACGCTCGAAGGGCAGTACGCGAAGTACGCCGAAATTTCGATTCGTCGCGAGGTCGCTCGCGACGCCATTTCCAACTACTACCTGAATGGAACCCGTTGCCGACGCAAGGACATCACGGGCGTTTTCATGGGTACGGGGCTCGGTCCACGCAGTTACTCGATCATCGAACAGGGCATGATCTCGCGGCTGGTTGAGGCGAAGCCGGAAGAGATGCGAGTCTTCCTCGAGGAGGCGGCCGGCATATCGAAGTACAAGGAACGGCGACGGGAGACGTCGAACAGGATCAAACGCACGAAGGATAACCTCGACCGGCTCAAAGACGTGCTTGAAGAGGTGGAAAAGCAAATACGTCACCTCGACCGTCAGGCAAAGATGGCTGAGCGCTACGGTCGCTATAAACAAGACGAGCGGCGCACGGCGGCAGAACTGCTGGCCTTGCGAGCGAAGGATCTTGACGCGAAGGCGGACAGCGCGCACGCGGCTGTGTCGGAACACAAGACGCAGCTGGAAGCATTAGTCGCCAGGCAGCGTAAAATCGAAGCAGCCTTGGAGGACGCCCGCGTTCAGCAGACCGAGCGCAGCGATGAATTCAACGAGGTGCAGGGGCGTTATTACAAAGTCGGGGGCGAGATCGCACGCCTGGAGCAGTCGATCGAGCATGCTCGCGAGCTGCGTGAGCGCCAGGAAAAAGATTTGCAACAGGCGGCACTTGGCGCCGGTGAAATCGTCGGGCACATCGACAAGGACCAGGACGAGATTGCCCAGCTTGAACTCACGCTAAGTGAGCTCACGCCCGGCCTGGAACAGGCACGCGAGCAGGAGCGTGCGTCCGCGGACTCATTGCGAAAGGCGGACGAGGCGCTGGCCGACTGGCAAGAGCAGTGGGAGACGTGGACGCAAAAGCTTAACGACGCAGAACAACAACGCAACATCGAATCAACACGTTCCGAGCAGATTGAATCGCGTCTGCAGAGTTTTCTCGAGCGGCGTAAAAAGCTGGATGGGGCGCAGGCCGGTGAGAGTCTGGAGGAACTCAAATCGAGATTCGATGACCTGACCGGGAAAGAACAGCGTGCACGCCAGGCGCGGGAAGAGTACGACAGACACCTCATCGATGTCGCCGACAAGATTCGCAAGCTGCGCGACCAGGACGTGAAACTGGCCAAGCTCGTCGAGGAGCGCCGCACCGTGCTGCAGGCAGCGCAGGGAAGATATGCCTCCTTCGACGCCTTGCAAAAAGCGGCACTGGGCGAAGGTGACGAAGGCATCCAGAAGTGGCTCAAGAAGGCGGGGCTCGCGGAGAACCAGCGTGTCGCGCAGTCACTCGACGTTGACAGTGGTTGGGGAAAAGCCGTCGAAACCGTATTAGGCGATTATCTGCAGGCCGTATGCGTTGACGACATTGAGCCGATCACGAGCGTTATCGGTAAGCTCAAGTCGGGCAATGTTACGGTCCTGCAAACTGCTTCGACCGCGGCGTCGGATGATGACGGCCAGACACTGGCCACCAAGGTCGCCGGCGCACCGCCAGCGGTGCAGGAAATTCTGGCGTTGGTGCGACTCGCCGAATCGCTGAAAGATGCGCTATCCATGCGCGAGCTGCTGGGTGACGGTGGCTCGGTAATTACGGCGGATGGCATCTGGTTCGGCAAGGACTGGTTGCGCGTGTCGCGAGACCAGGACACCAAGGCCGGCGTACTGTCGAGGGAACATGAGATGCGTCGGCTGAACAGCGACATTCGCGAATTTCAAGCCCGGTTCGATAGTTCGCGCCAACTGCTGCAAGACGGTCACAAACAACTCACGAAGCTCGAAGAGCGCCGGGAGGCCGTGCAAAAGGACGCGGCGCCATTGCTGAATCGATACTCCGAAGCCAAGGCAGCACTCGAATCTGCGCGTTATCAAATGGATCAGGGGATCGCGAGGCGGGCGGCCATTTCCGAGGAAACGAGTGAGATCGGCGACGAGGCAGTCTCGGCCGAGGAGCAACTCCGTGAGTCCAAGCAGCGCTTTTCCCAGGCGACGGAAGCACTAACCGATCTCGAGCAGGAAAAAGCCGGCCTCGAGACACGCCGTGATGAGTTGCGAGCCGAATTACAGCGCGTTCGCGCGCAATCGGAAGAGGACCGGCAGGCCGTACAGAATATAACGATCCAGTTCGAGAGTCGGCGGTCGAGCAAGGAATCGGCGGCGCAAAATCTTGCACGCATGCAATCACAACTGGCTCAATTCAAAAGCCGCGAAGAGGAAATTCACGAGCAACTCGAGGCGAGTGAGGAGCCGCTGGGCGACAATAAAAAGCGACTTGAGGGGCAACTCGAAACACGCGTTCAGGTCGAGAAAGAAATGGCGGATGCGAGAACACGCGTCGACGATGTTGACTCGAAACTTCGAGAGCTTGATCAGTCTCGAATGGCGTCCGACCAGGTTGTCGAGGCAGCCCGAGCTGACGTCAGCGAGGCGGAGATGGCCTTGCAGGAATTGCGTGTTCGGCGCGAAGGATTTTCGGATCAAATTGAGCAGACCAACTTTGACCTGAATTCCCTGCTTGAGGAATTGGATGACAGCGCGACGATCGAACTTTGGGACGACAGGCTCGAGAAAGTTCGCCGTCGCATCGATCATCTCGGGCCGATCAACCTTGCGGCGATCGACGAGTTCAAGGGACAGTCGGAACGCAAGGAGTACCTGGATTCTCAACTCGACGACCTGAACAAAGCGCTGGCGACGCTGGAAAGTGCCATTCGCAAAATTGACCGCGAAACCCGGACGCGTTTTCGTGAGACCTATAACAACGTCAATGTCGGGTTTCAGCGTTTGTTCCCGAAAATGTTTGGCGGCGGCCACGCATACCTGGAATTGACCGGCGACGACCTGTTGTCCGCGGGCGTAACGGTCATGGCGCGTCCGCCAGGCAAGCGCAATAGCACGATTCACCTGTTGTCAGGCGGCGAAAAAGCATTAACAGCCGTTGCGCTGGTGTTTGCGATCTTCGAGCTCAACCCAGCGCCGTTTTGTCTGCTCGATGAGGTCGATGCACCGCTCGACGATGCGAACATCGCCCGGTTTTGTGAGATCGTCAAATCGATGTCGGAAAAAGTCCAGTTTGTGTTTATTACGCACAACAAAGTGACCATGGAGATGGCGCGCCAGCTCACCGGTGTGACCATGCAGGAGCCGGGCGTGTCACGACTCGTCTCCGTCGACCTCGATGAAGCGGTGAAGATGGCGGCGAGCTAGGGGCCCTCGGATGGACGGTTTGCGATGGTTGCTGCTGTTATTTGGAGTGCTCGTCGTCGTCGGTGTCTATCTCTACAGTCGCCGCGAGCAGAAAGGGACACTCAAGCCACTGCCATTTTGGCGGCAGACGCCCACAATCGATGGCGACGGAGCGGGCACAGCAGCACCGGGCGATCCAGCCTTCGCGCCTGGACAGACGCCCGGAGCCGAGGACTCCGCAGACCAAAAAATAGTCACGTTGCGCCTGGTTGCGCGCAATCGTGGCTCGTTCCAGGGCGATGAGTTGATACTGAGCATGCGTGGCATCGGCTTGCGGCAAGGCAAGTTCGGTATTTTTCATCGTTTCGACGGCGACGAGGACAGTGGTGCCGTCTTCAGTGCGGCGAGCCTTGTTGAGCCGGGCCACTTCGATATTGACAATATTAAGGAGCAGGCGTTGCCGGGCATCAGCCTGTTTCTGGTTTTGCCAGGGCCGATTGAGGGGGTCGATGCGTTCGACCTGATGATAGCTGCGGCACGGACACTTGCTCAGTCGCTTAACGGCGAGCTGCTCGATGAGTCCGGTAGCACGCTGAGCATTCAGCGGGAACGATACATGCGCGAAGAAATCGTTCAGTTCGAACATCGCCACAAGGTCGCCTGACCGCGGCCAGCGGTTGTTCGGCAATGGCGGTATCAAAAGCAACGCGCGTCGAGGTTGAGACGCTGCGCGAAGAAATTCGACACCACAATTATCGCTATCATGTGCTTGATGACCCCGAGGTTCCGGATGCCGAGTACGACCGCCTGGTACGCAAGCTACAAGCGATAGAGAAAAAATACCCCGATCTCATCACACCGGACTCACCGACCCAACGTGTTGGTGACGCACCCATTAGTGCGTTCGGGACGGTCCAACACGAATTGCCGATGCTATCGCTCGATAACGCTTTCGCTGAAGCTGAATTGCGTGACTTTCATCGACGTGTCATGGATCGACTCGAACGTGAGGATGGCGGACATACCTTCAACTACTCGGCCGAACCGAAGCTGGACGGTGCCGCCGTCAGCCTGCTGTTTGAAAAAGGACAACTAGTCCGTGGCGCGACCCGCGGAGATGGCACGACGGGCGAGGACATTACGCACAACGTGCGCACGATTGAGGCGGTGCCGCTGAAACTATTGGGGTCCGGTTATCCACGGATCCTCGAGGTGCGCGGCGAAGTCTTCATGCCGAAGGCCGGATTTGAGGCTTACAACAAACGGGCAGGCGAAGCAGGAGAGAAGACCTTCGTGAATCCGCGCAACGCGGCGGCGGGCAGTCTGCGGCAACTCGACCCGCGCCTGACGGCAGCGAGACCCCTCGATATCTACGTCTATTCCGTCGGCGTGGTAAGAGACGGCGCACTCCCGGGCAAGCACAGCGACATACTCGAGCAGTTGCAGGAGTGGGGTCTCAAGACCTGCCCGGAAGGTCGCGTGGTCAAGGGTATCGACGGCTGCCTTGAGTATTACGAGGACATAGGCGCAAGGCGCGAAACACTGCCGTATGGCATCGATGGCGTGGTTTACAAGGTCGACAGCCTGAGCGATCAACGTGAACTTGGTTTCGTTTCGAGGGCGCCGCGCTGGGCTATCGCGCACAAGTTTCCGGCACAGGAAGAGTTGACGCAGGTATTGGGCGTCGAATTCCAGGTGGGCAGGACCGGTGCAGTGACGCCCGTTGCGAGACTGGAACCGGTATTTGTCGGTGGCGTGACGGTTAGTAATGCGACCCTACACAACATCGACGAGTTACATCGTAAGGATGTGCGCGTTGGCGATACGGTGATTGTGCGACGCGCGGGGGACGTAATACCGGAAGTCGTTAGCGCCTTATTGAAGCGCCGGCCCAAAAAGACCCGTCGAGTAAACCTGCCGAAAAAGTGCCCGGTGTGTAAATCGGCTGTTACGAGAGAAGAGGGCGAAGCGGTGGCTCGTTGCAGCGGCGGGCTTTTTTGTGCCGCACAGCGTACGGAAGCACTCAAACATTTCGTATCGCGTCGGGCCCTGGACGTTGAGGGCTTCGGTAGCAAGCTCATCGAACAACTGGTCGCGGCCGATCGGGTTCAGACACCGGCGGATTTGTACGCCCTCGACAAAGACGAACTTGCTGCTCTGGAACGCATGGGTGACAAGTCGGCGGCAAATCTGATCACGGCGATCGAGGCAAGCAAGTCGACGAGCTTGTCACGATTCTTGTATGCCTTGGGAATTCGAGACGTTGGGGAGGCGACCGCTGCGTCGCTCGCGAGCCATTACGGAAAACTGGATGCGATCGTGGCTGCCGATGAGGAAGATCTGCAAGGAGTAGATGACGTCGGTCCAATCGTCGCATCGAGAATTCGTGCGTTTTTTGACGAAGGCCACAATCGCGATGTCATTAAGGGCCTGAGGCAGGCGGGCGTGTCCTGGCCCGAATCAGAACCTGTTGCCTCGCCAAAAGATGGAGCGCTGGTGGGAAAAACCTTCGTACTCACTGGCGCGCTGTCTTCGATGACCAGAGACGAAGCAAAAGAGAGAATTCAGGCGCTCGGTGGCAAGGTGACCGGGAGCGTCTCAAGCAAGACGGACTACGTGGTTGCCGGCGAAAAACCAGGTTCGAAACTTGCCAAGGCCCAGCAACTGGGCGTATCCGTGGTTGAGGAGAATCGGCTTAGAGAACTTCTCGACCTGTAAAGCCCGTCCAAGTCCAAAACGGAGTTCTACCATCAACGACGAATGCTACTGCCGAATCTATGTGTTTCGCAGACATACATATATGGTTTTTCCCGCGAAGCCGTGTCGAGACTTGGGCATTATTTCCCATCTACGAGTTTGCTATAGTCACGAGCCAATCGCATGAATATATTCGTCGTGCATGCAGGATAAGATCAAAAAACGAATTCTTGACGCTATCTTCTTGGTCCTTCGACCTATCTCCAAGATTTTGCTTCGCTATGGAATCGGTTTTCACGAATTTGCGGAAGTCGCAAAGTTGGCCTTTGTATACGTTGCTACTACTGAGTACGGAATTCGAGGCCGGCCAACGAACATTTCTCGCGTTGCAGTTTTGACAGGACTTACGAGAAAAGAGGTGCGGCGACTAAGAGATCAGAATGATTCCGGGCGAGGTGCGATCGCTTTGAGAACGACTCCGCTTACTACCGTCTTGCACAGATGGCATTCAGAAGAAGAATACCTTGACAAAGATGGGCGGCCGGCGCTTCTGCCATTTGTTGGAGAGTCAGGCTCATTCTCCTCCCTTGTGAAAGAGTTTGGAGGCGACATTCCGCCAGGAGCAATGAGGACTGAGTTAAAGCGAGTTGGTGCGCTTGTTGAGGACGAACAAGGTAACGTAAAGGCAGTTCGTCGCGCGGTTCACCCCAAAACGAATCATGAAAATCTTTGCGCGTCCCTCGCACATGCCGTTTACCCGTTAGTCTCTACAATTGCTCACAACACAAATCCAGATTTGGAGGAGCCAACATGGGGGCAAATGACGGCATTCACCGCGGATATTTGCCAAACAGAATTGCCACGCATCCGCCGAATTAGTACGGATAGACTTACTGAAGTGGTTGAGTCTTTCGATGATGTGTTTATGGCGTACGAAAAAATGAGCGACCAGGATACGGATTTGAGTGAGAATCGACCGATAGCAGTTGGCGTCTTTTATTTTGAGGAACGCGAAGACAATCTAATCTCCGTATGGCGGGACTAAGATATGGTCCTCACCTGACCATTCGGTCCCGAAGTTGGGCAACCAATTCCCGGCAACAATTGTCGCACTAATAAGTCAATAGAAGTCCGTAATTGACGTTCGGTAGTCGCCGATTTCGCCAAGTTAAGCAGCATTTGGGAGAATCGTCGTGTCATTTTTCGAAAATACATGTTGAAATTCCCCGGTATCGAATATTCGCCACGAGGCTGGTGAGGTGATTTCGAGTGCAAAATAGTAGCGATTTGAAGTATGCGGCCAAAAATTGGCGCGAAAAGCTCCTTATAGGTTTTGGGGTCGGCGCCTTATTCCTTTGTATTGGCTGCTCCGGGCCCCATAGTGATTCTTCTGATTCGCACGTCCTCAATCGTGGATTGATTGGTGAGCCAGAGTCATTGAGCCCCCATCATTTCAGTAGTAATCAATCCGCGTCCATTTTAAGAGATATTGGTGAGGGGCTGGTTCGATATGATGCGTCCGGGGCCTTAGTTGCCGGCGTCGCTTCGAGTTGGAGTATTTCGCAGGACGGGCTAGTCTACGTATTCAATTTGCGTAACGACGCACGATGGTCGAATGGGGACTTGGTTGTGGCGAACGATTTCGCCTCAGCCTTCCGAAGTCTGGTAACTCCCGATGTAGCGTCATCAAACGCCAATAACGCGGAACATATCTTAAACGCTCCATTGATTCTGCGCGGTGAGTCCATGCCGTCCGATTTGGGGGTGTATGCGGAAGGTCCTCACGTCTTAAAAATCAGACTCCACACGCAAACACCGTTTTTTATCCAGCTTTTGGCACATCCTAGTATGTTTCCGATACATCAGTCCTCAGGTTCAGTTGTTGCGGACGACGAACTCCGCAACTTCGGAGTGTCCAATGGCGCATATCAATTGTCGGAGTGGGTGGTTGGCTCTCAAATAGTTCTCAATAGGAATTCAGACTACTGGAATGACGATAGGACATTTTTCGACAAAGTTGTATTCCATGTTGTCGCCGAGTCGTCCGAGCTAACTAGATTTCGGGCCGGTGAACTTGATGTGACTGAAAACGTCCCGTCAACTATGTTTAAACAAGTACAGGATGAGTATCCAGATGAACTTCGAGTTGCTCCTTACTTAGGTGTGTATTACTACGGATTTAATCTTACGAATAGCAGGTTTGCGGACGCGCCGAAGCTTCGCCGTGCACTTTCACTAGCAGTAGATCGCGAACTCCTTGTCAGCAAAATTACGGGTCGAGGTGAGAGAGCAGCGTACGGATGGGTGCCACCGGGATTTGTTGGTTACAGGTCCCAAAGGATTGATGCGTCTGAGATGAGGAAACATGACCGAGAGGCTTTGGCAATTCGCCTTTATGAAGAGAGCGGCTTCGGGCCTGATAGGCCGTTGCAATTCGAGCTTCGGTACAATACTTCTGACGTTCAGCAAAGGATTGCACTTGCTATTCAATCTATGTGGCGCGAGGTCCTTGGGGCCGATGTGACGATTGTAAATGAGGAATTCAAAGTGCTAATTTCTAATATTCGAGCACATGAAATAACAGAGGTGTTTCGTTTGAGTTGGACTGGGGACTATAACGATCCGCAAACTTTTCTAAAACTATTCGTGTCGAGCAATTCATCAAATCTAACTGGATACTCGAACGCCCGCTATGATGAACTGATGAAATTGGCGAGTACCAAAGTGAATGATCTTGAGAGGAGAACACTACTCGAAGAGGCAGAGTCGCTGATGCTGGCTGATAACCCGGTTCTTCCTTTGTATTTCTACGTAAGCAAGCATTTGATCAGCACGAGAATCGATGGGTGGGAAGATAACATCTTAGATATTCACGGGAGCCAATATCTAGGCGTCAAGAGCGAATCCAACTTGCCTTGAGCTAGGGATCTTCGAAGCATTGGGTGGAATGTGGGAATTCTTGCGCAACTGTCGAGATATTGGGGTCAGATTACGGCGATCTTAGTAGTTGCTATTCAACCCAGGCGCCTTGCACCGATGTAAAAGTCCGGACCAACCGTGTTGCCACATAGAAGAGAATCTGGCGCAATTTCCGCCAATAAAACGTAATATTTTCAACATTTTACATAAGTTGTCTCCCAATTTCGTAGATGAGACGCTGATAACCATCGGATTTTAGTTGGCATTGAAACAACAAGATCGGCAAGATCGGCATAAATCGTATCCGTACCAATGGTTTGTCGATTGCAGAGTCAGGTGGTAGGTTTATGTCAAACAGGGTGCTCGCTAGATGGCTGAAAAAGTAAAAGACCATTTGAAGGGTGCCTTGACGCTAATGTTGAAGCCACTGGTTCGCTTGTTGATTGCACAGGGCGTAACACATGCGGAGTTCTCAGAGACTGCGAAAGAGGTTTATGTGGAGTCCGCGTTGCGAGACTTCGAGGTAGAGGGGAAAGTCAATAAATCAAGGGTGGCAATCCTCACTGGATTGACACGAAAAGAAGTAAAAAATGTGATCGATCGCGTAATTACGGAGGGCGATACTGACAAAAAGTACTCCCGTCCGGAGCGTGTTCTAGCTGGATGGTTTAACGACCCGGTGTACACAGGCCCATATGGAATTCCATTGGACTTGCCATACGCCGATTCTGGGGAACATGAGCCATGTTTTGTGGACCTGGTTAAAAGCTACAGCGGCGATATGGCTCCTAAGCAAATGCTTCATGAATTGCTTAGATCGGGATCCGTGATCGAATTGGATGGAAGATATAAGGCCGTACGAAGGAATTATGTGCATGAAGTGCTATCGCCGAAACTAATTCGTCGACTTGGTGAAATCGGATACAGAGTATTCTCAACGGCGGCAAAAAACATCGATAAGCAGGCAGAGGGTAGCGGTTACTTCGATAGACAAGTTTTTGCCAATGAGGGTTGTACCGACAACGTCATTGAAATGTTTGATCACTATGTGAAGGAACGCGGTCAAAGGTTTTTGGAGGAAATCGATGTTTGGTTTTCGACAAATGAAAAAAACAATTTGTCGGATGTGAAAAGAAAGAATACTGGGTTTTACATGGTCCACTATGTGGACGATGGTGACGAAAGGGCAGGGCTGAGAGAAGTACTATTCGAAAGAGGAATGGAGTCTGACGGCGAGTAGGTTGCCTTGCAATTAATAAAGGAGAGCGCATCGGAGCGGACTCGGTGTGAACGAAAAAAAGGGACGGTTGGAGTAAGACAAGCTAAAGGAGCGAAAAATGACATGCGCAAGAAGCGCCAGGGTGCTATGCATTCTGGGAGCGACGCTGATTGCACATACTTTGCCTATCGTGGCGTATGGCTCAGGAGCGGGGAGTCAAATTCGTGGAATCGATCAGGCAGATGTGCTAGGTATCGATCAAGCCGATGTCTTGGGAATCGACCAGGCGGACGTGCTAGGTATCGATCAAGCCGATGTACTCGGTATTGATCAAGCCGATGTACTCGGTATTGATCAAGCCGATGTCTTGGGAATCGATCAGGCAGATTTGCTAGGTATCGATCAAGCCGATGTACTCGGTATTGATC
>Ga0255058_10001688_pt1 | contig 12421 bp, 14 predicted proteins | sample Cases_109_9_MG_FD_188637 | JGI IMG/M metagenome (GOLD analysis project Ga0255058, IMG submission 188637) | Seawater microbial communities from Amundsen Gulf, Northwest Territories, Canada - Cases_109_9 | ecosystem: Environmental > Aquatic > Marine > Gulf | place: Canada: Northwest Territories... | reverse complement strand
GCACATCCATGGCGTCGTTACCGACCAGGCGGCCGTACTCCGTGCAATGGTATTTGAGGATGGCCGATGGCACGGACGGTTTTTCGCCCTGGTCGATCGCTCCCGCTGTCACCGATACTGCAGCATTCATTGTGTAGGTGTGCCCGGCAATGCGCGTTAGTGCTTCGCCGACGCCCTCGAAGTTCGAAATAGGCGTGTTGAACTGCTTGCGTATCCTGGCGTAAGCGCCGGTCGCATAGGTGGCCGCCTGGCCGCCGCCGCATGCGCTCGATGGCAACGTAATAGCCCGGCCGACCGACAACAACTCGACCAGCATCTTCCAGCCTTTGCCCGCCATCTCCTGGCCACCAATGATGAAATCGAGCGGCACGAACACGTCTTCGCCACTGGTCGGTCCATTCTGGAACGAGATCGTCAACGGGTAATGGCGCTGGCCAACTGTCACGCCCTTTGTATTGGTTGGGATGAGGGCAGCCGTAATACCGTACTCGTCCTTGTCGCCGATCAGGTGTTCGGGGTCATACAGCTTGAATGCGAGCCCAAGCACGGTCGCTACCGGGGCCAGTGTGATGTAGCGCTTGTCCCAGTTTAGCCTGATGCCGACAATCGTCTTGCCGTTCCATTTGTCCTTGCAAATAATGCCCGTGTCGATCAGTGACGCCGCATCCGAACCGGCCTGCGGTGACGTCAACGCAAAGCAGGGAATCTCCGACCCGTCAGCAAGCCTGGGCAGATAGTGGTTTTTCTGCTCTTCCGTGCCGTAATGCAGCAACAACTCTGCCGGACCGAGCGAATTTGGAACGCCCACAGTGGACGAGGCTGTTGCACTGACGCTCGCCAGCTTCTGGATGACGACGGCGTTGGCATAAGCAGAGAACTCGAGGCCACCATACTGTTTCGGGATTATCATCGCGAAGAAGCGGTGCTTGATCATGAAATCCCAAAGCGCTTTGGGCATGTCGACGAGCTCGTGGCCAATTTCCCACTCGTCAATCATTTCGCAAAGCTGTTCGCACGGGCCATCGAGGAACGCCTGTTCCTCGTCCGAAAGTGCCGGCGCCGGATAGGACATGAGGCGATCCCAGTTCGGCATGCCCGAAAACAGTTCGCCGTCCCACCAGACATTGCCGGCCTCGAGCGCTTCGCGCTCGGTATCCGACATCGAGGGCAACATCGTGCGATAAATGTTGAGCAAGGGCTTTGTAAGGGTCTCGCGCCGGAACTCGATCATGTTCGGCACGACCATAAGGCTGAAGCTGGCCCACAATAGCAGCAGCCACCACCACGGCCCGTCGCCAACAATCGTGTATGCGATCAGGGCAGCGCCGGCCGCGATCGTCGACGTGCGCAGGTCGATGCGTTGGTAAGCGAGATAGAAGCCGCCGCCGACGAACAACAGCAGCCAGAAGAATGTTACTGCGATACTGGCCAAGTTCTGTGCCTCCGAAAGCGTTTGGGAGTACTACCTTACAAAAGTTCCGCGATCGCTGCGCGTTCTTCGCGCAGTTCGGTCTCGGTAGCATCCATGCGTTTGCGACTAAAGTCGTCGATCTCCAGGTCCTGGACTATTTCATAGGCGCCGCCGCTGCAGCGAACCGGGTACGAATAGACGATGCCAGGTTCCACGCCGTAGCTGCCGTCTGCCGGAATCGCCATGCTGACCCAGTCGTCGCCCGGGGTGCCGAGCGCCCAGTCGTGCATATGGTCGATTGCAGCTGAGGCCGCCGAGGCTGCGGATGATGCGCCGCGCGCCTCAATAATTGCGGCGCCACGTTGTTGCACAACCGGTATGAATTCGTCAGCAAGCCAGGACTGATCCACCATGCTCGCAGCACTCTTACCTTTCACGGTCGCGTGATTGATGTCCGGGTACTGCGTTGCCGAGTGGTTGCCCCAGATCGTCATGCAACGGATGTCCGAGACATGGCTGTCGGTTTTCGCAGCGAGTTGCGCCATGGCTCGATTGTGGTCAAGCCGCATCATCGCCGTGAAATTGCCCGCGTCAATGTCGGGCGCATTGCTGCTTGCGATCAATGCGTTGGTATTCGCCGGGTTACCGACGACCAGAACGCGAATATCGCGGCTGGCGTGGTTGTTAATTGCCTTGCCCTGGACCGAGAAGATCGCCGCGTTGGCCTGCAGCAGGTCCTTGCGTTCCATGCCGGGACCGCGCGGGCGTGCGCCGACAAGCAGCGCATAGTCGCAGTGCTTGAACGCGGTGTCGGGATCATCTGTTGCGACGATACCGGCAAGCGTGTCGAACGCGCAGTCCCTGAGTTCCATGACCACACCGTTCAATGCCGTCAGTGCGGGCGGGATCTCAAGCAGCTGCAGGATGACGGGCTGATCGGCGCCCAGCATCTGGCCCGATGCGATACGAAATGCGAGTTGATAGCCAATCTGGCCGGCGGCGCCCGTAATTGTGACGCGAACAGGTGATTTCATTGTTGCTGTCCTGAGGGTATGGAGACTGGGTAAGGGGCGGCGATTCTAGCACCCACGGCAGCATTCCGGCACTGCGGTTTGCCGCATTCAGGGAAATTCGAAGTCCGGAAAGGCTTCCTGCAGCAGTTCGCGTTGCTCGCTGGCCAGCTCATCTAGGCCGGCGTCCTCAAGTTCCACAATGCATTCCAGCCAGGACTCGGGTGCGGCCCGTCGTGCGGGCCCGCATGGCACCGGCGTTTTGGCGGCGGCGGCGGTCGGGCTCATGGAATAGCCGAGCACGCGGGCATCCGACTCCTTGTCCTTGTTCTCGCGCGAACGGGCCAATTCTTCAGCCTCTTCGAGGAGCGGTGAATCCTGCAGTTGCAGCAGATCTGCATCAGACGCCAGCCCGCTCGACGGCGCCGGTCCCGGTGCTATTTCCGGCCGCGACTCCGGCGCTTCTGTTTTTCCCAGCGCCGGTGCGTTCAGCAATTTGACGCGCCCCTCGGCGTCGATGGTTTTTCTCGCGCGCTGCTCGAGCGGCTGCTCGGCCTCGAAGCTTTGCGGCGCTGCGGTTTCGCTACGTTTCGGCGCGACGGCATCAATCAAATCAAGCCGAGTCTCTACCGCAGGCGCCACCGGCATGGCGGGATCCGGTTGTGGCAGGTTGGCCAGTTCGATGACGATCGCAAGGCAAAGGCCAATCGTTGCAGCCCAGGCCATCGGCCGCATCCAGATCACGGAACGCGAATATCGGCTGCTCGCGTTTTGCTTTGCCTGGCGTAGCACTGCCTGGTTCAGGGCATCGGGTACGCGCTCCGCTGCCGATTCGCGATAGGTCCGCGATACGAGCGGATCGCTGACACCGTCGGTGTCCAGATGTGATCGCTCTTCAGTCATGACGTCTCCGTTGGCTCACTGATTGCTGCGCGCAGCTTTTTGACTGCGTAGCGGAGCCGGCTCTTGATGGTCTCTCGATTGACCCCGGTGACATGCGCGATCTGGTCGAGACTCAGGCCGCTTTCCTCGTGCAGCAGGAAGACGTCCCGCTGTTCCTCGGGAAGGTCCTGCAGCGCCAGATCGAGTCGGCGTCTCGCGAGGCCGCGCTCTGTCTCGATATCCGGCTCGTCGCTGGGGCTTGCCTGGGTATCGGGCTCGACATCCGCGGTATTCTGGTGGCGTTGGTTGCGGCGGATGTGGTCGATAAAGCAGTTATGGGCGACCCGATACAGGAAAGTTGTGAACTTGGCTGTCGGCCGGTAGCGCGCCCGTGACTTGATGATCTTGCCCCAGACCTCCTGGAAAATGTCCTCGGCGGTATCCCGGTGGCGGCAAAGCCGCAGCAGGTACCTGTATAGCGCGTCGTTGTGGCGCCGGTACAAGGTCTCGAACGCAGCAACATCGCCGTCCTTGTAGCGGAGCATCAGGGCGCTGTCTTCTGGGGCCGGGTCCATGGCGGGAGCATAGGCCACCGCTCGTGCGCGGGAAAGCGGCAGACCCCCAAGACTCAGGCTTATTGCGTCAATCATGTCTCTATTAACGGGCCAGGGCAGTGGCGGGGGTTCGGAATTGGCCGAAAAAGGCTTGCAAATAGAATTTATAGTGTTATAGTCAACTATAACACTAGTTCACCGAGGGCAGCAGTGCTGCCGGGAGTCACTAAAATGCGAGCCAGGCTTGCACAGTACACCAACGAATTCGTCAGTTTGACCGTGATGGCGCTCATGTCGATTGCTTTTGTCGCTGGCCAGGCCGGTGCCGAGCAAGCACCTGCAGAGGAGCCTGCCGCCGAAGTTATTGAGCACGTGCTGGTGGTTGACATTGATTTTCGTATTAGTCGCGAAGGCGAGTAATGTAGCGACGGACTAACGCCGGCCTGAATACAGGCCGGCGCTTTTTTACCCGGAAGAGATATGGATCCGAAATGGAATGAAGACCTGCCGATTTATCGCCAGCTACGCGATCGCGTAGTGGCAATGATTCTGGAGGGCGTTTTGAGCGACGGCGACGCGTTGCCATCGGTCCGCAATGTTGCGGCCGAATACCGACTGAACCCGCTTACGGTGCTCAAGGGCTACCAGGAACTGGTTGACGAGGGCCTCGTGGAAAAGAAGCGCGGGCGCGGCATGTTTATTAACGATGGCGCGCACACGCAGCTACTCAAAGACGAACGAAAGCGTTTTGTTGAAAAAGAATGGCCGAAGGTCGTGGAGACGATCAATCGGCTCGGCCTTGACCCTGATGCTTTGCTGAAGGACGCCGAAAAAATGAAAGATACAGGGGATAGCAATGAGTAGCCTCGTGAGTGCTCGGAACGTGTCCAAAAGCTTTGGCGCCATGCACGCTGTGGACCACGTCAGCTTTGGAATTGAGAAAGGCAGGATTATGGGCCTGATCGGCCCTAATGGCGCTGGCAAGACCACGCTCCTGAAGGCCCTGCTTGGGCTCACCGATTGCGATGGCGAGCTGTCGGTACTTGGACTCGATCCCTTCAAGCAGCGCAAGCAGCTCATGCAGAACATCTGTTTCATCGCCGATGTTGCCGTGCTGCCGCGGTGGATTCGTGTCCACCAGTTGCTGGATTTTGTTGCAGCAACGCATCCGAATTTCTCGCGCGAGCGCGCTGATAAATTACTTAGCAAGACAAAAATAATGAGTCAGTCAAAGATCCGCCAGCTTTCCAAGGGCATGGTTACGCAGTTACACCTGGCCATCATCATGGCTGTCGACGCGAAGTTGCTGGTACTCGACGAACCTACATTGGGCCTCGACATACTTTTTCGCAAAGAGTTTTACAACAATCTGCTTAGCGACTACTTCGACGAAGAGCGGACGATCCTGATTACGACCCACCAGGTCGAAGAAATCGAGAACCTGCTTACAGACATCATGTTCATAAATGACGGCAAGATTTTGCTCGATACGAGCATGGACACGTTGTCGGATAAGTATGTGCAGTTGCTGACCTCCGGTGAGAGTGCAGTCAAGGCGAAAGGCCTTGCACCGATGTTCGAGAGTGAGCTGTTTGGTAAATCGGTAATGCTGTTCGAGGGAGTCAGTCGCGAGCATCTTGAAGGACTGGGCGAGCTCAGCACGCCGTCGGTAGCCGATTTGTTCGTGGCCAAAATCACGGAGGCGCGGACATGATCACGCATCAGCTGGCACTTATCAGGCGCGAGGTCTGGGAGCATCGGTCAATATGGATGACGCCAGCGGTAATTGCGTTGGTTGTGGCCCTCTCGATACTTACAGGGCAGATGTCTATTTCCGCCTACGGTGAGCATGTTGATGTTGCTATTGCCGGTGCCTCGAATGTCGATGCCGTACACCGGCGAGTTGCGATCATGGCGGCCCTGGGGGCTATAACCGGCATCTTCGCAGCCGGAGCCGGCATCCTGATAGTCTTCTATAGCCTCGATTCCCTGTATTCCGAACGCAAGGACAAAAGCATCCTGTTCTGGCGTTCGCTTCCGGTCACCGACGCGGAAACCGTGATTTCAAAATTGCTGACGGCGACCGTTGTGATCCCGGCAGCAGCACTCGCTGGAGCATTTGCCACTCACCTGGTTTTCATGGCGACGTCCAGCGTCTGGTTGATGATCGAGGGCGGTGATGCCGGCCACCTGATCTGGAGTTCGGCACCGATATTTGATGTATGGGGCGCGGCTCTCCTGACTGCCATCGCCACGACAATCTGGTTATCACCGTTCATCGGTTGGTTCTTTTTCGTATCGGGCTATACAAGGCGCATGCCGCTTCTGATGGCGTTGCTGCCGTTGATCATTCTACCGCTGATGGAAATCGCGCTGCTGCCGACGGAATTACTCGCGAAAGCGATAGGTTCACGGTTTACTGATATGCCGCTCGCCGGCGTCGATTTTGGTGACCTGTTTGACGACGATATGTTGCTTCAGCTCGGTGAACAGAATGTCAGCATGATTGCGGCACTCGATATGGGTCGGTTCTTCTCCAGTCCGGCGGTTTGGGCCGGCCTCGTGGTCTGCGGCCTGTTTACGACAGCGGCTATCTACGTGCGTCGCTATCGGGACGACAGCTGATATCGTATTTGCGGAGTTTGCCGCGAAGTTGATCGTAACTCAGGTCCAGTAACTCCGCAGCCATGCGCTGGTTGAAGTGAGATTTCTCCAGCGCCGCTCGCAGTAAATCCCGCTCAGTATCTTTAAGTCTTTCGGTCAAATTGGTTGGCAGCAGCGGCGCACGTTTCGGATGAGTGCCCGGCATCGCAGGCCGCCCTTGTGACATGACTGGAACGAAGGGCGAGTCAAACGGATCGAACGCGATCGTCATGATGACCTCCTCCGGGACCGCGGATCGATACACCGATCGTTCAACCGCATTTTTGAGTTCTCGTACGTTGCCGGGCCAGTCGTGCCGCAGCAGCGTCGACGATGCGCGCGATCCAAAACCGGGAAACAGCGGTCGCTTCAATTCGCTAGCCATATTGATCGCAAAGGCATACGCCAGCGGCAGGATATCCTCTATACGTTCGCGCAAGGGCGGCACCGTAACGACATCGAATGCGAGGCGATCGAGCAAATCCTCGCGAAACCGGCCTTCGGCGGCGAGGGCGCGCAGATCCGCGTTCGTGGAGCCCACGATTCGCACATCGACGTTGAGCGTTGTGCTGCCACCGACCCGTTGAATCTCCCCGTACTCCGCCACACGCAGAATCTTCTCCTGCATTCGCAGGGAAATAGTGGCGAGCTCATCGAGGACCATGGTGCCCCCATCCGCACGCTCGAAGTGACCGATATGGGTCTTCTGCGCTCCCGTGAAAGCGCCGGCCTCGTGACCGAACAGCTCTGATTCCAGGATCGATTCGGTCAGGGCTGCGCAATTCACTTTGACCAGGCTGTTCTCCCATCGTTCTGACAGGAAATGCAGACGCGAGGCGATGAGCTCCTTGCCCGTGCCGCGCTCTCCGACCACAAGCACAGGCTTCGATAATGGCGCCGCGCGCGACACATGTTCCAGCATCTCCAGGAACACTGGAGCTTCACCAATGATCGGCTGCACGGGGCGGGATACGGACATTGGTCTATTTACCCATAATCAGGTTGAATATGCTAATAATTGGTGAATTATACCAATTATGAACGTCCGGAACAGGCGAAAAAAAACCGGAAAAATCAATGACATCAACAGCTTAGCCCTTCAGGGGGCGGATTGGCACGGATGCTGCAATATATATCAGTGACATTGACTAACAAAGAGGACCTGACATGGGCATTTTCACGAGATTCTCAGACATCGTGAACTCCAATATCAACGCAATTCTCGACAAGGCGGAAGACCCGGAGAAGATCGTCCGACTGATGATCCAGGAGATGGAGGACACACTGGTTGAGGTTCGCTCGGCGGCAGCGCGATCGATCGCTGACAAGAAGGACCTGAACCGCAAACTGGGCTCACTCGATAGCGACCAGCAGGAGTGGGATGACAGGGCAGAGCTTGCAATACGCAAGGGTCGTGACGATCTGGCCAAAGCCGCACTGGTTGAAAAGTCGCGCGTCACGGCGGCCACCGACGCTTTGAAGCGTGACTACATCGCTGTTGACGAAGGCCTTGCCAAGCTGAATGAAGACATCGCACGCCTCGAGGCAAAACTCGAGGATGCGAAGGCCAGGCAGAAAGCCTTGCTCGCGCGTCACAAGACCGCCAACAGTCGTCTTGCCGCGCGCCGCAAGATCCACGACTATAAGATCGAAGACGCGATGGTGCGATTCGAGCAGTACACGCGCCGTATCGATGATGTCGAAGGTCGCATCGAGGCTTACGACCTCGGATTGCCGAAAGACCTGAACCACGAGTTCGCCAGCCTGGAAGCTGAGGAGTCGGTGCAAGAAGAACTGGAGGATCTGAAGCGGCGCGTGTCCGGTAAGCAAGCAGCAGAGGTTGAATAGCAGAGATGAGCGAACTCGCGATTATCCTTTGCCTGACGGTCGTCGTACCGCTGGTTGTTGTGCTGCACTTCATCACGAAATGGAAGCAGTCTCGCGAGATCTCGGGCGATGACGAAAAGATGCTGGAAGACATGTACGTGATGTCACAGCGCATGGAAGAGCGCATCGTCACGCTGGAGAAAATTCTCGACGATGAACTGCCGGACTGGAGGAAAAAAATATGAGTCAACGTAGCTGGAATATTGACCTCGGCCCGATACGTGGCTTCTATCGCGATCGTGAGAGCGGTTGGGTGTTCGGTGTGTGCGCCGGCCTCGCTGATCGTTTCAATCTGAACCTTGGTGCCGTCCGCGTAATCGCGGTCATCAGCCTGTTGCTCTTTTTCTGGCTAACCGTTGCGATTTACCTGGGAGCAACGATCCTGATACGAGAAAAACCGCTGATCTACTCGGGCCGTGAGACCGAATTCGAGTTCTGGCGTCGTCGTCACCGCGACTCCTGGAGGAATTCATGATCCAGTCCGCGTCGATTCCGGATCGCCGTTTCTATCGCAGTTCTGACTGCTCCGTCCTTGGTGGTGTCTGCGGCGGGCTGGCCGAGTACTTCGGGTTCAACCTGAAAGTGACCCGGATACTTGCTGTGATAGGCTTCCTGATGAATCCGCCGCTTGCGGCGGTGGTCTATTTTGCGATCGTTTTTCTCGTGCCGGCGCGCTCAACGCAGGCGGTGAAGCCGAAGGTCGACCCCGAATTTCGCAAGGCGTTGCGTTCATCTCCGTCGCAAACAATGAGTGACGTGAGGCGCCGCTTCGGGTCACTGGATCGTCGGCTCGCCAGGCTGGAGAAATACGTTACCTCATCCCGCTATCAGCTTGACCGCGAATTTCGGGAACTGGAGCACTAATGAACAGCCTATTCTTTGTGGTTTGTATTGTCGCAATCGTATGCTGCGCCAGCGTGGTCACCGAATATCTGAAAACGCGCGCGAAGAAAGAAGAACGTGGCGTTGATGCCGATGAAACACTCGCGCAAATGGAGGTCCTTGAGGAACGGGTGCGCGTTCTCGAGCGTATCGTTACGGAGAGCAAGATCGATCTCAGGAAGGAGATCGATAAACTTTGATCGTGCCTAGTTGGACTGGGCCTTGTATGCGCGCACCTCTTCGTTAAACCGCGCAGCAATTATTTCCATCTCCTCAACAGCGGCGTTGTACTTCTTGGTGATGGCCGCATCACGCCGGGCAAGCTCATCGTCACTCGAGTCGACCAGCGTGGCCACCGCATCTTTTTCTTCCGTATCGATGCAAGCGAGGTATTCCTCCATCGCTGCCATATAGGCCTTGACCGACTTTTGCCCCGCAAGCATTTCTTCCGTGGTGGCAGTTGCGCCAATCGGTAACTTGGCACGTTTCGGGTAGTCACACGTAAATGCAGCTGTTGAGAAGAAAACAAGCGCGGAAGCGATTGCGATTCTGGAGGTCGTGTTCATAAGCTCTTCTTGTGGTGGGCCGCGACTCATGGCGAGACGGGTCTTGTCTTCGCCTATTCTAAGCAGGATTGGGGAGTGAGTGAAGACATCTTTGCAGCAATTATTCAGTCTTTGTTCAGCTCTTGCTCAGGCGAACAGGGCGCGGTGCTCATCCGTACCTTCAGTTTGGGCCAGCAGTAGCTCCAGGTAGTTGTCCGAACTCATCGGCTCGCCGAACAGAAGTCCCTGCACGTAAGTGCAACCCAGGGAATGCAGAAAAGTGAGTTGGTCTTCGTTTTCAACGCCCTCTGCCACGACGTCCATATGCAGATTCTGTCCCATTTGAACAATCGTGCCGACGAGCGTCGCATCGTCGGGGTTGGTCGCCACATCCCGAACGAATGACTTGTCGATCTTCAGTGTGCTGATCGGGAATTGCTGCAGGGCGCTAAGCGACGAGTAGCCCGTGCCGAAATCGTCGATTGCCAGGTGCAGGCCGAGTGCATACAGTTGGTCGAGTAGCTTGATCGTGCGCTCGGGATTCTCCATCAACGTGGTTTCCGTTATCTCCAGTTCCAGCGAGGTTGGGGATACCTCGTAACTCCGAAGTATCGAGCTAATGCGATTCGTGAAGTTAGGTTGCCGTAATTGCTTTAGTGACAAATTGACAGAAACTCGGCCGGGAGAGCTTACCGAGCGCTGCCAATATCTGAAATCCTCGCAAACTTTATCCAGAACCCACTCGCCTATCTCAATAATCAGATTGGACTCCTCGGCGATCGGGATAAAGTCCGAGGGCAGGATCAGGCCCCGCTCAGGCAATTCCCAACGCACCAGCGCTTCGGCCCCGAACACCTCGCCGGTCTCGAGGTTGTACTTGGGCTGGTAGTGAACCAGCAGCTCGTCGCGCTCGAAGGCGCGCTTGAGCTTGCTTTTGGTCATCAGCCGCTCGACTGCAGCTTCGTTCATCTTCGGTACGTAATAGGCATGCAGGTTGCCACCGGACTTCTTGGCGTGATACATCGCCGCGTCTGCATTTCGAATAAGGTCTATAACGTTCGGGGCATCCTGCGGGTAAAAAGCGATACCCATGCTTGCGGTCATGAACACCTCGTGACCCTGTACAAAAAAAGGATCCGCGAGAAGATCGAGCAACCGTCGGGCCAACTTATCGGTTTTTTCCTTGCCCTGTGTATCGGCGCTGGCGCCGTCGACAATGACAGCAAATTCATCACCCGCCAGCCGGCCGATGATCGATTTCTTGGGCAGTCCCGCGGAGAGTCGCTCGGCGACAGTCTCGAGCGTCGTATCGCCGGCGAGATGACCGAATGTATCGTTGATTTCCTTGAAGTGGTCGATGTCGATATAAAAAAGACACAGGCTTCGGCCACCACGGCGTGCCCGTGCGATAGCACGTTGCAGCAGGTGCTGGAACTGCATGCGATTCGGAATCTTGGTGAGTGCGTCGATACGCGCGAGATAGCGAATGCGCTGCTCTGAGCGGCGACGCTCGGTGATGTTCTGAGCTGCATAAATGCGATCGCCCGACTCGGCCTCTTTTCCTTCAAGTACCGAGCAGGTGTAGGAAACCGGAATGGACTCGCCAAATTTGCTCTCAAAAAAGGCCTCGCGCGGCAGACCCGTCGGCGTGTCGTCGACGATTGAGCCACTTTTCCTGATATCGACCACGAAGTCGATCGACGTTTCGGTGAGTTCGTTTTCCGTGTACCCCAGTAAGTGCGTCGTCGCTTTGTTTATGCGTTTGATCCTGCCGGCCTGATCCGTAACGATAATCGAGTCGCTCATGCTCGACAAAATACTGTCGACGTAATTGCGACTGATGGTTGTTGATTTCAGCCGGTCTCGCATCGCGTTGAATACCGCCGCGAGGTCGCCGAGCTCGTCGTCGCGAGTCTCAGGCAGTGGCTCACCAAAGTCAGACTCCCTGAGCTTCTCCGCTTGCCGTTTGAGCTCCCGAATGCGTTTCGTCTGATCGCATGCAATCAGCCACACAACGAAGCCGCAAACGAGGACCGTCGCGAGTGTGCCGAAACCGATCCAGAGATAGCTGATGCGGCGACTCTCTGTTTCTGTTGCCACAATCTCGGACGCGAATTGCCGCGACTCGGCGCGGAGCTGATCCAGCTGATACGACCCCGCCAACTCCCCCATTGTAACGCCGTCAACGACGACCGGGTAGGTGAGGACAAGACTGTCCTCAAGCCAGGTTACATTTCCCGTGAGTTCCGTGGCCGGAAAATCACCGGATTGCAGAATCTGTGAATCCGTTTTTGTGAACCGTAGCCCGGTCATCGTTGCGTCGCCTTGCAGCGACCGATTCAAAGTCCGCAAGATCGCGCGCGAGTCATCAATATCGGCTTCGAGCAGAAGTGCATCTGCAATGACGTGCAGCTGAAAACGGACGCGGCGTTCGAAACTCGCCTCGAGGAAGCTGTTGTGTTCGGCGGAGCTGCGAGCAATAATTTCGCCCGCCAGCCAGCGATACTGACCGTAGAACATCGACAACATGATGACGGTCACGGCGGCGCCGAGTACGGTGGCGAAAAGCAGATATCGTGGTATTTTGCTGGCGCTCATTGCCGGAGC
>Ga0255058_10001687_pt1 | contig 12423 bp, 12 predicted proteins | sample Cases_109_9_MG_FD_188637 | JGI IMG/M metagenome (GOLD analysis project Ga0255058, IMG submission 188637) | Seawater microbial communities from Amundsen Gulf, Northwest Territories, Canada - Cases_109_9 | ecosystem: Environmental > Aquatic > Marine > Gulf | place: Canada: Northwest Territories... | reverse complement strand
TGGACTTCGACCGATTAGATTCCTGGCATCCGGCGGTGGCTTCAAGCGAGGCAAGTCAGGACGGCACATCAAGAATCCGCCATCTTACGCTCGGTGACGGCAGCATCATTGTCGAACGGCTTGATTCGCATGACGACGACTCGCGAAGTTACACGTACACGATCGTGGATGCGGGCCCATTGCCGGTCCAAAATTATCAATCTACGATCGGAGTAACTCCGGATGGCACGAACGCGCGAATTACATGGTCGAGCGAGTTCGAAGCGCTCGGGGCCCCTGAGGCTGATGCGCAAGCCGCCATCTCCGGCGTCTATACTGGTGGATTTGCCGCATTGATTGAAAAATTTGGAACTCCTTAGTCGATTTGCTTTGTGAAGGGAGTCAGACCATGCGAATTCTGATTGTTATTCCGATCATGCTTTTGGCGGGTATCGCGTCGGCGCAAGAAGCTGTCGAGGCAGCAGGCAGTTGCGTGGTAATTCATGAGAACAGCGAGGCGGATGGCGAAAAGATGGTCACATGCTTCGAGAATATATCACTGGAACGAACCTCGTTCGAATCAGGTGTGTGCCAATGGAAGACAGACCAACAGGCTGCACAGGACGTCCAAACGACGACGCAATTCGTACCGTATTGCCCGGCTTCTTATGCAGCATTTTGCGATCGACTGGTTCTTGGGAATGGAATCGTCGCGCCAGTGAAAATATTCTTATACGAACGGTCAGACGAGGTATTGGAGCGAGCGCGCAAGCAATGTCTCAGCGGCGGTGGCAAATGGCATCCGAAAGACGAGGAATCTGAATAAGCGCCGGCGGCAAAGATGCATAGCGGTGATTAGGTGTTAGTACCTATGGAGTCCAATAGCCAGCCGCACTAACCTGAGTGCATGTTGGATATTCAATCGTCCGCTGCATCCACTCGGCACATGCTGTTTGGGCTCATGCTGACGATGATGTCGTCTGCCGTGTCGGCAGAAGAACCTCTGCCATACAGCGTTCAGGATGGCTTGGTAGATCAATCGACGTACCTGGGGTGGCGGGTCTTCCATTCAACTTGTTACGGCTGCCATGGTGTCGATGCTACCGGTACCAGCGTTGCCCCGAATCTTGTGGAGCGAATCAAGAAGCTTTCGGCACGGGACTTTGGTATCAAAGTGCTGTCCCGATATCGAATCACGATCAGCGCACAAACTGCATCCGGTGATGACAAAACGGAGTTGCGTGAAGCGTTCCTACAGCAAGTAATGAGTCGGGAGCGCGGGGATGTGCTGATGCCTGCGTGGGAAAATGACCCGAACGTCAAACCGCATTTGCTGGATCTTTACGCTTATCTGCGGGCCAGGGCCGACGGGGCGCTGGCGCCGGGGCGACCCGAAAGGCAGTCAGAAAGCAAATAAACGAATTGCCTCGCGATTAGCGTCGTCAAATCTCATCGTTTCAGTTTATCGCCCTCGAATACGATCAAACCGTTTGATACTTTGTCTTCATTTCAAGGTATCTATATGATATCGCATTGGTAATGCAGTCGATTGTAATCGTTTGAGATTGTGTGGAATTCGAGGATGATTTCCGAAGGAACAAGAGCATGTGTAATGTGGTAATGATTCCCACTACGATGTCGTGGAGCCGAATACTTCTGCCATTGGTTTTCTTGAGTGCGTGCGGCGAGGCGCCCGACACAGAGATTCAATCTGAAGAGTCAACGCCGGACGACATGTCTTTGTCGGCACCGAAAGAGGTAATTTGGCCAGGGGGCGGCGAGCTCGTTTATGTCAGTAACGAGGACTCCGGCGATATTTACATTATTTCGACGGAAAGCAAGCAGGTCGTGAGCATCTTGAACGTTGGCCGACGGCCACGTGGAATCAGGGTCGGTCCCGCAGGCGAAAAAGTATACGTGGCCTTATCCGGCTCACCAAAATGTCCTCCAAGTCTGTCCGACGAAGACTGCGCAAAAAAAGTTACGGACAAAAGTAAGGATGGAATAGCAGTCGTCGACATCAATACAGCCAAGCTGGAACGGGTGCTGCCAGGCGGATCAGACCCGGAACAATTCGACCTCAGTGCGGATGGCCGCCGGTTGTTCGTATCGAATGAAGATTCAGATCAGGCGACGATCGTCGATATCGCCAGCGGCGAGGTCTTAAGAACAATACCGGTTGCCCGTGAGCCGGAAGGCGTTCGTGTCAGCCCCGACGGTACATTAGTCTATGTCACCGGTGAGACCGATCACGATGTTACAGTGTTGGACGCGAACAACGGCGACATCATTGCGACGATCGGTGTCGGCCTGCGACCACGTGACGTAATATTCTCGGCTGATGGTTCGCGAGCGTTTGTCTCAGCCGAAGTAGCACATTCAGTAACGGTGATCGACGTCAATGCGAACGACGTTGTTGCCACAATTGACCTCGGTGAGTCAGCAAAGCCCGTCGGCATGGCTGCGACCTCGGATGGGAAACTTCTCTATGTGGCCAACGGCCGTGGCAAGACTGTCGCGGCAATCGATCTGGATACGCTTGAAATTATTTCCACGGTCGAGGTCGGCCCCAGGGCCTGGGGCATTGCACTTACTGAAGATGAGCGTTTCCTCTACACAGCGAATGGTCCTTCGGACGATGTTACTGTGATCGACACTGAATCGATGGAAGTGGTTGCGAAAATTAAAGTCGGTGAATCGCCGTGGGGCGTCGCTATCGGGCCGAATCCCCGACGTATTCCATAGAATTTACGACGATCGGGTAGCGACCCGCCGATTCAGCCAGGCGTCGAATCCCCAGATATTGCCAGCGCGTGCGAAGAAAAACGCTACGACTGCAACGATCATCAATAACTTAAGTCCGTGTCGGGAAAACGGCAGACCCAATGAGGCGATTTCATAAACGGCGAGAAGAAAAAATCCTCCAACCGCAGATGTTCTGGTCAACAGGCCGAGCGTCAGGCCGATACCAACAAGCCCTTCACCGACGGCAGTCAAATGCGCGAACATTTCCGCGTTCGGTATTATGGCGTGCTGCAGAAGATCGCGGCACCAGGACAGTGGATTGATTTCCAGGTAGCCCTCCAGGATATGTGGCATCGTTTCGATCCAGCGCTGGGAGGCCATTGGCGCCGGCAGTATTCCGCCGAGTAGTACCCATTTGGTGCCGATAGCTTTGATGAACCACAAGCCAGTCGCAATCCGGAGTATCGCAAGCCACCGATCCGCGTGTCGCATCGTATTGGTAGTTTTTCCGGACAAATTACTGCCTGATTGAAAAGCCACGTCAGCGCACCTGATTGGAAATCGTCTGGGATATCGTCATTTGTTGACAGGTGCTTTGACAATGTGCCCAGTTTCACAAACGCTTGTCAACGCCATGATTTCGATTGTCGATGAAATAGGCGTTTTGCCGATGTTTTCCGAATGCGAATGTCGTAGTCTTAAAATGAACGAATTCGAAGCGGAAATACTGATGGATAGGTACAAAGGCGGTGACTGTACAAGGGGAGCGCTCGTCGTTTTTCTGGCATCGTACGTAACGCTGTCTGTGACCGGTTCACTTGCGCAGGAAACCGAAGAAATAGAAGAAATTGAGGTTATAGGAATAACACCGACACACGGTGTCGGATTGCCCGTAGATATGATACCGGCCAACATCCAAAGGGCAACCAGTGACGATCTGGATCAAAGTCAGTCACTCGATCTGACCGAATTCATGTATCGAAACCTTGCCAGTGTGAATATCAATGCAGCACAGAATAACCCTCTGCAACCGGACATACAATACCGCGGATTTGCTGTCTCGCCGTTGCTTGGGCTACCGCAGGGAATTGCGGTTTATCAAGACGGCGTCCGCATCATGGAGCCATTCGGTGACACAATTAACTGGGAACTCATACCGGAGTCCGCTATTGCCAGCATCAATTTGATTGGGGGCGCCAATCCTCTGTTTGGCCTGAATGCTTTGGGTGGTTCCTTAATCGTCGATACCAAGGATGGTTTCAGCCACCCCGGTTATCGCGGTGAACTCTACGGTGGTTCATTCGGCCGCATTGTCGGTCAGGCGGAGGCCGGCTGGAATAATGACGAGTTTGGCTATTTCGCGACGGTAAACTATTTCGACGAAGACGGCTGGCGCTATCAATCACCTTCGGACGTCAAGAATTTCTTCGGCAAGGTCGGCTGGCATGGCGAAGACAGCACGGTCAACATCGGAATTACGTATGGTGATGGCAAGCTGATTGGTAATGGCCCGGCTCCCGTGCAGCTACTGGAGATCGACCGTAGAGCCGTCTTCACCTTACCGGATATCACTGAAAACGATATGAAGATGGTGATCCTCGACGGCACGCACTGGTTCAATGACACGATGTTGCTATCTGGTAACGTCTTCTATCGCGACATCGATACGAATGCATTCAACGGTGACGGAACAGAATTTGAGAATTGCGATATCGTAGGCGAAGAAATTCTGGTGGATGAATTCGAAGACCTGGACGGCGACGATACGTGCACGGACGTGGACGACTTCGTCATCGTTCTGGATAAGGACGGAAATCCATTCCTGGATGCTGCCGACTTCGACGCCATCAACAATATCGGCGCGCTTCAGCAGGAATCCCGTGGGGGTTCTTTGCAACAGACAGTCCTGAATAATATTTTTGGTCGCGAGAACCGCCTGATCTTCGGCGCCGCGTACCAGAAAGGTGAGGCCGATTTTCGTTCAGTCGTTGAGGTAGCCTCATTGCGACAGGACCGGAGCACCCAGGGAACCGGGCGCTTTGTTCCTGACGAGGCAACCCAGGTCTCAACGCATACGAATACATGGTCGCTCTATTTCACCAACATTCATAATCTGAGCCAGGATGTAGCGGTGACCCTTGCAGCGAGATTCAACTCGACCAAGATTGATATTAACGATCTCTCTGGCGATCAGCCGGAGTTAAATGGCAGTCATCAATTTGATCGACTCAATCCGGCCGTGGGCCTGACCTGGCAGGCGACGCCGTCACTGAATATGTATGCCGCCTACAGCGAGTCTTCAAGGGCCCCGACTCCGGTAGAACTTACCTGCGCCGATCCCGACGCCCCATGCAATCTCCCCAACGCCTTTCTCGCCGATCCGCCGTTGGAGCAGGTTGTGGCCAGGGGATTCGAAGGTGGCCTGCGGGGACAGTTCGATCAAACAGGAGGTAAGGATGACGGTTCCGTGAACTGGAATGCTGGTGTGTTTCATACCACCAATAAGAACGACATCATTTTTCAAAGTACCGGCGGCGTGTCAGCCAACGAAGGTTTTTTCGATAATGTCGGCGATACCATTCGCAGGGGCATCGAAATCGGACTGAATGGCGACAATGGTCGGTTAAACTGGTTCGTTAACTATGCATTTGTTAATGCGGAATTTGACACTCCCTTTACTGCCACCAGCCCGAATCATCCTTTTGCGAATGTCGATGGTGAAATCGACGTAGAAAAGGGTGATCGCATTCCCGGCATCCCGGAACATACATTCAAGTTTGGCACGAACGTCGCCACTACGCCTAGACTAACGCTGGGCGGCGAAATCATCTATAGCTCAGGCCAGTTCCTGCGGGGTGACGAAGCAAATCTGCTCGATGAAACGGATGACTTTGGCGTCATTAACATTCGCGGTGAGTACAGAATTAACGATTCGGTATCGATTTTTGCCAAATTGGAGAACCTGTTCGATACCGAATACGAGACATTTGCCTTGCTGGGCGAACCGGACGAGATCCTGGGACCTCAATTTGACGATCCCCGGATTCTTGGACCTGGTCCGGAGCGGGGTTTCTGGATTGGCATACGCCTCAACAGCGGAGACTAAGCAGATACCGTAACTGCTGAATGTTCTGCTCTATCTGTTGCCCGTAGCGGGCGACGCCTTCGATTTTCCAGCCCGACAATGCGCGCATGGCTTTATAAAGTGCTTGTCATCGAACAGGGCTTCGCCGAGTCGGTTCCCTATCTGGACAGCAGTTTTGATTTCGCTATTTCGGAGTATGGCGCGGCCTTGTGGGGTGACCCCTATCAATGGATTCCGGAAGCGGCATGTCTGCTGACGCTGGGCGGCGAACTTGTTTTTTTGACCAATTCCCCGTTAGCGATCATGTGTGAGCAAGACTACGAGTCAGACGGACCGACGGGACCAGAACTCCTGCGCCCATACTTTGGAATGCACAAAACGAACTGGCCGGACTGTCCGGCCGAAACGGAATTCCACCTCACACACGGGGACTGGATTGCGTTGCTTCGCGCCAACGGATTCTCGATCGAGCGCCTGGTGGAATTGCAGGCACCCCCTCGATCGACCAGCGACGAAGCATGGGCGGATCCGGAATGGGCGGCGAAGTGGCCGACTGAGGAGGTCTGGGTCGTAAGAAAAACGCAAACCCGGTGAGGGTGCATTTTCAGGCATACATGAAGTCGCAGCCGTTACCTCTTGGAACGATGCGGCCGATTGAAGGCGAGGGGAAGTGTGCCGTGAGAATGATCGTGTCTGTGTTGCAGTGTGTGTTGAGGAAGGTTTTGCGGGTTTTGGTCGAGGCAGCCATGTCGTATTCGAAGGTCGGAGTCCATCCGGGCTCCGCGAGCTGCAACGGCGTGTGCATCAGGTCTCCGCACATTGCAGCGTGGTGTTTGCCGGACTTGAGGTGCACTGCCACGTGGCCCGCCGAGTGACCCGGCGTAGACTCAAGCCAGATCTCGTCATCCAGAGCGTAGTCCAGATCAACCAAAACTGCCTGCTTGGATTCCATGACTGGCAGCACGTTGTCGATAAAAATCGGGTGGCTTTCCTCTTCCATCGCCTGATACTCATCGCGCGCAAACACGTATTTCGCATTGGGAAAGGTCGGTATCCACCGGCCATCAACCAGGCGCGTGTTCCATCCGCAGTTATCCGAGTGCAGGTGGGTGCAGAACACATAGTCAATGTCATCGGGGTGCGCGCCAGCCGCTTCGAGATTGCTTAGCCAGGTTTCGTTGCTGCGCTAATGCCATTCAGGTGGTTCCGAGTATGACTTTTGGCAGCCGACGCAAGTATCAATGAGAATATAGTGGTGCGGGGTTCGCACAAGATAGGATTGCACCGGCATTACCATGTTGCCGGTTCGCGGGCACAATGCTTTCGGCACGAGCCACTCCCGATAAGGATCAACCGCTTCGACCGTCGCCTCGTCAAAGAACTCAGACGGGTGGTACACAGGAATCTCATGTTCCACGATGCCCTGAACGGTGATTTCACCCAGCTGCAGCACAGCCATAAATTAATCCTTCCGACTAACGGGAAAAGGACAGGATATCGCCGATGATCGCGTAACCGGTTTCGATTCTGCCTGCCCCCGGGCCGATCAATGTAATGTCGCCCAGGAGATCGGTGCTGTAAGTAATTGCATTGGTCGCACCACTAATACCATACAAAGGATGCGAGGCATCCAGTTTTACCGGTTTGACGGAGCCTTCAATCTGGCCGTTTACGCTCTCTAGCGTTGCAATCAGTTTCCAGCGCTGATTCTCGGCCTGCGCCGACTGGATCTGGGAACTTGTCACTCCGCTGATGCCGGTACAGTCGACATCCTTCATTGCCATGCTTTGGCCCATGACCAGGTTGGCCAAAATAACCACCTTCGCGGCGGCATCGTGGCCGTCCACGTCGCCTGTGGGATCAGCTTCCGCAAAACCCTTGGCCTGGGCATCCTTTAAAGCATCCGCGTAGTCCGCGCCACCTTCCATCTCGCCGAGAATGTAGTTGGTTGTGCCGTTGAGAATTCCCTGAATCCTGGTGACGCCGGATGCGGCCAGCATATTCATGCCCAGTGCCAGGGTGGGCGTGCCGCTCATGACGGTTCCCTCCACGCCGATTTCGCCACCGTGCTCCTTACACAACTCCAGCAATTTCGGAAAATTCAATGCGGCCGGTCCCTTGTTGGTGGTGGCAACGTTTATGCCCGATTCGAGTGCCTGGATGATGTGGCTCAATGCCGGCTCGCCGGTCTCGAGGTCGGTAAACGACAGTTCGACCAATACGTTGGCGCCGCTTTTCTCAATCGTTTCAAGGGCATCCCAGCCTTCATTGGGAGCAGGAAATTCTGTCAGGTCACCCGTTTCGCTGACGTGATTCAGCAAGGCCTGTGGATCGAAGCCGTCAGGATTGGCAATGCTGCCTTTGTAGAGGTCGCAGATAGCGACAATGCGAATATCGACGTCAAATTTTTCACGCAGCAGTGAGGCCTTCTGCGACAGGATTTCTGCCAGCCCCTGACCTACATTGCCAAAGCCGATCAATGCAAGTTTGTATTCCATAGCCAGTCTCGCGATTACAGTTCTACAGGTTAAAGCAATAGGTTTTCGCTTCGGTCATCTCAAAGATGGCGTGAGCCACTCCTTCACCACCGGTTAGTATTTTGGCGCCGTGCGCTACGGTATCCTGCACAAATTGGCCGACCTTGAGCGTTGCTGCGTCGCTAATCAAAGGTCCCATATCCGTCGATTCATCCATCTTGTCGCTGACTTTCAGGCGTCTGGTGCGTTCTACAAATCGATCTGAGAAGTCCTCGTAATAATCTTTCTGAACAAAAATGCGTTGCACGTGCAGGCAGTTTTGACCGGCCGCCCAGAATGCGCCGGGCCAGTGGACATGGGCCGATACGTCGCCGTCGCGCCGCGGATAGTGTCAACGAGTCTTGAGTACCCCGACTTCGAGATCTAGCCGCTCACATTTTATCCGCGAACTCCAGATTCTCCTTGACGAGCTGCGCGTCGGTTCCGAACGCATAATGCTTTGACATGTCGGCGGAGTAGCGACTGGCTGGCGGGTTCTTGCCCAACGCTTCGGCCATCGCTCGAATATGATGCGGCCCGGCGCCACAACAAACGCCCTGATAGTTCACACCCAGCGCTAGCGCCTTTTTAGCAAACTCCGCAATCTCGTATCGGTTGCACGTCAGCGCATCGAGCGCAACGGGGAAAGCGCGGTCCGGAATGCAATCGCAGCCGGAATCCGTAAGTGCCTGAAAATTAACTTCTTTCTCGGTAGTTCGATAAGGCACCGGGAGCGCTGCCAGAGGGCCTTCGACTTCTTTACTGATGTCTTCCAGTAAAGGCAGCATTGTCCAGGGGCCGCGAATGCAATTCACGCCGACCACGTCCGCCCCTGCATCCTTCAGCCTTTGGCAAGCTTCGGGCACGGTGTAGTCGTCTCGCAATCCCTCGCTGTGCACCGCCAGCGTTACCACGGAAATCGCTCCTGCGTCCTTGATTACTTCCAGCGCGAGCGCGGCTTCTTCGTAAAATGTAAGTGTTTCGGCAATGATGAAATCCACGCCGGCATCCATCGCCCAAGCAACCTGCTCTTCGAACATTGCTCGCGCAATCTTCTTGCTTTCGGCATCGTCCGGCAGGAAAATATTCGTGTTGCAGATATCGCCGGCAAACAGTGCGTCGCCTTCCCGGGCGACCTCTTTGGCCAGCTGCAATGCGGTTTTGTTAATCTCCTCCAGATCACCCTCACGCCCGACCAGCTTGAGTTTGTCGCGATTGGCGTAGTAGGTGAATGCTTCAATCACATCGGAACCGGCATGCATGAACTCCCGGTGCAACTCCGTGACCGCCTGCGGGTGCTCCAGCACGACCTCGGGAACGAACGCCCCGGCCTGCAAGTACCCGCGCCGCTCCATTTCGAAGAGATAGCCTTCGGCACATATCACAGGGCCCTGTTCGAGTCGTTCCAGCAAATTGAGTGATGTCATTTCAATTCTCCATTCAAGCTATGTTCTTCGTAACTGGCGTCACCCGGAAACCGATTCCTCTGGCTGTTCACCACCCCCGATCGCGACGGCAATCGAGTTGGCGGCGGCCATGACGTCCGGCGCCATCTGCTCCATAGCATCTTCTGTCAAGCGACTCGCGGGCCCGGCTACGCTGATGGCTGCAGCGACTTCGCCCAATCCATCGACGATCGAACTCGCAATACCATTTACGCCAATCGCATTCTCTTCCATGTCGACGGCGTATCCCTGCGCCCGGAACCGGGCTAGCTGCGCCTCGAGCGCATCGACATCGGTGATCGTGTTTGGCGTCTGCTGCGGCAAGCCGCAAGAGTCGTAAATGGTCTGCCGCATCGGCGCATCCCATCGAGCCATGAAGGACTTGCCCAGCGCGGTACAGTGATACAAGGATCGCCGACCGGCATAAGAGGTGGCATGCAAAATCCGAGATCCCTGAAAGCTGTCCACCACCAACAGATCGAGAAGATCCGGCAGCCCGAGATTGACCGTCTCATTTGTCTTCCGGCAAAGGCCGGCGAGTATCGGCCGAGCCAGATGCGAAATATGCAAACGATCCTGAACGATTCGACCGAGTTCAAGGTTCCGCATTCCGAGCCGGTACCGCCTCGTCTGCTTATCCTGCTCGACAAAGCGCAGTGTGACGAGCGAGGCAATGAGATTGAACGCCGTTGTCTTGTTGAGCGCCGTCGCCCGGCTGATCTCACTCAGGCCAACACCCTCCTCGCGGCCGACCGCGATTACGTCGATGATCGCACCGGCGCGGGCCAATGCCTGAATACGGGCAGGTTTGGTGGAAACTGTAGCAGTCGCCATGCCAAGCGCTTCCTAATATTTTGTAATGTATGACAAGTGCATACCGTTCAGAAAGTGCCATAACAATTGACAAAGTGCAACACAATGGGTCAGTCTCATACCACTGAAATCAAGGCGATGGTGTATATTGTACAACGCCTGAAATATGAAAGAACATACCCGAGTAGTTGTAATTGGCGGCGGTATTGTCGGCGCCGCAGTGCTATATCACCTGACCAAGCTCGGCTGGTCTGATGTCGTGCTGGTTGAACGCAAACAGCTGACGGCCGGATCCACCTGGCATGCGGCCGGCGGATTTCATGCGATGAACAGCGACCCCAACGTTGCGCGACTGCAGGCCTATGGAATTTCTATCTACAAGGAAGTAGAGGAGATCAGTGGCCAGGACGTCGGCATGCACCTCACCGGTGGAATCAATATTGCGGCAACGTCGGAGCGCTGGGAGTCCATACGTTACGAGCACGCCCGGCAAAAAGTTTTTGGCATCGACAGTCATCTGGTCAGTCCTGAGGAAATTAAGAAACTATGTCCGATCGTTGATACCGACGATGTCATCGGCGGATTGTTCGATCCCAATGAGGGCAACATAGATCCTTACGGGTCAACGCATGCGTTAGCTAAATCAGCCCGCATGGCCGGCGCGGAAGTCTATGTGAACACGATGGTCGAGGACCTCGTGCACAAGTCGGACGGCACCTGGACGGTCGTAACGGACAAGGGAAATATTCACTGTGAACATGTCGTAAATGCGGCAGGTCTATGGGCGCGAGAGGTTGGCAGCATGGCGGGTGTACATGTGCCGATTATTCCAATGGAACATCATTACATTCTGACGGGAGACCTCGATGAGGTAGCGGAATTCGACGGTGAATTACCCATGATGATAGATCTCGACGGGGAGATGTATTTGCGTCAGGAGCAAAACGGTGTCCTCCTTGGGGTCTATGAAAAAGGCTCAACTCCCTGGTCGGTGGATGGCACACCCTGGGATTACGGCGAGTCCGATCTGCTGGAGCCGCGTCTGGATGATATCGAAAGTGCCCTGATGCGGGGTTTCGAGAGATTTCCGTCCCTGGCCGAGGCTGGAATTCGCCGAATAGTAAACGGGCCTTTCACTTTCGCCCCCGACGGTAATCCGCTAATGGGACCGGTTCGAGGCGTGCAGAATTATTGGTCGTGTTGCGGCGTCATGGCGGGGTTCAGCCAGGGTAGCGGGGTAGCGCTGGCTTTGTCGCAGTGGATGATTAACGGAGAATCGGAAGGTGACGTATTCGCAATGGACGTCAATCGCTTCGGCGCATTTGCGACCAAGTCATACACGATTGAAAAAGCAAAAGAATTTTACGAAAACCGTTTTACGCTCCTATGTCCGAACGATGAGTGGCCTGCAGCACGTCCGAACAAGGTCGCCGCTTTTCACGATCGTCTGCAACAGGCGAACGCAGTGTTCGGCTCGTCTTATGGTCTCGAAATGCCGCTATGGTTTGCACCGAAGGGCAGTGAGCCGATCGAGACTCCCAGCTTTCGACGGTCGAATTCACATGATCCCGTGGGCGAGGAATGTCGCGCAGTGAGAGAAGGCGTAGGCATCTTGGACGGAACGTCTTTCGCCAAGTACGAGGTCTCTGGTCCCGACGCTGTCGCCTTCATGGACAACATATTCGCAAGTCGATTGCCGGACCAGGGCAGAATAAGGATGGGTACGCTACTCCTGCCGTCGGCACACCTGAAAGGTGATTTGACGGTCATGCGGCTCGCGGAAGACCAATTCATGATCATCGGCTCGGGCTACCTCCAGGAATTTCACATGTTCTGGTTT
>Ga0255058_10001686_pt1 | contig 12431 bp, 14 predicted proteins | sample Cases_109_9_MG_FD_188637 | JGI IMG/M metagenome (GOLD analysis project Ga0255058, IMG submission 188637) | Seawater microbial communities from Amundsen Gulf, Northwest Territories, Canada - Cases_109_9 | ecosystem: Environmental > Aquatic > Marine > Gulf | place: Canada: Northwest Territories... | reverse complement strand
CGTCGCACGAGGTCTCGATGCCCAGAATGAGGTCAGACATGTTTCCCAAAAAGCTATCAGCTGTCAACAATCAGCAATCACGTTCTGCTTCGTGAAGCTGACCGCCGACAGCTGACAGCAACGTGTATTTTCGCCTTTAGCTGGAGGCCACCGACCCCTGGGGCCGCTCGTAGATCAGAATAGCCTTCAGGACCTCTACCGCCCGTCCGAGCTGCGGATCCTTTTTGGGGTCCGGGGGGCGTCGGCCGAGGGGTTGGGAGGTATCCCCCTCCTGCTCGCCGATGGGCTTCTTCCGCTGGTCGATATGGGCCTGGGGAGTCGTCGGTGGCTTGGGAGGCTCCACGATGATATCCGGCGTGAGGCCGTCCCCGTGGATGAGGCGCTGCTTGGGGGTGAAGTATTTGGCAGTGGTCAGCCTGAGTCCAGAGCCATCGTTGAGCGGAATCACGGTTTGGACTGAACCCTTACCAAAGGTCGTGGTTCCTATCAGGATCGCCCGCTGGTGGTCCTGCAGAGCTCCAGCAACAATCTCGGAGGCGCTGGCCGAACCCCTGTTCACCAGGACGACCATCGGGAACGACTCGGAATTTTCATGTTCGTCGACGAAGCGGAGGTTCTGGTTTTTGACTCGTCCCTCGGTCGAGACGATCAGCTTTCCCTTCTCTAAGAAAAGATCAGATGCCAGGACCGCCTGACTCAGTAACCCCCCGGGGTTGTTCCGCAGGTCGAGGATTAGGCCGCGCATCCCTTGCTCATTCAGCTCCTTGAGCGCCTCCTCCAGGTCCCGGGCAGTCCGTTCCTGAAACGAGGCCACCCGAATGTAGCCGACCCCGGCTTCGAGAAGATCCGACGCGCGAACACTTTTGACCTCGATAATGGCGCGAGTGATGGGTACCTCAAAGGCCTCCTGGCCCTCTCGGAGGATCGTGATGATCACCTCGGATCCCTTGGGTCCCCGGAGCTTCCGGACTGCTTCCAGCAAGGTCATGTCTTTGGTCGGCTCATCGTCGATCCGGATGATGCGATCTCCCGCCTGGATCCCGGCGCGCTGTGCCGGGGTCTCATCGATGGGCGCCACCACCGTCAGATGGTGGTCCCGCACCGTGATCTCGATCCCGAGCCCGCCGAAGCTTCCTTGCGTTTCGACCTGCATCTCTTTATAGACGTCGGGGGTCATGAAGGAGCTGTGGGGGTCGAGCGTGTCCAGCATTCCCCGGATTGCCCCGTAGATCAGGTCCTGGGAGTCGGTAGACTCGACGTAGTTGTTCTGCACAAGCGTGAGGACCTCGGTGAAGACCTTGAGCGTGCCGTAGGCTTCCTCCGTCGCCACGACCCGTTGGTGGACACCGCTGATCACGATCACCACGGTTAAGAGTCCGAAGATCAGAATGACTCGTATCCGCCCTGCAAGCTTCCCGGAGAGCATCGTCGGAACCTCCTGTACACGCACTTCGTTATCTGTCTGGGATGACCCGTCGAGGATGCTATGAGTATACCACAGCGCGGGCGGTACGCGAAAAACTTCAGTGTCGAGGCGAGAGCCAAACGAGGGGATCCTGCGGGTTTCCCCGGTGGCGCAGTTCAAAGTAGAGCTGGGGACCCTCGAGCGATCCGGTCTCCCCCACCCGCCCGATGACTTGGCCGGCCCGTACCCCATCGCCCACCTGAACCAGGAACTCGGACCCATGTGCGTAGAGAGAATAGAAGCCCTGGCCGTGGTCCAAGATGATCAGCCTGCCATAGCCGCGGAACCAGTCGGCATAGAGGACCGTTCCATCATAGACCGCTTGGATCTGCCGACCGAGGGGGGCGCGAATGCCGATTCCCTTGTTGAAGGTCACGGTCTTGAGCTTGCGATTCTTCTGCCGGCCAAAGCGGAAGGCGACCTCTCCGTCGGTGGGCCAGGGTAGTTTGCCCTTCCGGGCAGCAAATGGGCCTACGAGTGGAGGCGAGGCGGTCTTCTGCTGCTTACTGAGCTGGTTGATGAGTTGCTGCAGCCGGGTGGAGACCGCCTCGAGTTCCCGGATCGCGGTGAGGTAGCCCTGCTTCTCCTCCTGGAGCCTGGCCAGCAGGATGCGCTGCCGCCACTTCTCATCGGCGACCTCCGCCCGCGTTGCCCGGAGGCGATTCCGATCCCTGGCCAGCGCGGCCCGGCGGGACTGCAGTGCCTTCTTCTTCTGGGTAAACGCGGCCAGCTCGGAGGAGTAGCGTTCGCTGAGGATCTGGTCCTGGGCCGTGATGACACCGAGGTATTTCATCCGTCGCGCCATGTCGGTGAGGCTCTCGGCAGAGAAGAGCAGGCGGAAGTAGCCAAACTGTCCTTGCTTATACAGAGCCCGAACCCGGCCGGCCCAGCGCGCTTTGGTCTTCTTGAGTTCCCGCTCCGCCTGCGTGATTTTTTTGCTCAGCTTGCGAATGGCTTGCTGCTCGGATCGGAGTCGGGTCCCCAGCACCTTGAGGTTCTTCCCTTTGTGCCGAAGCTGTCGGTCAATCTTTTTCAGCGTGGCCTGGACGGCAGCCTCCGTCGCGGCGGTTTCTTTGGCCTTCTTCCGTTCCTTCTCGATCTGCCCCTTGAGCTGCTGGAGCTTCTGCGTCTTCTCGCGCAGGGTTCCCTGCTCATCGGCCTGAAGACCTCCGGTGAGCACGCCCAGCGCAAGGGCAGTGATTACCATTGCGGCGCAGACACGTCCCATGTCTTGGCTATATCCTGAGAAACCGTCGAACCGCCACCAGACTGCCCACCCCCCCGAGGAGGGCGCCGACGCCGACCATGATCATCTGGTACCCGGCCTCGAGGAACTGACCCATTTCAGGTTCGGAAAAGATGGTGGGAGCGGACGTCCCCAATTGCCACAGCGTGGCCCTGTAGAGCGCGTAGAGAATGCCCAGGGCCAAGGCGGCTCCCGCCCCGCCTTGGAGGGTGCCTTCGAGAATGAGGGGGAGCTGGATATAGGCCCGGGTCGCACCGACGAGGCGCATGATCTCGATTTCCTCGGCCCGCGCATACACCGCCAAGCGGATCGTGTTCGCCACGATAAAGAGTGACGTCACCCCCAGGACCCCCCCGATCACGATCCCGAGGATCTTCATCACCTGAATGATACCGGTGAGACGCTCAATCCACTCCTGGCCGTACAGGACATCTTCCACACCCTCGACCCGCTTGAGGGACGCGGCGAGTTGCCTGAGGGCGTCCGCCGTTTGGTATTTCTTGTGGATCCGGAGCTGAAAAGAGGCCGGGAGGGGGTTATCCTTCAGGCCCTCCAAGAGGCTTTCCTGATCGCGGAGCTGTTTTCGGAAGTCGGCCAAGGCCTGGGATTTGGAGACGTAGGTCACCTCCCGGACCGCCAGCTCCTTGTCCAGTCGTTTGCGGAGGAGGGTCAGCTTGTCTGGGGTATTCCCATCGTGAAGAAAGACGACGACCTGGAAATCCTCGGCCCACTGGGCCACGGCGATACTGAGATTCAGGGTGAGGAGCAGGAAAATTCCCGTCACCAGGAAGGCCACGGTGAAGGCCCCGATAGAGGCCACCACTCCCCAGCCCCCCCTCCGGAAGTTGATGAGCATTTCGCTCAGGAGGTGCTGGAAGCGCTCCCAGAGCATGGGTTAAGGGATCTCCTCCACCAAGCGTCCATGCTTCAGGATGAGGGCGCGCCGGCCCATTTCGGACACGAGGCGGGGGTTGTGGGTCGCCACCACCACCGTGGTTCCCCGGACATTCACATCGGCCAAGAGGCGCATGATGTCGAGGGCCAGATCGGGGTCGAGGTTGCCGGTCGGCTCATCCGCCAGCAGGATCGTCGGGTCGCTCAAGAGGGCTCGGGCGATGGCGACCCGCTGCTGTTCCCCCCCCGAGAGCATGTAGGGAATCTGGTGGGCTTTCTGGAGGAGGCCGACCTCCGTCAAGAGGCGGCCGATCTTGCGCCGGCTGATGGTGTCGGGAATCCCCAGGACGCGGGCGACGAGGTGGAGGTTGTCATACACGGTACGGTCCATGAGGAGTTTGAAATCCTGGAAGATCACGCCGAGAGTGCGTCGAAATGGGGGAAGCTTGTTTTCCCGCAGCCGGATGACATTGCGGCCGTTCACGAGAATCTGGCCGGAGGTGGGAATGTCATCCCGGAGCATGAGGCGGAGCAAGGTCGTTTTTCCGGCACCGCTCGGGCCGCAGAGGAAGACGAATTCGCCCTTCTGGACGTGAAGCGTGATGTCCAAAAGGGCCTCCACGTGCTTCGGATAGACCTTGGAGACCTGAAACATCTGAATCATCACGTCTCCCTGGGGTTCCCGGCAGCCCCATTCTCGCTGGAGGCTAGCGCGTTCCCTGGAAATTTGCAACTCCAAACTCCCACGCGTTGCCCTGAGCGACGACCCTGTCAGGGGTGATCAGAGTTGGGAAAACCCGAGCCCCCATGCGCTACTCCCGCTGCGTGCGGCCCGTGGTTGAGGTGGGGCAGCATTGACAAGTCCCGGACTCTTCTCTAGCATGAATGTCTGGGTCGTACCGAAGGATGCGCAGAGCAATGATGATGCCAAAAGTGCCCCAGCCGCCTGTGCCGCGCCGACGCCGGATTCCCCTCTCTCGGTTTTGGCTTGATAGGCGTATCAATTTCTTTCTTGGAGGGGTATGCCTCTTGGTTCTGTTCGCCGCTCTCCTCTCCCTTTGGGGGGCCCCGAGAGCCACCCCCTCGGTGGCAGGGTCCTCTCCCGCAATGCATCGCGAGCGGGCGCAATACTATGAAGGTATCGGCCAGATCGAGGAAGCGATCCGCGAATATCAGGCTGCGCTCCATCTCAGCCCCGGGGAACCTACGCTTCACCAAAGCCTGGCCCTCCTTTTCGAACGGCAGGGCAGATTCCCCGACGCCGTCGCCTCGTACGAGCGGTATCTTGAAATCGACTCGGGGGCGGCGGACGGCTCCGCGATCCGGACACGCATCGAAGTGCTCCGCCGCACACAATGATCCGATTCCTTTCCTTCATCGTTGATCTCTCCGCGATCCGGGTGACTCCTGCACCCGCCTGCCATTCGTCGGCGGTGATAGGCGCGGAAGGGTGCCGGAGTGTTCGTCCCTCAGGTTCGTAACAGGGCGAAATTACGGACTGAGCCGGTCACGGATATTTGGGGACAGAGTAAGGTGCTGGCACTGATGTTGCAGCTGGCGAGTGGATATGCGGAAGCGATTTTGTCGATATGCCCTTCGATTTCCCGTGGCGTATTTGAAGTTGGGCCAGGAAGAGGCTTGCCCAACAGGAGCTGGGTGGACCGAGGACCTGGGAGAACGGGGGGCCTGCCTGAAGCTGCCATGCGCACTCCATCTGGGATGGAGGCTGGGCCTCGTCATTTTCGCAGAGCCGGAAGTTGTCGAAGCCGAGGTAGTTGTCGTTTGGGTACGCGCGGGCGGCCAACGAAACTTTTACTTTCATGGCGTGGAATTCCTCCACCTCACACCCGCCTATTACGAGTCTCTCCTCAAGGCTTTGCCTCAGAAGGGATCATTGCAACGGCGGATAACCCAACGGTTCCCGATCAAGCTACCGGTTTCTTGTCGAGTTGGCAGAGCCGACGCGTCTCTCTTGGAGGGCCGTACCGGGAACATCAGCCGAAGCGGAGCAATGATCTTTTTACCCCAACGGATTCCCCCTCGGACCCGAGTCGAGCTCACACTGTACGCCTCCCAACCGGACCGAATTCGCGGCAGGGTGCGATGGGTAGCGCATTCGAGTGACGACTCTGGGCTGATTCGCCACGGGATCGAATTCCTCCGGGGGCCTCTCGCCCCCCAAAGGTTCATAAATCTCTTTCCGAGTACGCTTAGTGACCTGACCCCAGACTCTGGGTCGCCTTCGAGACCCCGCATCTCCCAGGCGATCCCTGATCCCCCGCCCCGCTCCCGGAAGGTTGTGAGCCTCCTCAGATCGATTGGGGGTTCCGGCCGATCCCTCTCCCGTACGGTAGACGAGCCTTCTTCCTGAGTGCCCGGGGCCCAAGCCATCGTGTAATCGGGCGATCTCGATTGCTGGCCTTCCTCTCATTTCGTACTGGAAATCACTCCGCCTGTTGAGGGTCCTCGGCTTTGGGGTTGCGATTATCCCTTTGCCAGGGCAAAATGACCGACGGAGTAACGCATCGGGGAGTGTCGTTTCTATAAAGCGCGCTCGGCAGCAGGAGTCCCTGTTCGCTCTGCCTTGGCAACCGGGCGAGATTTGTGGTCGAGGCTGGAGTGAGGTGAATCTCCCTCGATGAAGTGCTTGGGAAACTTTCCCAGCAAAGGAGCCTTCCCAATGGAACAGGCCTTAGACCGCAGAACGTTCCTCTCTCTCGTAGGGCTCGGGAGCCTCTCCCTCTTCTTCACCCCATACGCCGCTTGGGCGGCCGAAAAGCCGCCGATTGCAGGGGCACTGCTGCTCGCCAGGATCAAGACTCCACCGTTCCGCGACTCGGTAGTACTTCTGTTCGAACACGGGAAACAGGGGTCGACGGGTCTGATCGTCAACAAGCCAGGTCATCGGAGCCTGGGCCGCATGATGGCCCGGATGAACGTCCCTTTCAAGGACCGCGCTATCTTCGATCGATACGCGCAATCGGAAGTGCTGTACGGGGGTCCCGTCGGTCGAGACCGGGTTCTGTCTATTATTCATACCCCCCCGGGGAAGTGGGCTCCTTCCTGGGACCTCGGCTTCCTGGCGATCACCCGCGCCCCTGAACTGCTCGAGAATCTGGCTGCTGGGACGGCAGAGGTCAAGCAAGTGGTTGCCTGTCTGGGGATTTCCAGCTGGGCACCTGGCCAGCTGCATGGCGAAATTGCCGCCGGTCATTGGCAAGTGGTCTATCCCCAACCAGAGGCTTTGCTCGACCTGCTGTTCGAGACCCCCGCGTGCGATCGCCTCGACAGGGCCCGCGAACTGCCCGAGGGATTGCCGGTCAGCGTCCCGCGGCATACCATCTAAGCTCGGGTGATTCATCAAGAAAACCCCTCGCAAGATCCGCGCGGGACATTACCCGGAGTGGAGAAAACTAGGCCCGTTGTCGCCCGGGCCCTTACCGAGCAGAATCAGGTGAGGGGTGATCGGTTGGGTCCTCGTCTTCGCCAGCAGGAGTAGGCGAGCGTAGGTCCGATTCGTCCCGATGGTGAATGGCCTCAAGGATGATTTCCTGGACGTCCATTTGGACCTCGTCCTGGGCGTATACCTGCACCGCGTCAAAGCGAAATCGGCCATCCTCCTGAGCCACGAGTTGGAATAGCGCTTCCCGTCCGCGGACATCCCCGAAGGTTGCAACGAGGATCTTGCCGTCGCGGATGGTGACTTCTGCCTGGCCCGCTGGGGTGAGGATGCGGAGGACACCGGTCTGCTTGTGGGTGGTGAGGAGTTGGAGGAGGTCCGGCAGGGGGAGGCGACTCAGCTCGCCGCTGAGGGGGGCATCTATTCCCGGCGTCCCCCGGCGCAGGAGACGCTGGATACGGATTTCTAGCTCGCGGAGGTTGACGGGCTTGGGCACATAGTCGTCGGCGCCAAGCGACAGGCCGTGGGCCCGGTCCGAGGGATCGCTGACGGAACTCAAGAACAGGAACGGGATTCCGGCCAAGGTAGGATCCTCTCGGACCTGCCGGCAGAGCTCCCACCCGTTGAGACCAGGCATCAGCACGTCGGCGATGACAAGGGTTGGTTGCTCCACCCTGGCCAGGCGCAGACCTTCGACGCCGTCCGGTGCCGTGAGCACCCGGTAGCCGCGCTGGGCAAGCCCCTCCCCCAACACCTCTCGGACGGCGGGATCGTCGTCCACAACTAGGATCGTCTCAGCCATGCGGTGTCTCCGTCCGAGGACAAAAAGTCAAGCGTGCAACGGGTTGGTGGGAAAACCCTCCTCGGGCGAGTTTTTCGAAGTAGAGGGGTGCAAAAGACGGGCCAGCGGTAACACCGTGCAGTGACCTGCTGCCCCCAATCTTGGTGGAAAACGATGGTATTTTCAGAGGAGTGAAAGATCCCGGGGGATGTCCTGCTCGAGGAGGCGTTTCATGGTTTCGATATCCTCGGGGGGCAGCACCTCAAACAGCTGATGGAGGCGCAGGGGATCCCGGTCGGCTACGAGCGTCCCTTCCAACACGTCGGCCAGGTAAAAGAGGTGGGCGCCGCCGTCCAGGACAGACCGGACTTCGCACTCCAGGTAGCCCACGATCCCGGAAAGGAGGGGGGAACCCGTTATCCCACGCTCGGAGGGAACGGTGGCGAACTTATCCACCTGCCGCCCTGACTGGAAGCCGAAGTGGGAAACCCACGACCATTGATCCTTCGCGAGCAGATTCAGTGCAAACTTCCGGCTCGCTTCGATGAGCTCACGGGTATAGCTCATCCTGCCGACACCTACTATGACGCGAGGGACCTGTGGGACGATCGTCGCGGGCATCACCCAGCACACGATCTGGCCATTGCGCCGGTCTCTGTCCGCCGCCGTGAGTACGAAGACTTCGAAATCTATCTTGCCGAGCACCGCCGCAATGCTGCTCTGATCCATGCGCACCTGCTTGGGTATTGAGATATTAGCTAGAAAGGCTTGTTCCCAGCCAAATAGGCTGCAAGACCCCCAAGAACAATGGTGATCCACCAGAGAGGCTTTGCCAAGGTGGGTTTGCGAAAAATGACGGCGATGAGAGCTCCCAAGACGATCCAAATAATCACCTTGACGATAACCCACCCCGGCCACGACAAAAAGATGCCGAGGCGAGCCAACATACCGAACCCCCCAAGCAGAATCAGAAACATGCCTACGCCGTGCGTGATGGCGACAGGCTTTCTCCATGCGTGTTGCTGGGTACCTCCATTGATACGATGAAGGAGAAGACCTCCCAACGCCATGAGGACCATAAAGACGCCGATGAGGTGGATATTTTTGTACACGAGATGCGAAATCATCACACGATCCCCCGGGCTGAATGTTGGTTTACTTAATACGGATTTCCTAAAGCCTGTTCGATTCCGGTTTGGTCACTGAGGCTTCGAACGAATTGCCTTTGCTTGTTCTTCGAACTTTTCTGCTTCTTCTTGCTTTCCCGCCTTCTTGTAAAACCTTGCCATTTTCTCCAACACAGTTGCCACTTTCGGATGGTCTGGCCCCAAGGTCTTTTTCGCTATCGCGAGGGCCTGCTGGTACAGGGACTCGGCCTCGGCATACTTGCCCTGGGCTTGATACACCCCCGCCAGATTGATCAGCGACGCCGCCATATAGGGATGGTCTGGCCCCAGGGTCTTTTTCACTATTGCGAGGGCCTGCTGGTACAGGGACTCGGCCTCGGCATACTTACGCTGAGCTTGATACACCCCCGCGAGATTGTTCAGGGACGCCGCCACCTCGGGATGGTCTGGCCCCAGGGTCTTTTCCATAATCGCCAGGGCACTCTTGTACGAAGTCTCGGCTGAGGCGTATTTGCCCTGGACTCGATACAGGTCCGCCAGATTGTTGTACGCTATCGCCACCTGGGGATCGTTTCGCCCCAGAGTTCTTTCCCATATGCGCACTGCCCGCCGGTACAGGAGTTCGGCCTCGACGTACTTGCCCTGGGCTCGATACAGTTCCGCCAGATGGTTCGAAGCTGTCGCCACCTGGGGATCGTTTCGCCCTAAGGCTTTTTCCCATATTACCAGTGCCCGTTGGTACAGGGGTTCGGCTTCGGCGTACTTGCCCTGCGAATAATAAAGTAGCGCTAGATTGTTCAAGTCTGTTGCAACACCTGGGTCATCCTTCCCAAGTGCCTTTTCATCGATTGCCAGGGCTCTTTTGTAGAGAGGCTCGGCCTCGGCATACCTGCCCTCGGCTCGGTACAGTTCCGCGAGATTGTTGAGGAGGGTCGCCACACCGGGGTCCTCTCGCCCCAGCGCTTCTTCGCGTATGGCCAAGGCCCGCTGGTACAGGGGCTCGGCTTCGGCATACCTTTCCTGGGCTTGATACAACCCCGCCAGATTGTTCAGCGCTGTGGCCACATTAGGATTGTCGGGCCCAAATGTGTCTTCTGCAACCTTTAATGCTTCTTTCGCTATCGTGGCTGCTTCTGCATATCGTCCTTGTTCATACAGGGCTGTAACTTTTTCATTGAGCTCGTTCCACAATGTCTCCTGGGCGTAAGCTGGCAGAGCAATTGATACGGCCAGCACCATCAATACAGCAAGTCTTGTTCGAGTCTTGATTCGCATTTCCGTCGTTATTCTTTGGAACGGTAAATACCCAGATCACATCGTGATCGTGCTCGGCACGAAAAGCAAAAAGCCCTGCCGAGCTATTTCATACCCGAAAACGCCTCTGTTCTCATGGAGCGGAAGTGATTCTGCCGGAGGTGGGCTAGGAGGAGACCATAAGTATCTCCTGCTGCTCAAGCAGTGTCAAGCCGCGGAATCACCGGTCGGGTGCCACCCCTTCGTGATGGCTGCTCGGCGCGCTGTTCAGCGTCCTTGGTCGGTTCCTTCATCGTTCGTTCCCTCGGCAGGCTCGATCAGGAAGACTCTCGAGGAGAGGATCATGCCGTCGGGCGTACGGGCCTCCACCCGCCACTCGCCGGTCCAGGCTCGGGGAATGGTCTTATAGCTCCAGGTCCGGAAGCGCGGCCCGTTGACCTCGAGGAGGACCACACTGACATTGCGATTTCGCCAGTACCAAAGATGGAGGACGGTCGTCGGCCGGCCCGCCTCGACAACCTCGGTAAAGTAGTAGAGTCGACCAACCTCGGCGGGAACGGGGGAGGGCACCTGTACGGGTTCTCGGTCGAGCACGGCGGTGGCAAGAACATCCCGGACCACCCGGGGGGTTGCCGTGACCGGTTCGTCGGCTACCGGTCCCTCGTGCCACGGCCGTTCGGGTTGTGTCTTTGGATTCGTCAAGGGAGCCCCGGCCGCGCCGGTGACCAGCACACCCATGATGGCAAGGCAGGCAGCCATACCGCAAACGGACTTCATGCTGCTATCTCCGGTGACGTGCAAGGTCCCCTTACGGTGCGCGCCAGATGACCCTCCCGTCTTTGCCGATAAAGTGCAGGCGAGGCCCCGTTCCACTTAGTTGGGCCTGGCTCTGCTCCTTCCTATCGATTAAAGCCAACGTTACCGAGCCGTGTTTCGACACGCCGAGCCATGCCAGGTGCTTTCGGCCCACGTCGCGGCCCCTTTCATAGTCATAGAAGTATAGGGCTGGCGTATTATTCGAGAGCACGACCATCTCGGCTCGTGTCAAGCCATTCTCATCCGCAAGCTGCAGGATCGGCCTGCCGTCGTCCATCACCTGCAAGCCGCCACGATTTCTCCCTTTCGAATCCCTCAGGATGAACCGCTGAGCCTCAACAACCTCGACCACCTTGCTCGGCGTCGCCTGGCCCATCAGCAGCACGGCGGCGATCGCGATCATGATCACGGCGCCTGCAAGCTTCAAGCGCCGGTTCTCCCACTCCAGTCGGTCTAGCCGTTCCGCCAGGGTTGGCTCGTTCATCACGTCATCCTCCCTCCGCGCGTTTCACGGCCTCTCGCGCGCTCGTCGCCACGTCGGCAGAGTTGTGTTACCACCTGTTGAGCAAGGCCTTGTAGGCTTCGTGCAGATCTTGGGCTTTCGTGGGGGCTCTCCCAAACCCCTCCTGGCGCCTTCGATTTCGTTGCAATTCGCCGCTATTCCGGTTTTCCCTGCGATAGACGCGTCAGGGGCGTCGGCGGGCGTAAGCCCGTTCGTACTGCTGGATCAGCCCCGCATCCGCAAAGCTGAAGTAGCCATCGTCACCGACGATGACGTGGTCCAGGACTCTCACATGCATAATCTTGCCAGCGAAGACCAGCTCTTCGGTTATTGCCTTATCGGTGGCACTCGGTGTGGGATTGCCCGACGGGTGGTTGTGGGCAAAGATGAGGGCCGCAGCGTGGTGACGGTTGGCCAGCTGGATGATCTCGCGGGGGTAGACCGGGCTTTCGGAGAGGGACCCTTCGCTTGCCGTGACTGTTTCGAGGAGCTCGTTGTGGCCGTTGAGGAGCAGGACCTGGAAGATCTCCTTTTTCAGATCCCGCAAGTGCGGCCGCATGTAGTCATAGACATCTTGGGAGGACTCCACTTTTCCCGTGATCCGCTTGGCCTCGCTCAGGGCCCGTCGCCCCAATTCCATGGCGGCCTGCAGTTGGGCGATCTTGGCCTTGCCCAGGCCTTTGATGGTCCTGAAATCTTCAGGATCAGCGGCGCTCAGTTCCCGCAGCCCGCCAAAGGATTGCAGCAGCTCCCGCCCCAGGTCAACGGCGCTTCGCCCTTTGACTCCTGTCCGGCAGACGATGCCGAGGAGTTCGGCGGTCGTCAGGTGCCGTGGGCCATATTTGAGGAGGCGTTCCCGGGGTCGCTCCCCTTCGGGCCATTCACTGATTGCCCTGGGATACCGCTTTCGACGCATGAGTGTCTCCTGGGCGCCCTGGGAGTTGTT
>Ga0255058_10001685_pt1 | contig 12435 bp, 7 predicted proteins | sample Cases_109_9_MG_FD_188637 | JGI IMG/M metagenome (GOLD analysis project Ga0255058, IMG submission 188637) | Seawater microbial communities from Amundsen Gulf, Northwest Territories, Canada - Cases_109_9 | ecosystem: Environmental > Aquatic > Marine > Gulf | place: Canada: Northwest Territories... | reverse complement strand
GTCTGGTTCTCGCCGCCGATACCACCATCCGTAAAAGTGAGTCCCGGGACCGTTCGCGCATAATCGGCAAAACCGATTGCGCCGAGCCGCGCCAATTCCTCATCCGTTAGTACGGACACGCTGAGCGGCACAGATTGCAGATCCGCTTCGCGCCGAGTTGCGGTAACGATTATTTCCTCGAGTAACCGCGAATCGTTCGGAGGTTCCTGCGTTGCAGGGGTGCTCAAATCCTGCGCCAGCGCGACGCACGGGAAACCGGCAAGGGCAACGCAAATTGCCAGGGCTGATGAACAACGGAATCGGTACACATCAAGCATAGGAAGTCTCCCATGGCTTCCCGGAGGAAGTGAGGACCAGTGGCTTTCCATCCCCATCAGCAGGTGCGTTTGACTTTAATTATATTTTCTTACGTTCAGTTTAGACGATTTATCAGCGAAATTGCCCAGATCGTTAACCTGATTGTGCCATTTGTGCGTGACGGAGAAAATTCGATTTGGTTTGAACGCAGGCAGAATAGACTCGGTCCAAGTTGCACTGTTGTGTGACCGGTGTTTCCAGAACGTGCTAGTCGCGACTTTTCTGTTTGCCCGGCCCCTCGGCATGAAACGTTTCTATCAGGACCGGCAATAAGGTCATGTTCGCGAACAATGCGACCAGCATCGCGAGACCCGTGAGCAAGCCGAAGTAGATCGTCGGTACGAAGCGGGATAGTGCGAGTATCGAGAATCCCAACATCACCGTTACGCTGGTGTAATACATCGCACGGCCGATGGTTGCATGACAGCGTCTGATCGCAGCCCAGTAATCACGATCCCGCACGAACTCATACTCGAATCGATGCACGTAGTGGATGGTGTCATCGACACCGATGCCGATAGTGATTGCCGCGATCGTAATCGTCATCAAATCGAGCGATATGCCTGCCCAACCCATGAGGCCGAGAACAATGGCTGCCGACAACATGTTGGGTGTGATGGAGATCATCGCGACACGAAGCGATCTGAACAGGACCAGGAACATCAGCATAATGGCGAAGAAAACGACGCCGAGTGTCAGAATTTGTGAGCGGAACAAACTCTCGAGCATGTTGTTATAAAGAACCAGCATGCCGGTCAGCCGTACCTGCTCATCGTCCAGGTTCAGGTTTCCGGTGAGATGTTGCCGAATCTTTCTGATCAATTCCGCTCGGCGCAATGACGGGTCGGATTCGAAGACACGGATACTGAAACGCAACTGGTCGCCATCAGAGGATAAATAGGGGTCGAACAACGCGGTCTTTACGTCGTCAGGCAGGCGCTTGTAGGTGATCGAGAGTTCGAAGTTGTCTTGCAGTATCGCAGGATCAATCTGCTCCAGAATGCGGGCAGATGTTCCGATCGAGATCACCTTGCCGGTTTCCGGCAGGCCGTCCAGGTAGTCGTGAATGGCGAGAACATCGCCGAGGCGCGAACGGTTGAACCAATAACTGGTCTCGGTAATGCCGGCTTCCTCCTCCGAAATATCCGCATAAAGGTTGTCAAATTCCTGGTCAAATTCAAGCTCTTCTGAACTCGGTGCAGTGGACACCGGTGCGTCGACAATGACATCGAGTGGAGTGGTACCGCCGAGCTTCCGGTCGATTACCTCCATGCCACGATAGATTTCTGTGGATTTGTGGTAGTAGTCGATGAATCGATTTTCCACTGTGAGTCGTGTCGTGCCGACGATGCTGAGGATGGCAAGGATGGAAAATACGATGAGCGTGCGTTTGCCGTGACCGATAATCAGATTGGCGAAAAACGCCGTGATCTTTGCGGTCATATCGTTGCGTGAGGCCGGATCTCCCGATGGCAGCAGAACAAGGGCAGCCGGAAACAGCGTAAACGACAGGACGAAGGCGACGCCTATTCCGATAACCATCATCCAGCCGAAGTCGATGATCGGGCCGATGCCGCTCACGATCAGCGAGCCGAACGCGACCATGGTCGTCAGCGCTGTGTACAGACAGGGAACAAAAACTCGCCGCACGGTCATCTGGACGAGCGTGAAGCGGTGCGCCCCGGGCGTCCTGGCGTGAATCTCGCGATAGCGGACGATGATATGCAGCGTCAATGCCAGACACAGAATGAGCAACAAGCTAATGAAATTGGATGATACGACCGTTACGTGCCATCTCATGAATCCCAGGAATCCCAGCATCAGCACACAGGCTGTCAGGCAGGTGATCAGCGGCAGCACGACCCAGCGTGGTCTGCGAAAGGCGACCGCCAGGATGACGATCAGGAAAATGACCACGGCCGAACCAAAGACGATCAGATCATGCCGAATGAAGTCCATCGAATCCGCAATGATCATTGGCACGCCGCCCAGGTGCAGCGTGCCAATATCCTTATGCTCGGCCAGGACTGCCCGGATTGCCGCAATCTGCTCCTGCTCCCGGGTCAGGGCAGCTTGCGCGTATGCCTGGAAGCGTTGCCCTGCGAGCTTCAACTCTGCTGTATCTGCGGGTGATGGGTCAGTGGTAAGCTTTTTCTCACGCAGCACGTCTCGGGCTTCACGTAGCCTGAGATATTCATGGTCTTGCACAAGGTCGACGCGGATGGCCGTGGTCCGCGCGTCGCTGCTGATCAGCAGCCGCTCGTACAAGGGGCTCGAGAGCAGTTCCCGGCGCGCAAGGGCGACGTCAGTATCGGCCTGGTTCAGCCGGCGGATGCCCGTTGACAGTTGCCGGAGGCTGACCGGCGGGCTCCTTAGCAACGGCACGTCGAGGATACTGGTGACTGACCGGACATTCGGCAGCAGTGAGAGTTCGTCCCGAAGATAGCCGAGATCACGAAGTACACTGTCACTGAATAAGTCGCCGTGCGGCGTGAAAGTGACAATCAGGAAATCGTCTGAACCGTAGCGTGCCCTGATGGAGCGGTAATAGTCGAGATCAGCATCGTTCTCGAGGGTCAGGGAATCGGTCGTGGCGTCGAGGCCGAAATCCTGCGCGAACCAGCCGCCGGCCAGCGTAATTGCAGCGATTACGAGCAACGTGGCAAGCGGTTGGCGGAGTACAGCCCGATCGTATAAGTCTGGTAAACGTGTACCCATGACCGTCTCTTATTAGGCTATCGGTCGCCGTCATTGAATGCGGGGTTTTACCTACTATTGGCGCTGGACCCTGTTTGCTGTTTATCCTTACGTAAAATCTGCAATGATGAAGTCGAGCGCCGCACCGGGAGAATATGTGATGGACAGTATCCGTAACCGCGCCACAGACCAGCTGCCCATGGTTCTCCTGACCCTGCTCAGCATCGTCCAGGCGCTCGCCCTCGAGTTTCTGTGGGATCATTTGCGCCATCGGCCGGACTTGTACGAATATTCCTGGGCTGCGATTTTGGGCTGGCTGCAGATTGCAGCGAGCCTGAACGGTATCATTCTGATCTGGCTGACTTATGCAGGGATGGTGATGCGCTTCCGATGGACGCCATCGACGGCTGATTCGATAATGCCTTTCTTCGTCGGCCTGATCGAATTTCTGCTGATCGACATGATGGGGCCCGATAAACTGGGACGCTGGCTGCTGGTTCTGGCCATGATCTTCGTCACGATGATTGCCGTCTCCCACCATGTGATGCGGCGTGCCCGCCGTGACCCGGCTAACGAGAGGTTCTTTGAGCAGTTTTCTCCGGCTACGCCGCGTGACTTCATGCCGAAGATCGTCGTCATCATCGCGTTGGTACTGTCCGGAGGCTGGCTATGGCATAGCGGAGATCATGGCTGGCTTGCACTGTTCGCACTACTCGGGTGTCTTATCGTACTGGGCTATCAAACCCACGACGCCGCAAGATACTGGAACCGCTCAATGGGTGGCGGATAGATCGTTGGTAATTCGGCGTCGGACCTGTGCAAGTGCCGGATAACGGTGGGGAGGGTCCGGCACGCGAGTCGCGATTCAAGCCTGCTCTTCGATGCCGAGACTTTGCATGAGTCTGAGCAGGATGGCGTTGGTCCAACCGAATCCGTCCTGCACCAGGTATTCGCCGCCGGTTCCGGCGGTACCCGTTTTCTCGACGTTGTATTTCTCGAGCAGCCGGCCGGTTTCGTGATACACATTCAGATTGTTTTCCACCCAACGCCTGGCGCCTGCCTCCGCTTCGTCCCGAAAGCCATACCGTTCCAGTCCGCAATAGGTAATCCATTGCATGGGCGCCCAGCCGTTTGGAATGTCCCATTGTTGACCGCTATCGGTCAACGTCGTCAGCCAGCCGCCGGGCCGCAGGAACTCCTCGTGAATGCGCCGGGCAACCTGTGCGCCCTGTTCGGCTGTCGCGATGCCGAAGAACAGCGGATAGGTTGCGGCCAGCGACAGTGTGCCAGTTGGTTGCAGATCTGGCAGCGATAGATCAACGAAGAAACCTGTCTGTTTGTCAAAGAACAGCGTCCGCAGCAAGTGCTTGCGAGTCTCGGCGCGGTGACAATAAAGTTCCGCTCGATCTGCGTCTCCGGCCGAGGTGCAGGTATGTGCAAGCAACGACTCGAGCTTGTACATAAGGGCGTTCAAATCAACCGGCACAATTTGCGTCGTACAAATCGTTGCCTTGGAGTGTCGGTCCGCGAACCAGCGGGAGCTGAAGTCCCAGCCGGACTCACAAGCGGCCCGGATATCGCGGTAAAAATCGGCGGCGACGCGATCGGTGTTGGCTGCGAGCTCGACGTCCTCGGCATAACTCTCCTGCCTTGGAATATCCGCGTCATCCCAGTAACGATTCAGGTAGCCCTCGTTAAGGGCGACCACACGACGACAGGATGTGTTGTTCTTATCCAGCGTCTCGATACCCGCCATCCAGAAGTCATATTCCCGAATCATTTGCGGCAGATATTGATTACATATCGTCTGATCCTGTTTGACGCTGGCCAGGAGTTCAACCATCAAAGCGAAGTAGGGCGGTTGCGAACGTGAGCAGTAGTAGGTTCGATTGCCGTTCGGCACAAAGCCGATTTCTTCGATCAGGTAAGCGAAATTCTCAACCATGTCTTCGATCGCCCCGGTACGGCCGGAATCGGCCAGCCCCAGCATCGTAAAATAGCTGTCCCAGTAATAAACCTCACGAAAGCGCCCGCCCGGCACCACGTATGGCCTTGGCAACGGGATCAGCGACGAATTCTGGTCCTTGTCATCCGCCGCCCGGGTCAGCAGATCCCAGAGTTGCTCGATTTGCTGACCAACGGGCAGGTCTTTCGCAGGCGCAGGCTTTGCGCCGTCGGACTCCGGTAGTGCAAAGTTTTCTCTGACAAAAGACTCGAGGTCGAAATCGGGCTTCTGCGCCTCGGCCCGGAATGAGCCGAGAATCTCGGCGGGATCCGCCTTCGGCGTGGCATCGACGAATGTCTTGGAGTCCGAAAACAGGTGACGGGATTGCACGAGTTCGAATAACTCCTCGTACAAGCGATCGGGTGTTTGCAGCGCGATCATCGTCCCGGCTCGCACGAGAAGTGGCGCGAGACTTTTGAATAATTCGGTTGGCGCGAGAGCATATGAATCACTCAGGATGTGCTCAGCGCCGGCTGGGCGTGATTTTGAGCATCGTGTCGCTCTACTGACTTCTTGAAGACGAACAGAGACACCAGGATGAGCGCTATCGGCAGCAATGAAAAATAGAAAGCCGTTTTCCCATCGAACGCTTCGAACAGGTGGCCCGTGATTATCGACCCGGAGGTACCGCCCAGCGCGGAAAACACGACGATCAGGCCGGCCATCGGTCCATGCTGGCGCGGCGGCAGAGCCGACAGGATGATGGAGTTGATTGCCGGGTAAACGGGAGCGATGCACAAGCCGATGAGCGGGAAGATGAAAGCCGCCGGCGGCGCGCTCATCCAGCGCGTGATCTGCGGCCCGTCACCGCTCCCAGCGAGTGGCAGGCTGAACAAAACCAGCACCGCTGCAATGACGAGGCCGGCGGACAACACTTTCAACCAGTCGAAGCGCCGCAACATGATGCCGGCCGAAAACCGGCCCAGCGCCGTTGCCGCCGCAAGAATACTCGCCATCTGGATGCTCAATGACGGAGCCAGGTTCAGGATCTTGCTGTTGAACGTCGGCAACCACGACATGATGCTTTGTTCGATCAGGACATACAGAAACGCACTGACGACAAATACGAGCACCAGCGGCCGGATGCAGAGAGAGATCATGTCGAGGAAGTCCGCCGCAGGCGATTGCACTTCCTCTGCCTGACTGCCGGCCTCATCCAGGTCGGCAGACAGCAGCAGTACGAATGCGCATAGTGACAGCGCGGCCAACACGTAGTACACGTTCAGCCAGCTAGTGGAGGCGGGATTCGAGTCGTCGACGAAACTGCTGAAGATGAAATAGCCGGACAGCACACCCACCATGAAGAACGACTCCAGGAAATTCATCAGGCTCACGTGCTCTTTCTTGTCCCCGGTTACCAAGCCCAGCGCAGCGAAGACTGACACCTTGACTAACGCGAATCCGGCCCCGGTGGCGGCAAACATTGCCTTGGCCATCCAGTACGCCGGTATCTGCGGCATCACCAGGCACATGGCCGCGATGAATCCCAGAGCGATCAACATGGCCCGCTTGTAGCCGATTCGGGCGATGAAAGATGCAACCAGGAATGATGTTATGGCGATGGGCAGGTCTTTGAAGGCTTCGAGAACGCTCGCCGATGACGCGGACACGCCGTAGGTATTCTGCACCTGCAGAATCACGGTGCCGACGCTGTTCAGCAGAATCGCAAATACGAAATAGTTTATAAACAGCGAAAGCTTTATACGCCAGTGATTCATATGTGATCCTGCAGGAGTCGATCAGCCACTGTACCGATTCTTTTCAATTCTCGTCCGGCTCGCTGTCGAAGACGGGTTTCCGGGTAAGCACGATATCGGCGTGGCCAACGCGCGGGACACAGAGCAGACAGAGGAGGGAGCGCCCACTCCGGCCCCGCAAATCCTAGCCAGCCAATCTCAGAACTCGTAACCCACGCTGAATCGGAATGAGCTCGGCATAATGAAACGACCATTGGCCAAGAGAGGATCGCGCGGATCACCCTCGGTCAGAGCTTCCTCGTCCGTGACGTTGTCGCCAGAGAGTTGGAAAGTGAGTCGCTCATTGACCCGAAACAGAACGCCGAGGTCGAGTTTCTCGTAGCCGTCGAGAACGACCGTGTTGCCGCTATCACTGAAGCGGTCATCGACAGCCGTCAATGTGGCGAAAACGCTACCTTCGATGTCAGTTCCTATCTCAAAGGCGTAGCTTCCCGTCAGTCGCATCTGCCAGTCAGGCTGGCGTGGCACCGCATTTCCCGCATCGGGCCCACCGTCAAATTCTGCGCTCTGAAACGTTGCATTCAGATTGAGGTTGAAGCCGAGGTCGGTTACCCAGTTGCCGTCGATCTCGACGCCGGTCGTCTCGGTCGTGGAAATTACGCCAGGCGTCGTGCCGGCCATCGCGACGAAGATCGTAGGATCCTCGGTGGTATAAAAGGCCGTGGCGTAGACGCTGACATAATCCGTGACCCATTTCGCGCCAAGCTCCACCTGTTCGACATCCCTGATCAGGCTATCGCCGTCGGCGAATGCTGCGCTGTTGTCGCGGTAGTCGTTGAATGTCGGCATTTTCTTGCCCTGATTGAGACGCAGGAAGGCACCAAACGTGTCCGTGACTCGGTAGTTACCTGCTGCGGTCCAGGAGGTTTCGGTCTCGTCAGCCGATACGACGAGATTTATCGATCCGTCCTGGTCGAAATCTGCCGACATCTCGACATTATGATTTTCCACACGCACGCCAACATCGAATGTAAGTCGATCGCCAACGTCGAATGTGGTGGCCGCGTAAAGTGCGTTGGTAGTTACATCACCAACCTGGTCGAGGTCGAAGCCTCCGCCGCAAGCGTCGAACAACGCGGGATCGTTGCATTCAATGCCAGTGACAACTTCGCCACCCGCCTGGATGACTTCGTACCGCTGGTTTCCGAGTGTCCAGAGATCATCGGCAGACGCATTTGCGGCGTAATAGCCAACTGTGACTGTGCCCCAATCCCAGCTTCGTTCGAGGCTTAAGTCATTGACGAACGCCTCGAGATCCTTACGAACCTCCCAGGCACCGAATTGCTGAATGAACTCCGAATCAGCAATAGCGCGGCCGCTGACCGAGCCCTCAATCGGGCCGATGATTACCGCTGAAGGATCGAGGGTCGGGTCGGCGCGCAAGGCCGATATCTGCACCGGAGAACTCTGAGGTACAAGGCCTAGCGTGTCGGCGCTACCCGACGTGTAGCTGGCGCGGTTCGTCAGCTGCCAGTTATCCGTAACGTCGAGCACGACAACCGCGCCGGTGATCGAGCCGTCCCAACCACGACCTTCGCCGAGATCAAGAGTCCGTGGTTCGGCATTCGGCCCGACTGTGACCCGACGCTGCCGATTCATCGTGCCGATCTGGTTGTACTCGTTGTCGACGCCCGGCACGCTCAGGGCGACCGGCAGGTACCAGGTGCCGCTATCATCCGTGTTGCGATGGAAGACGTTGATGCTTCCTTGCTCGAGATCCTTCGTCAGATTGATTGTGATCTGGTTGCCTTCGTCGGAATTGAACTGCGAGTCGCGGATTCCGGGGGAACTCGTGATGTAGCCACCGATCATGTAATAAAACTCGTCGGCGATCTCACCACTGATATAGCCGTCGAAACGGCGTAGGTCGTAGTCGGACGTAGTGAATTTGACGAGCCCCTCGGTCTCCTCGCTGCCTTCGCGGAGAATGAAGTTCGTCGTGACGCCGGGTTGGCCGTTCGACAGCACTGGGTTCGGGCCACCGCGCAGCGCTTCCATCCTCAATATAGTTTCGTCGATACGGAATAAAGTCGAATTCTCGAGGAAGGACAATGTCGGCGGTGGGTATATGTTCGCACCGTTGACCTGGACGGTCACGTAGGGCGCGTCGCCAGCAGCGGCAAAACCGCGAACGAACACATTGGCGCCGGATACGCCGCCCGAACTCTCGGCCCAGACGCCCGGCACGAGCTTGAAAAGGTCGGCCGTGCTTTTCGGTGAGAAGCGGTTGATCTCCTCGCTGCTGGTGGTCGTGATCGAGAAGCTCGCGTCGAACTTCCTGAGTTCACGGCCGCCCGCGGTACCCGTGACGATGATCTCCTCTATCGTGCCGTAGGAGTCCTCCTCATCGGCGCCGCTTTGTGCGTATGCCGCCGGGGGTCCAGCAATGAAAAAAACTGCGATGAGCGCCGGTACCGCAAGAGAGAGCCCGGGCCTGGATAGATACGTAGTCATCTTGTCACCCTCCATTTATTCATTGGTGATAGCAAAAGATTGGGGGGCGCAAAGCGCAGTGCCATCGCTACGCTGACGGAGCCGCAACGGCAGCGCGGGACTTTGGTCAAATCGACAAGTTCGGAATTTCCCCCACCCCGACAGTTCATTTTCACGGCTACCGTACACCCTTATGAAATGCATTTCAGTTATGAGTATAATCATTAAGAATATTAAGCGCTTAGGCGTGATCAAGCGGAGCGACAAGTGACAACGAACGGCAAGCGTGCAATTACGATGGACGATATCGCCAGGCTGGCAAAAGTCTCCAAACCGACGGTGTCCCGTGCTCTGAGCAACAGTCCTTTAGTCAACAAGGACACCAGGAATCATGTGCTGTCGGTGGCCAACAAGCACGGCTATGCCGTCAACCGCAACGCGCAGAAATTACGTCACAAAAAAACAAACACGATTGCGGTGTCGCTGGATTTTCGGTCACACCGTCAAAATCATATCTCGGACCCATTCATGTTCGAGTTGCTTGCCGGCGTGTCCGAGGCGCTTGGCGACCGTAATCAGGATTTGCTGCTTTGTGCCCCGAACCATAATGACGCGAACGCGTTCCAGCAGATTTTGACCTCCAGGGGCGCCGACGGCTTTATTGTGCTGGGACAAGGTCACCGTGAGGATATGTTGAATGAGTTTGCCGCAACCGGCGCGCCGCTGGTTGTCTGGGGCGCCGCGGCGGAGGGCGCCAACTATTGTGTCGTCGGCAGTGACAACTTTCTGGGTGGGCAACTGGCAGGACGGCACTTCGCCAAAAAATGTCGTCGACGTTTGCTGTTCGTAGGCGATACGTCGTTTCGGGAGATCAGACTGCGTCGCGAAGGATTGCAACGCTTTGCCGATGAGAATGCCGTCGGTATTGTCGTCGACGACATCGAGTTGCACAGTTTTTCCTACGAATCGGCGTATGACGTCGCCAATCGCTACCTCGACGTCATCGAAGTACCGCCTGATGCGGTTTTTGCGTTCAATGACACGGCCGCCATGGCATTTATATCAGCATTTCGTGACGGCGGCATCGATGTACCGGCTGACATATCGATCGTCGGCTACAACGATATTCCGTCTGCGGCTTATTTCAGCCCACGGGTGACCACGATCCGGCAGGATATCTATCAGGCAGGACGCGTACTGGTCGCCAAACTGATGCGCATCCTTGACGGGGAAACGCCGAAATCAGCGCTGATCAAGACAGAACTGATATTGCGCGATACCTGATCAGACATAAGAAGGCAGGGGTCCGGCAGGCTTTCTTACTCGGCGACGAGCGCTTTCAATACTTCTCTGGTCAGATCCCAGCGGTTGAAGCCCTGTTTGCCGTAATCCAGGCCGCGGCGCACGATGACGAGGTCATGGGATGGAACCACGATGACGTACTGGCCGCGGTTGCCCGAGGTCGAATACGCGTCTTTCGGCACGTCATTGCGCTCATCGGGCACCAGCCACCAGTGGCCGCCGTAGAAGTTGCCCCTGTTCGCCGTTGCAGGTGCCGGTGTGCGGACGAACTGGATCCAGTCCTCCGAGATCAGCCGTTCGTCGTCCCAGACGCCGCCCTGTAGGTAAAGCAGACCGAAGCGGGCCAGGTCCCTGGCGTTCGTATAGACCTGGCTGCTCAGGATGAAATCGCCGAAGCGGTCGGTACTCATCAGGGTATTGCGCATGCCGATGCGATCGAGCAAGGCACGGCGCGGGAACTCGCGATAGGTCCGGTCGTCATCCAGCGCTTGTTTCATGGCGTAGACGGCAAGCAGTGTGTCGTAGTTTTCGTAGTCATAGAACGTTCCCGGCTCGCGGATCAGCCCTCGCTTGCGCGCGCCATTGACCGAGCTTGCGCCGGCCCAGTAAGCGAGACCGGAACCCGTTGCGTATTCCATGCGGAAGCTATCCACAGGGTACAGGCCGCTCGACATGTTCAGCACATTCCTGAGCGTGATGGCATTGCGGGAATCGCGCTCCGGCGAGGCGACGGATGGCAGCCACTCGAAGCCGAGCGGCGCATCGAGCTCAAGGCGGCCGTCATCGACCAGTATGCCGATCAGGGTCACCGCGATACTCTTGGCGGTAGACCATGTACGGGTGCGAGTGCTCATGTCGACACCCGCTGCATAACGTTCGTGGATGATCCTGCCTTGATGCACCACCATCAGGCTCAGCGTCACTTGCTCGGGTGACTCACGATCGAAGACCCAGTCGGAGGCGGCTGCGAGCGCTGGCGGGTCGACATTTGCCGGCAGCGGCTTCTCCGCGATCAGATCACCGTCGGGCCAGGGGATGGTGGCCGGATCGCCGTCAATGGGCGGCAGGTCCGCCATCGGCAGCGAGTCGATGTCCTCGAAGCTCTGGTCCGGCGCCATGACGACACAGCCTATGCCTTTGCGGAATGCCGCGCGGATCACTGGACCGGACTCCGGTCCGCCGACCGCCACCGCGTGCAAATCCCGGTCGACCAGGTACTCGCCGCCGTCTGCGGTGCCGACTGGCGCCGGCAAGTAGGGCAGTTCCTGAGCGAACACCTGTTCGAGCGTGCGATGGGAAGTGAAGAGCCCGTTGCACATGAGGATGGCCTGCACGCCGTTGCGAATCATCGTTCGATTGGCGCTGAAATAGTCGACTCTCTCCGTTTGCCCGGCGTGAGCCGGTGTGAAGAGCAGGAATAGCACGGCGAGCGCTAACGGAGATCGATTCATGGCGGGGCCATCCGTGGTTGTCAGGACGTGAGTTGTTCAGGACGTGAGTTTTTTAGGCGTGGCTGGCAATTACCAGCGCCGCACGCGACCGGTATCGACGTGCACGAAATTCGATTCCTTGTAATAGCCCACACCGCCTCGCTGCATCGCGAGCGCGGCGTCCCGGAACTTCGGGAGGTCCACGTCATCCAGGCGTACATCGATAGCCTTGCCAAGGAGGTGCTGACTGTTCTTTGCGACGCCGCCGCTCTGACTGCGCAACATCTCGTTAGTTTTCGGCGAGCGGTATGCCGAGATTACTTCATAGGTACCTTTGCTGCCCAGTGATTCGCGGATGTCATAAATGAGATCGAGCAGCTCCGGATCGATGGTCGTCGCGTCACCGGTCCGAAAATCCGACAAGAACGCATTGATTTCGGTTAACACCGAATCA
>Ga0255058_10001684_pt1 | contig 12439 bp, 8 predicted proteins | sample Cases_109_9_MG_FD_188637 | JGI IMG/M metagenome (GOLD analysis project Ga0255058, IMG submission 188637) | Seawater microbial communities from Amundsen Gulf, Northwest Territories, Canada - Cases_109_9 | ecosystem: Environmental > Aquatic > Marine > Gulf | place: Canada: Northwest Territories... | reverse complement strand
GAGGACCCGCCCGGCCCCATATGACGGCTCAGGAGTCGCCCGTACCAACGACCCCGCTCACGCAGGATCGTCTCGTCGCCGAGGTAGTCGCAATAACCGGCCGCGCCGCCGCGAAAGTAGTCGTCGCCGTAGACCCGGCTCACGTGGTCGTCCGCCGGAACCTGCTCGGCGAATCGGTGACCGCACCGTTCGCAATCGCGAATCCCGTGGCCGTGGACCTCGAAGATCCGCGCGCTCGTTCCATCGCACAGCGGACAGGTCATGGGCCCGGCGTCACCCCTCGGATCGCGGAGCGTCCAGCTCGGCGAGGATTCGGTCGAGCTTGTCCTCGACTCTCAGCCCTTGCGCGTAGGCGCGGGTTTCGGAGGTGAACAACTCCTCGAAGTACTGCTTGGCCTGCAGGGCCAGGACACCCAGGCTGATCAACTGCACGGACAGCATCAGCGTGATACCGCCCACGATGAACCCGTGCGGGGACTGCTGGAAAGCGAGCGCCAGCGACTCCGAGAGAACCTGATCGAAGTTCCCGCCCGACCCGGCCACCTCCCGCAGGTGCGTGACCACATGGATGGAAAGCCAGACCAGCACGTAGAGCGAAACCAGTCCGAGTAACAGACCGGGAACGATGAAGAACGCGAAGGGCCGGATGATGAAGGCGGCGAGCAGGCTGGTCAGGATCCCGCGACCGATCCGCTTGCTCGACGAGCGGATCGAGCCCGTGGCGCGCTGACCGGTCCAGTCCAGGTGCGCGGGAATCTCGTCAATCGACGCGCCGAGGATGAGACTCTTGTAGATGATCTCGATGTTGATCTCCATGCCCATCGATTTCAGGTTGAGCGAGCGGAGGAACATCGCGTCGTACGCGCGAACCATCCCGGTGAAGGTCGAGAGGTTGCCCGAGAGGTTCATCCCGCGCGCCGTCAGCGCCAGGAAGCGATTGCCCCAGCGGCTGAAGAACACCCGCATCGCGGGCACGTTGCTCGTCCGCCCGCCCTTCATGTAGGGCGAGGCCACGACGATCTTGGCCGGCGTCGTGTGGATGCGCTCGACGAGCCGTTCGATATGTTCCGGGTCGTACGTCATATCCATGTCGAGCACCACGATGTACTGGCCGCGACACTGGCCGAAACCGTAACGGAGGGTCTGGCCCAGCCGGAAGTTCCGTGGATGGCGCAGGATCCGGACGTTCTCGCGTGTTGCCGCTAACGCCTCCGCGAGGGCGACAGTATCGTCCTCGCTCCCGTCGTCGACGACGACCAGCTCCCAGCGCCAACGATCCGCACTCCGGTCGAGGTACTCGCACAGCCGGCCCAGGTTCGCCTGGATGATCCCGGCCTCGTTGTAGGCCGGGACGAGAACCGAGATGGACGGTCGCGTTTCTTGGTCCATCGCCCCCGCCGCCTCCTTCGGACCCGGAAGCATACATCGATCCACTTCGGCTTGGCCAGGACCACGCGACGCGAGGAAACTGGCGGCTCGAGAAAAGGACTCGCCACGGCTAAGAGAATCTATCCGCATTCCTTGCAATGCAGCGTCCGAGTATGGGCGTATGTCTCAGCGTCCCTCGGCACCGTCGAATGCAGGGCCAGGCGGACGTGTCGCACGAGGGGCTCTGCGAGATAGCTGCGCTACCCGGTGAATTTGTAGCCGACGCGATGGACCGTGACGATGTGCGTGGGATCGCTCGGACGGTCCTCGATTTTCTTGCGCAGCTTGGCGATGTGCATGTCGACGGTCCGCGTAAAGGGCACGTTCTCGTAGCCCCACACCGCGTCGAGCAGGCGTTCGCGTGGGAGGATCTCGCCCCGGTGGTCGATCATGAAGCGCAGAAGCTTGAACTCTCGCGGGGTCAGATCGAGAGGCTTCTCGCCCTTGGTCGCCTCGAGTTTGTCGAAGTCCATGCTGACGTCGCCGAACTCGTAGTGGCCGACCTGCTCGCTGACGCCGGAGCAGCGCCGCAAGACCGCCGACACCCGTGCCATCAACTCCAGGAAGCTGAACGGCTTGGTCACGTAGTCGTCGGCCCCGATCTTCAGGCCGAGGACCTTGTCGATCTCCTGGCCGCGTGCCGTCAACATGATGATCGGGACCCGGCTACCGGAGCGGCGCACGCGCTTGCAGATGTCGAGCCCGCTGAGCTTGGGGAGCATCACGTCAAGGATCACCAGGTCGTGATTGCCCTCGCTCGCGGCTTTCAGGCCTGCGGCGCCGTCGCGGGCCAGCTTGACGTCGTATCCCTCGTAGCTGAAGCCGTCGCGCAACGCGACCGCCATCGAGTCATCATCTTCGACGATTAGAACTTTCGGCACGATCTAGGACTCCTCGAGGTGCCGCACCGAGGCCGCCGGAACGATGAGGTCTTCCGACTCCTGCGCTCGGTCGCGGAGCGGCAGATTGATGAAGAAGGTGCTGCCTCGGCCCGGTTCGCTTTCCACCGAAATCTTGCCGCCGTGGGCGTGGACCACGTGCTGGACGATCGCCAACCCCAGCCCGCTGCCCTTGACGTCGTGTACCAGACCGGTCGAGACGCGGTGGAAGCGCTCGAAGATCTTGGTCTGTTCGTGGCGTGAGATGCCAATGCCCCGGTCCCGCACCGAGATCAGCACGGAGTCTGCGCGTCGTTTCAGGGCGACGTCGATGTCGCCCGGCTTGTGGGTGTACTTGCGCGCATTGTCGACCAGGTTGGTCAAGGCCTGCACGATGGCGCTGCGGTCGACGTACATCTCCGGAAGGCGGCTCTCCGGACCCTCGTAGTTGAGCTGGAACCCTCGATGCTTGACACCGACTGCCAGGGTCCGCACCGTGTCGGCCACGATGTCCTCGATGCTGACGCGCTCGAACTCGTAGGTCTTGGCACCGGACTCGATCTTGGAAAAGTCGAGGATGTTGTTGATCAGCTGGGTCAGACGGCGGCTCTCGGTCTCGATGTACTCACCGTACTCGCAGCTCTTCTCGGCGGAGTCCACCCGCCCCAGGCGCAGGAACTCTCCGAAAACACGGATCGATGCCAGGGGCGTACGCAGCTCGTGGGAGACGTTGGAGACGAAGTCCGACTTCATCTGCGAGACCTTGACCTCATGCGAGGCGGTACGCAGGGCCAGGGTCACGCCTCCCAGCAGTGCCGCGGCCAGCAACACCGACATCGAGAGGTTGACGAGGAAGTTGGATTTGGCCCACTGCTCGGGCGTGGTGTGCCGGGTGCCGATGGCCAGGGACCAGTCTCCGAACACGAACGGCAGGGCCACCGAGACCTCTTCCCGTTCGGGCTCGCCGATCTCGCCGAGAACCACGCGGTCGCGCTGGTCGCGCACCGTGATGAAGAAGTTGTCCTGTGCCCGCTTGCCCTCGAATTTCGGCAGCGCCTGCTCGATGGCTCCCGGGAGCACAGCCTCCAGGAAGAACTGGCTCTCGATGATCATGCCGGCGACCCCGATGACCCGGTCCCGCTCGTCCGTGATCATCTTGAGGATCATCCGGTTGTCCGGATCGCGAAGGTCGACCACCGGGGCGTGGGATTGCACCGGGTCGCCGCGCAGGGCCAGGGTGCGCCACGGAGCCAGAGCCACGCGGATCGCCATTCCGGCCGAGGGGTCGGTGGGGGTTCCCGTGATCTCGTGGTACGGGTCGTAGAACATCAGCTGCTCGATCAGATCGTTCCACAGGGCACTGTCGGGCACGTAGCGTGCCCACTCCTGCTGGATGTACTGGACGGCGAACAGGTAGCGGGCCCCCTCGACCTCGTGCTTGCGGTAGTAGCTGGCGACTCTCCGAAACCGCCCCTCGAGCAGCAGATCGGGGGGGATGTTCAGCGAACGCTCGGCCTGCTTGAAGTAGAAATACTCGATCTCTTTCGAGACCACCCTCAAGTAGTTGCCCAGCGAGGCCTTCTCCGCCACGGCCGAGGTCTTCTGCAGCTTGACCAGCCAGCCGTACTGCAGGCTCAACATCACGCCCAGGGGTGCCAGCACGGCGAGGAAGCCGACCATCAGTACGTGCTTCTTGATGAACTCTCGGATCATGCGTGAACCCAGCGACCTCCGCTGCGACCCGGCAAGCCGCCGCGGGGAGGCATGATACGTCACGGGTCATGCGAGATTCCCTGGCGGACGGTCGATGTTTACGTCTCGGTTACATCTAAGACATCATTTTACCTCGGTTTACAGAACTTTACGTGTCATTTCCGTAGACTAGGGGTGGTTGGACCGTGACAGGATCCCCTTGGAGTCAATCATGAACCTCAGGCCGACGGACGACGCGAAACGCGGGACGTACGTCGCGCCTGGTCATTCGGAGGATCGAAGCATGAAGAAGATTTCCTGGATCTGGGTGTTGGCGCTGGGCGTGGTTCTCGCCACACCGACGATCGCCGGCGACGGCTACGAGAAGTGCACGGCCGACACGCAGACCTGCCTCAACATGATGGTCTCGAACCTGAAGGACCGCGGCTGGGTCGGCATCGAGATGGAAGAGGAAGACGGAAAGCTGACGATCCTCCGCGTGGAAGACGACAGCCCTGCGGCCGAGTCCGGCCTGCGCCAGGGCGATGTGCTGCTGGCCATGAACGGCATCGCGTTCTCGGAAGAGAATCACGACCGGCTGTACGAAGCAAAGAAGAACATGGCCGTTGGCAAGACCGTGACCTACAGCGTCGATCGCCAGGGCTGCTGCCACATCAAGGGCGGTAAGTCCGAGGTCGAGGTCACCCTGGCCAACATCCCGGACGAGATCATCGCCAAGTGGGTCGGACAGCACATGATGGATCACGCCGCCATCGAGCTCGCCAAGAACTGAACCTGCCCCTCGGGTGGAGTCGGCGCATGGGGTGCCGGCTCCACTCACCCTCCCCATCGCACCGTCCGGCGGCAACCGCCCCCCCACTCAGCGGGGCTAAGGACAGACCGAGTTGGCGGAAGGCCGCGGCGTTCCGGCGCTGGTCTCGCCGTAGCTTCCCTCCCCGGAAGCGTTCCTTCCCACGATCAGGAAGTTGCTGTCGTCCGGGATCGAGGAGGTCGTCACCGAATTTCCGCTGCCCAGAAATCCCCAGCAGCTCGGAGCGTTCATCGCCGACCCGATCGGGCTGACGTAGAGCACGTAGTCGTCCGGACCGCAATCACCCGGATCGACCCAGCCCAACGTCACCCGCGCACCCTGCCTCGCCACCGTGACCGCGAGGACCTCGCCGGGCGCAGCCAGCGCGCCGCAGTCGTAGGTGGTCGATTCCACGACGACGTCGTCGATGTACCAGCCCTCGTCGGCGAGTGAGAAATCGGTGGCGAAGCGCCAGCGGAACGTCACGTCCGAGCCCGCCAGACTCGACAGGTCCACGCGCACCGTCAGCCAACTTGCGAAATCGCCCGACCAGGCGCTTCGTCCGGAGAGCGGCGACTGGAATTGGTTATTGATGGTGGAGTTGTACGGGCCCTCGAAGATCCACGGGCCGGCGTCGACCCACGTCGCTCCGCCGTTGATCGAGTACTCCAGTACGCCGCCGTCGAAGTCGGTCTCGGAGTTCAGACGGTGCGCGAATCGCAACTCGGCATTCTCCGGCAGCGCCGCAATGGTCGGCATTCTCAGCGCCGAGTCGCTGACCGTGCCGATATCGGCCACGAACCAGCTCGTGCTGGGGCTGTTGCTCTGGGCCGTCGTCTGCACCCAGGGGTTGGCCAGCCCGCCGAGGAGCTCGCCGACGAAACCGACCGCCCCACTTTCCATGTCGTCGCTGAAGTTCCCGACGATCGTCGCCGTGCCGGTCTCCAGGGAGAACGACGACACCCAGGTTCCGGGAACCTCGGTGGCGTTGGCCTCGAGCGTGAGATCGATGGTGTCGCCGCAGCAAAAGGCCGGGTCCACCACGATGCCGGTGGGCGCGTTGGCCGGCGCCGAGGCGTCGACGGCCAGGTTCGGCCAGCTCAAGGGGCCCTCCACGATCGACACCAGCGGCGTGCTCGTGGTGAGCGTGCCGGTGATGTTCGACGCCGTCCGCGTGCCTCCGTTTCGCAGGGTCGGCGTGATCTGGATCGTCTCGCCGGGCTCCACGACCCCGTCGCCGTCTCCGGCGTCCACCAGCGCCGACGAGACGTAGTCCAGGCGCGGCTGTGGGGCTTGACAGAAGCTCCAGTCGATGCCGTCCAGGGTGGAGGCACCGGAATTGAGCGGGTCCAGCCAGTCCCGGACGCGGCTCGTCGGCGTGCCGCCGCCGTTCCACGACACCGAAAACTTGCCGTATTCGTCCCACGTGAGGCTGATGCACGAGGCCGTGCCGCCCTGCAACTGTCCGACGTAGCGCTGGTTCTGGTCGTACAACGGTGAACCGGAAGAACCCCCCTCGGTGGTGCCGTCCTCCCAGTCGGTCACCCGCCAGTGATCGTCGCCGAAGAAGATGCCGTTGATCAGCGGGTCCTGGTTGAACGAGATCTTCTTGACGTCTCCCGACGGATGGTGGATGCCCCACGATTCCGTCGGTCCCGCCCCGGAGTTGTCCCAACCGTTGAAGAAGACGTTGAAGCTGTCCGGTGGGGGCGTGTCCAGGCGCAGCAGGGTCACGTCCGAAGGGCTGTACCCGGCCACGAAGGTCGCGCCGGTCACGGTGTCGCCGGTGGGCGCGACACCGCTGTTGCAGACCGGCCGCTCGAAGTTGAACTGGAACGTCGTGGCCGGCGGATTGACATTACAGTGGTTGGCGGTGATCACGTAGGGCTCGCAGTCGTTGGCCGTGTTGTTGATCAACGATGCGGAGCAGAACCAGCCGCCGCCGGAGAGCAGCCGGATCACCGACCGCTTCTGATCCTGCCAATTGTCGCCGAGCGGGCAGTTGACGTCGTTGTTGCAGCTTCCGGAGCCCTCGAGCACGTCGGGATCGGAGGTGTTCTGGTCGATGGGGAGCCACAGGCTCTTGTAGCCGTGGGAGACGGTACTCAGATGGACGTTGGGCATGACGCCGCGAAGCGCTTCGGGCCAGCGGATCTCGACGATCGCCGTGTCGCCGTCGATCGGCGGGAACCAGAGCTGGCCGTGCGTGCGGATGTCCTTGGCGGTGAAGGGGCCGTGGATCTCCGTGCGCGTCGGATCGTAGACGGTCATCGTGCCGCCGGGCTGCAGGCGGAAGGTCCCGAACCCGAGCACGATCCAGCGAGCGCCCTTGGACTGGACCTTGAGCCGCCAGATCTGTCCGCCCTCCGGCAGGTTCTCCCACAGGCCGCTATTGGCAGGGCCGAGGTCCGACTTCATCGGGAAGCCGACCCGGTAGGGGGTGTCGCTCAGACGGCTCGTGTTGGCGGCATCCTCCTCGAGCAGTCTGGCCTCGTCCACGCTCGGGGCGATCCAGGGCGCGATCCGGTCCAGATCACGGATCGGGGAACCACGGTCAAGATCGGCCGGGCGGGCGGCCAAGGAAAAGGAATAGGAGTAGGCGAACGCGAGGGTCAGGCAGAGAAAGAACCACGGTCGGGCGCGAGACATTCCAGGGGCTCCTCGATGTCGGGGTAGCGATGGGCGCACCGCCATCCTCGGTCGGGTCTTGTTGAGGCCAATACTAGGTATACGGCCTCGCTCGCGTATTGTCATGGCTGGACCGCCCTCGCGCCACACAAGCGCGGCAGGCCCTGGCTCTGGTGTAGGAATCGACGTTGTCACAACCATGTGGCATCGGTGCCTGGAGGGCCCTAGCCCGGTCGATTGTTCTCAAATCGCCTTGACTTCTAGAAAATCTGACACGATATTATGGGTGCAAATTCCAATTATTACAATAACGCTAGGTGATCTCTCATGGAGAAGAAAGCGGTCTTCACCACGTTCGAGACGGCCAAGTTGTGCCACGTCTCGCCGTTGTCGATCATCAACTGGGTCAACGCCGGACGCCTCCCGGCATTCCGCACCCCGGGGGGACACCGGCGAATTCGTCGCGAGGATCTCGTCCGCTTCATGCGGGACAACGGCATCCCGCTTCCCGAGTCGCTGAAGGAGGGCTCGGGGCACCCGAAGGTGCTGGTCGTCGACGACGAGGCCGGCATCCGCGAGGTGCTGGCCGAGCATCTCTCCACCCGGTCCAAACCCTACGAGGTCCTGACCGCGGCCGATGGGTTCGAGGCGGGCCGTCTGGTGGCGACGTTCCGACCGGACGTCGTCGTGCTCGACCTCAAAATGCCGGGGCTGGACGGCTTCCAGATGTGTCGGACGATCAAGGCCGATCCAGAGACGTCGAGCACGATCGTGGTGGCCATGACGGGTTACTTTTCCCCCGAGACCGAGGCACGGATCCTCGAGTGCGGTGCGGTCCGCTGTTTTCCGAAGCCGCTCGAGCCCTCAGCGTTGTCGAGCTATATCGACAGCGTTTTCGATCAGCAGGGGAGCGGCAAGTCCCGGCGGCGTCGGCCGGCCCGCGTCTGACCGTGCCCGGCCCGACCGGCCGGAACCAGCTCGGCCCAACAGCTTCCCGTCAAGCAGGTGTGCACTTGAACGACGGATTCCGGCACCCAAAGGTGGCTTCCACGCCCGTGGTCACGCAGACCTCGACCAGAGCGAAATCGATTTCGCAGGTGAGCGTATTCCAGTCGCAATCGAGGGATTCGCTCGTGTTGAAGTCGACGGTGATCTCGATGAGTCGGTTGTCGATGGCGCGGAATTCGGGGCAGACGAACGGGTGCGAGAGGTTGGTGTCGGTGCTGCCCTGAGCCACGACCTCGGCTCTCAGCTCGACACATGCGTCGCCGATGGAATCGTCGAGGCCCTGGGACGCGAGCCCCTGGGTGTTCGTCTGCTGCTTGTTGATCCCCCAGATGCAGTTGTCGACGATGTCCGGCGTTCCGTCAATATCGCTGTCGCCCCCCAGAAACCGGCCCTCCGAATCCACAACGGAGCATATCTGGCCGAATCCCTCGTCTTTCGTGTGCTGCTTGAAGTTGGCCACCAACGGGCAGTTGTCGCCCAACGTGATGATGCCGTCCCCGTCCGGGTCGGCGAGGGGATCTAGATCGATTCCTGGCGGCGGCGCGGCGCGGCGCACGTGCATGTTGAAGTCGACGTCGATCGTGAGCGGTCGCGGGGCGTCGATGGAATCGACCACCAAACCGCCGATGCAGCGGCCCCGGGTGTTGGGAATCTCGACGAAGGTGTCCGTGAAGCCGCACTTCTCGCCTATCAGCAGATCAGCCTGATCACCATCGATCGTCAGGGTCGCGGCGCTCAGCGACCACTCGGCCACCTGCAGGGTGGAGTCGGGCTCGCGCAGGCTCTGGGCCGTGAGCGAGGAGTCGGTGAACAGGAGCCGCATCGTACCGACCTTGGCGACGAAGTCGTTGTCCTCGGTACAAGCGGACGCCGCGAGGCAGAGCGCCACGGCCGGCACCAGAAGGGTGCGCAGCCGCTCGTGCCGGTCGGTTCGAAGGATGCGGGGTATCGGGTATCCGGGGTATCTGCGGCGCCCGAGCGCGCGCGATCGCCAACTGCTCGTCATAGAATGAAGAGCTCCGGCCCCCCGAGTCTACTGAATCTCGATCGAGATATAGGTCGGACCCAGTCCGCGGAACATCCCGTCGTCAAAATCATCGTAGCACGGCGCGGGGGACGAAAACTGCAGGAAGGAGCAGGTTCCGACGGTCAGGCAATCGAAACTGGCCTCGAACGCGTTCATCAACGCGGCGGCGTCGACGGTCACGATCATCAGTCGGTCGGTGGTGGCTTCGACCGGCAGGACCGTATCGCCTCCGAAGTTGGTGATCCGGTACTCTGCCTGCACGAAGCGCGGCGGATAGCAACCCGTTCCGGTATTGCCGCCGCAGATGAAGTTGAAGTCGTCGCAGGCCGCTCCACTGGCGTCGAAATCGACGGGGTCGAAGTTCGAGATGGTGACCGATTCGATCCGGTAGTTGCCGCTGCTCAGCCGGAGCGAGAAATCCTGGTCCGTCGGGTCGACGAGATCGATGTCGATCGCGCCGGGGATGGCGCCGATCGAAACGTCGAGGACCGCGTCCGTGTCGGGGTCGAGCGGCCGCAGGGTCATCCCGCCGAAAGAGACGTTGGCCAGATCGTAGCGGAACACCGAGGGATCGTTGTTGACGACGTCCACGCGGATGAGGAAATTGCCGTTGCCCGTTGTGATCGTCTCGGTGCCCGGGCAGCCGGAAGTCAAAAGTGCCACCGCGACTGCCATCAGCCCGAGCACTCGTCTGCAATTCAACGCCATCGCGCAAGCCCCCTGAACGGTCTGTTTCAGAGCCGGAACAGTACCCTCGCCGGACAACGAATCGCCAACTATAGTCGAATCGTTGCTGCGTGACAACAGCGAGCGCCCTCCAATCCGCCTGAAAAACCCCCGATCAGGGGCCTGCCGGCGGTCAGGGGCAGGCCGTCCCCGTGCGCGCGACGCCGGCCGAGTTGGTGCCCAGCCCGCCGGTACCGACGCAGGCGTTCTCGGGGCGCACCAGGTAGTACTGTGTTTGACCGACCGCCGCGGGCGTGCTGTCCGTGGCCGCGGTGTCCAGCGCGTCGTTCGACTCGACGCAGACGGCGGCCGTCACGAAATCGGCGGCGTCAGCCGATCGCAGCGTGTCGTAGACCAGCGTCGCGGTGCCTCCCGGATCCGCGGGCGGCCCCCAGCCCAGGGAGGTCAACCCCGACGGGATGTCATGACTCAACGACAGGCTGATCGCGCTGGGCAGGGCCCAGACCATCGCATTGGCCGTCGCGCAGTCGCAGACATCGCCGAACGGGTCGCCATCGGCGTTGGCCTGGGTCGGATTGGCCGTCAGCGGGCAGTTGTCGTCGCAGTTCAGCGTCTCTCCATTGGTGCATCGGTTGTCGCTGGGCAGACCGTCGCCGTTGTCGAGAATCCCGTCGTTGTCGTCGTCGGGATCGCAGACGTCGCCGATACCGTCGCCCTCGTTGTCCTCCTGGCCGGGGTTCGGATCGCCGACGCAGTTGTCGCAGACGTTTCCGGACCCGTCGAGATCGAGGTCGTCCTGCGTGCCGTTGGCCACGGTGACGCAGTTGTCGCAAGCATCACCCACCAGGTCGCCGTCGGCGTCGGCCTGTAGCGGGTTGTTGGCCAGCCGGCAGTTGTCGATCAGGTCGAACAGGCCGTCGTCGTCGTCGTCCAGGTCGCAAGCGTCGCCCACGCCGTCGCCGTCGCTGTCCAGCTGCAGCGGGTTGAAGACCGTCGGACAGTTGTCGATGGTACTGGCGTCCAACCGCAACTGGGGCACGATGACGAGGTCGTTCGATCCCGGCGCGTCGGCGTTCCAGACGCCGACGGCGAGCAGGTTGTCGCCGTTGACCAGCACCGGCAGGAAAGTCGAGATGTTCTGGAACGGCTCGTAGTCGGGCACGGGCGCGTTGCTGGACTCGTGGAGGTTGACGTTGGTGTTCCACTTCGGGTCGCCCGGCGGAACCTGCGACGACCGGAACACCTCCTGCCCGTTGATCCAGGCGACGTAGCCGTCGTCGAAATCGGCCCCGAGTCGCATGCGGGTCAGCGAGGCGGTGTTCGAGATGTTGAAGTGGGCGCGGGTGTAAATCGAGAACGCCCCGGTCGGCACCTCCGTCTGGATCAGGTCGCGGGCGCCGCGAGCCGCCCTCTCGTAGCCGACGCCGTACGAGCCCTCGGGCCAGAAGCTGTCGTCGAAGGATTGCGAAGTCCAGGCGATCGCGATGCCGGGATCCGTTTCGTTGGCGAAGTATCTCATGTTGCGCAGTGGTACCTGGTTGAACGAGAGGCGCGGCGCCAGCAGCAGATCGCTGGAGGTCGCGGCGTTGCGGTTCCAGACACCGATCGCAAGCACGTTCTCGCCGTTGTGCAAGGCCGCCATGGCGGTCGACGTGATGTCCTGGAACGGCTCGTAGTTCGGCTGTTGTCCGTTGCTGGACTCGTGCGGCAGCGAGTCCGTGTTCCACAACGGGATACCGGCCGGCATCGACGACGAGCGGTAGACCTCGACGCCGTTGATCCAGGCCACCACGCCGTCGTCGTAGTCGACGCCGAACGCCACGTCACGAATCGCCAGGAGGTTATTGATGTTAAACCGCGCACGGGTGAAGACCGAGAACGTCATTTCCGGAACCTCGGTCTGAATGAGCACCGAGGTTGCGGGCGGCCTCTCGTAGCCGACGCCGTAGAAGCCGTCGGACCACGTGCCATCGAGGTAAAACTCGTTGACCCAGTCGATGCCGGGGATCAACGGATCCGTCGTGTTGGCGATGTACTTCATCGTTGCCACGCGGTTGATCGACAGCCGCGGGACCAGTACCAGGTCGCTGGACGGATCGGGTCCCGGCGAGGGGATGTTGTTGTAGACCGCGACGGCCAAGGTGTTGACGCCGTTCGCGAGAGCGGGGATGCCGACGACCGAGATGTCCACCTGGGGCTCGTAGTCGGGTCCGAGACCGTTGCTGGACTCGTGTGAGGGCGGGTTCGCGTTCCACGCGGGCACTCCTGCCGGGATCCCCG
>Ga0255058_10001683_pt1 | contig 12441 bp, 23 predicted proteins | sample Cases_109_9_MG_FD_188637 | JGI IMG/M metagenome (GOLD analysis project Ga0255058, IMG submission 188637) | Seawater microbial communities from Amundsen Gulf, Northwest Territories, Canada - Cases_109_9 | ecosystem: Environmental > Aquatic > Marine > Gulf | place: Canada: Northwest Territories... | reverse complement strand
GTCCACAACGTGCTTTTTCACCTTCTTTTTCTTATCTTCTGCCATTCTATTTACCTGTTGGAGCGCTGCTTGCAGCGCGATCCGTTCTCTTTGTCTTCGCTATCGCGCTTGCCAGGCAGCGCTCCTGCGATGCATCAAATTATTTACCGTTTAATCGGACGACGCGGGCCTTTGCGGGTACGTGCGTTCGTACGCGTACGCTGGCCCCTGAGCGGAAGTCCACGGCGATGACGAATGCCGCGGTAGCTGCCAAGGTCCATTAATCGCTTGATGTTCATTGACACCTCACGCCGCAGATCGCCTTCAACCGTGAAGGTCGCAACAGCCGTGCGAAGCTTCGCAACTTCCGGTTCTGCCAGGTCTTTTACCTGCATTTCCGGCGCGACGCCCGCTGCCTCACAAATCTTCTTTGCGCGTGAGTTACCAATGCCGTAGATCGACGTCAGTGAAATCACGACGTGCTTGGTCAACGGAATGTTTATGCCTGCTATACGTGCCACTAGCGTATTCCTCTAATTAACCCTGGCGCTGCTTATGCCGCGCGTCGGTGCAAATCACCCGCACAACACCCTTGCGACGAATGATTTTGCAATTTCTGCAAATCCTCTTAACTGATGCTCTTACTTTCATGAGCGTTCTCCAATCGGTGCTGACGAATCAGCGTACCTGGCCACCCCTGCCGTAATTACGCAGGTTGGCCTTTTGCATCATGCCCTCGTATTGCTGGCTCATTGCATGCGCTTGCATTTGCGACATGAAGTCCATTGTTACGACGACCAAAATCAGTAATGAGGTACCACCGAACGTGAACGGCACGCTCGGATAGAACATACGGACGAATTCGGGCAGCAAACAAACGCCGGCAATATAGATCGCTCCCCAAAACGTCAATCTCGTCAATACCTTGTCTATGTATTCGGCTGTGTGCGCACCCGGCCGTATCCCCGGCAGGAATGCGCCTGCTTTCTTCAGGTTGTCTGCTGTGTCCTTTGAGTTGTACATCAGCGCCGTATAGAAGAAGCAGAAGAAAATAATGAGTGCGCCGTACATCAGCACATAAACCGGCTGCCCCGGACCCAGGTTTGCGCCCACGGTCTGCAGAAGGCGCTGGAAAGGATTCGGCTCGGCTGCCTGCCCGAAAAACTGTGCGATCGTTGCCGGGAACATCAGGATGCTTGAGGCGAAAATCGGTGGAATGACGCCCGACATATTGATCTTGAACGGCAAATGCGTACTCTGTGCAGCGAACATCTTGCGGCCCTGCTGGCGCCTGGCGTAGTTCACCGCGATACGCCGTTGCGCACGCTCCATATAAACGACAAACACGATCGCCGCGCTGGCCCCAATCAGCATCATGATGGCCGTCGCCGGCGACATTTCACCATTGCGGACGAGCTCAGCGGTACCCGCGATCGCCGCAGGCATACCCGCAACAATGCCGGCAAGAATGATCATCGAGATACCGTTACCGATACCACGTTCCGTAATCTGCTCACCAAGCCACATCAGGAACATCGTGCCTGTGACCAATGTGATGCAAGCCGTAATCAGGAAGCTCGGCCCCGGATTCACCACGAGGCCAGCCTGGTTCTGCAACCAGGAGGCAGCAGCAATGGACTGGAAGCTTGCGAGACCGACCGTACCCCAGCGCGTGTACTTCACGATCTGCCGGCGACCCTGTTCACCTTCTTTGCGTAGTTGTTGCAGGTTCGGCACGATATGACTGGCCATTTGCATAATAATGGACGACGAGATGTACGGCATTATGCCGAGCGCGAAGAGCCCAAAGCGCGCCAGCGCGCCACCCGAGAACAGGTTGAACAGCCCCAACAGGTTGCCGCCCTGCTGGTTGAAAAAGTTCGCGAGCGCCGCCGGATTCACGCCGGGCACAGGAATGAACGTGCCCACGCGAAAGACAATCAGCGCACCAACCAGGAACAGGATCCGAGACTTGAGCTCGGCCAGTTTGCCTGCGGCCTTCGCTAAATCAGCCGGGTTTTGTTGGAGCTTTTTTGCCACGTACGTTCCTGTCTAATCCAATTACGCTTCAATGCTGCCGCCAGCTTTTTCAATTGCTGCGCGCGCACCCTTGGTGACAGCGATGCCCTTGAGCTTCACCGCCTTTTCGATCTTGCCGGATAAAATTACCTTGACCTTGGTCGTGCATGCCGGCACCAGGCGCAGGCTCTTGAGGACCTCGATATCGATCAGCTCAGCCGTCGGAATTTCCAGCTCGTGCAGACGCAGCTCAGCGGAGTTTTTCGCCATGCGCGAGTTGAAGCCCACCTTCGGCAATCGCCGTTGCAGCGGCATCTGGCCGCCCTCAAAACCGACCTTGTGATAACCACCCGAACGGGCATGCTGGCCTTTCTGGCCACGACCGCTGGTCTTGCCTTGTCCCGCGGCATGGCCTCGTCCGAAACGCTTGCCATCTTTCTTGGCGCCCTTGCCGGGCGCTAATTCGTTCAGTCGCATGTCAGGCTTCCTTAACCGAGACCATGTACGAGATGCGATCAATCATGCCGCGATTCTCAGGGGTGTCCTGAACCGAAACCGTCTGATGAATCTTGCGCAGACCGAGGCCGGCAACACAGGCTTTGTGGCTCTTGAGCCGCCCGTGTTTGCTCTTCATTAGCGTCACTTTCAACTCTTTGGGGTTCGCCATGATCTAAATCTCTAAACTCGTAGGTATGCAGATCGCGGCGCTAAGCCACGATCTCCTTGACTTTCTTGCCACGCTTCGCCGCTATCGCCTGCGGAGAATGAATCTCTGACAGGCCCCTGATCGTCGCGCGAACAACGTTGATCGGATTTCGTGAGCCGTAACTCTTGGCAAGTACGTTTCGAACACCTGCGCATTCGAACACGGCGCGCATCGCGCCACCGGCGATAACACCCGTACCGTCAGACGCCGGTTGCATGTAGACAAGCGTCGCACCATGACGGCCTTTTTTCGCGTACTGCAGCGTGTCATTGTTCAGGTTGACGTTGATCATGTTCTTGCGTGCGTTTTGCATCGCCTTCTGGATCGCGATCGGTACCTCGCGCGCCTTGCCATAGCCGAAGCCAACCTGGCCCTGACCGTCTCCAACGACCGTCAACGCTGTAAAGCCGAACTGACGGCCACCTTTGACGACCTTGGCGACACGGTTGACGGTGACCAGTTTTTCAATCAGGTCATCGTTTGACTGGTTTTGTTCGTTTCTTGCCATAGTCTGATCCGGACAGCGTCATGCGCTGCCTACTATCCTCTGTTAAAACTTCAATCCCGCTTCGCGTGCAGCGTCGGCCAGTGCCTTAATGCGACCGTGATAGCGAAAACCGGAACGATCGAATGCAACCGTGTCGATCCCTGCAGCCTTTGCTTTTTCAGCGATGCGTGCGCCAACGATTGCCGCCGCCTCAACATTGCCGCCGTTCTTCATGCCTTTGCGCACTTCCGACTCGAGCGTCGATGCAGACGCCAATACGGTGCCACCATCGGCGCCGATAACCTGCGCATAAATGTGCCGTGGCGTGCGGTGAACGCTGAGGCGATTAGCCTTGAGTTCGCCCATCTTCGCGCGACCTTTGCGCGCACGGCGCAGACGATTTTGTTTCTTGTCCAGCTTCATAATCTTTAGCCTAAATTACTTCTTCTTCGCTTCCTTGAGGACTACGCGTTCATCGACGTAGCGAACACCTTTGCCTTTGTACGGCTCAGGCGGACGGTAACTACGAATCTCAGCCGCGACCTGCCCAACCTGCTGTTTGTCGGCGCCCTTGACGATAATCTGGGTCTGGCTCGGCGTTTCAACAGTGACGCCGTCCGGAACCTGATGCACGACCGGGTGCGAGAAGCCTAACGTCAAATTCAACTTGCCGCCCTGTGCCTGCGCACGGTAGCCAACACCGACGAGCTCGAGCTGGCGCTCGAATCCCTCGGTAACGCCGGTCACCATGTTCGCGAGCAGCGCGCGCGTAGTGCCGGCAATGGCCGTCGAAAAACGCGAACCTGACCGCGGCGCAATCTGTAGCATGTTGTCGGCCTGATCGAGTTCGACCTCGTTGTTCAACTCAAGCGAAAGCGTGCCCTTGCTGCCCTTCAATGTGACAACATTGCCGTCTCGCTTGAACTCGACGCCCTGTGGCAGCTCAACCGGTACTTTAGCAATTCTTGACATAGTCTCGTCTCTTATCGGCTGGGATCAGGCATCAGGAAACGATGCAGATCACCTCACCGCCTATTCCTTTTTCCCGCGCCTTCCGATCGCTCATAACGCCCGCCGACGTACTAACGATCGCCACGCCGAGCCCACCCAGAACCTTGGGCAGACCTTCCTTGCCGCGGTAGATCCGCAGGCCCGGACGGCTGGCGCGCTGCAGGCTTTCAATTACCGGCGCACCCTCGAAATACTTGAGCTCGACATTGAGGGACTTTTCGGCGCCCTCACCGTCGGTCGAGTAGTCCGTGATGTAACCCTCATCTTTCAACACGCTGGCGACTGCTTCCTTGGCTTTCGACGCAGGCATGGAAACGCTCACCTTGCGAGCGTTCTGGCCGTTGCGAATGCGCGTCAGCATGTCTGAAATTGGATCTGTCATCGTCATATTCTGTCTCCGCCTACCAGCTGGCCTTGGTCAGCCCGGGAATTTCACCCTTCATGGCAGACTCGCGCAGCTTGTTACGGCCCAGGCCAAACTTTTTGTAAACGCCGCGCGGGCGTCCTGTGATTGCGCAGCGACTGCGTTGCCGCGTCGGACTCGCATCACGCGGCATCGCATTTAGCTTCGCCTGCGCTGCCAAACGCTCATCATCAGAACTGTTGATGTCGCGAATGACCGCTTTGAGCGCAGTACGCTTCTTGGCGTATTTCGCTACCAGCTTCTCGCGCTTCAATTCACGCTGAATCATCGACTTCTTGGCCATACTTTTTCCTGTTTTCGTTTGTCGCGCTGCCAGCAGCGCTCCTACGATGCTGTGTCCTACTTCTTGAAAGGAAAGTTAAACGCTTCAAGAAGCGCCCGGCCTTCCTCGGGATTACTTGCCGTCGTTGTGATCGTGATATCCATGCCACGCAATGCGTCAATTTCGTCGTAGTTGATCTCGGGGAAAATGATCTGCTCGGTAACGCCCATGCTGTAATTGCCCTGGCGATCGAACGATTTTGGATTCAAGCCCCGAAAGTCACGAATACGCGGAATCGCGATACTAACGAGTCGATCGAGAAACTCGTACATGCGCTCACGGCGCAACGTGACCTTGCAACCGATCGGATAGTTCTCACGAATCTTGAAGCCTGCAACAGACTTGCGAGCGAGTCGCGTCACCGGCTTCTGGCCGGCAATCTTTTCCATGTCCGCGCGGGCATTTCCCATGACCTTTTTGTCGGCCACAGCTTCGCCTACGCCCATGTTGAGCGTAATTTTCGTGATTTTCGGCACCTGCATCGCATTCTTGAGACCCAGTTTCTTCTGAATCTCGCCGGTGAGTTCCGAATTGTATTTTTCCTGTAAACGTGCCATGTCTTTTCTCAGTGTGGACTTAGGCTGTAGGAGCGCTGCCTGTCAGCGCGATCGCGGCAACAAGCGCCGCAACTACAGTCAGATATCAACAACATCTCCTGTTCCGCGAAAGACTCGAACCTTGCTGCCACCATCTTCCACACGAAAGCCAACGCGCTCCCCTTGCTTTGACTTCGGATTGAAAACGAGGACATTCGAGATATCCATTGGCATCGCCTGATCCTTGATACCACCTGGCTCACCGACGTTCGGGTTCGGTTTGACATGCTTCTTGGCAATATTGATGCCCTCAATCAACACACGTCCGTCATCGAACACCTGCAATACGGTGCCACGACGGCCCTTGTCCTTGCCGGTTTTCACGATGACTTCATCGCCTTTTCTGATCTTGTTCATATTTTCATTCGCGGGCTGGGGCCCGCTCCTACAAATTCACTGCGGGCTGGGGCCCGCTCCTACAAATTCACTGCGGGCTGGGGCCCGCTCCTACAAATTCACTGCGGGCTGGGGCCCGCTCCTACAAATTCACCGCGACCGTAGCCACACCTACAACACCTCTGGTGCCAGCGAAATAATCTTCATAAAGCGGTTGGTGCGCAGTTCTCGCGTTACCGGGCCGAAGATACGCGTACCAATCGGCTCGAGACGTGAGTTAAGCAGCACTGCCGCATTGCCATCGAAACGGATCAGTGAACCGTCCTTGCGACGAACGCCCTTGCGCGTGCGCACGACCACCGCGTTATACACCTCGCCTTTCTTTACCTTGCCGCGAGGAATCGCATCCTTGACGCTAACCTTGATCACGTCACCGACGTTGGCATAACGGCGTTTTGAGCCACCGAGTACCTTGATGCACTGCACACGTCGTGCGCCGGAGTTATCGGCCGCGTCCAGGACTGTCTGCATCTGAATCATAAGTCTATTCCTGAAGTATTACCGGTCTGCCGCACGTTCGACGACATTGACGACAGCCCACGATTTGTTCTTCGAAATCGGCTTGCACTCCGCGATCGCAACGCGATCACCGGGCTTGCACTCGTTTGCCGCATCGTGCGCCATGACCTTGCTCGTACGACGGATGTACTTGCCGTAAACCGGGTGTTTGATCGTACGCTCGATCGCGACTGAGACGGTTTTGTCCATCTTGTCGCTAACGACGCGTCCTACGATCGTGCGTTGTAATTTGTTTTCTTCATTCATTTCTCTTCACCCGCTGAACGTTTCTGCTCGTTCATTATGGTTTTGACGCGCGCTATGTCCTTGCGAACACGCTTGTGCTCTGTGTGTTTGTTCATTTCACCAGTCGCCTGTTGCAGGCGCAGATTGAACTGCTCGCGCCGCAGAGCCACAAGCTCTTCACTGAGCTCTTCAATGCTTTTTGCTCGGAGTTCCTGAGCTTCCATCACATCACCTGCCGTGTAACAAACTGCGTCGAGAACGGCAGCTTGGCCGCAGCCAGCTCGAACGCTTCACGCGCAATCTCTTCGGTCACACCTTCCATTTCATAGAGCATGCGGCCAGGTTGAATCTGGCAGACCCAGTACTCGACGTTGCCCTTACCCTTACCCTGACGCACTTCAAGCGGCTTCTTCGTGATCGGCTTGTCGGGGAACACCCGAATCCAGATCTTGCCGCCACGCTTGATGTGGCGCGTCATGGCACGACGAGCCGCCTCGATCTGGCGAGCCGTCATACGACCGCGACCGGTTGCTTTCAGGCCATATTCGCCGAATGAAACCGAACTGCCGCGATTGGCCAGGCCACGGTTGCGACCCTTATGCTGTTTGCGAAATTTTGTACGTTTTGGCTGTAACATTTTCTAGTCCCTGCACACGCGTCTCCTAGGAACGCGCTCCTGCCGCAGCTTCGGCTTGTTCAGCCGGTGCCGCCTCGGGCTTGTCAAAGACCTCACCCTTGAAGATCCAAACCTTGACGCCGATTACGCCATAGGTCGTATGTGCCTCGGACACGCCGTAGTCGATGTCAGCGCGCAGCGTATGCAGCGGTACACGACCTTCCCGGTACCATTCGGAACGCGCAATCTCTGCACCGTTCAGACGACCACCAACCTTAACCTTGATGCCTTCGGCCCCGACTCGCATCGTGTTTGTCACGGCACGCTTCATGGCGCGACGAAACATTACGCGACGCTCGAGCTGCTGGGCGATGCCCTCGGCAACCAGTTGCGCATCGAGTTCCGGCTTGCGAACTTCACTAATGTTGATGCGGACATCGGTGATAATCATGCCGGTCAACTCCGCCACTTCCGCGCGAAGCTTCTCTATGTCCTCACCCTTCTTGCCGATTACGATTCCCGGGCGCGCCGTAAAAATCGTGATATTGGCTTTGCCGGCGGGACGTTCAATCGTGATACGGCTGACCGACGCGTCTTTCAGCTTTTTCTTGATGTAATCACGCATCAGGTGGTCGGACTTGATGTATTTCGCGAACGTCCTCGAATCGGCGTACCACTTGGACGTCCAGTCCTTAACGATCCCTAAGCGAATGCCTGTTGGATGTACTTTCTGGCCCATACTGTTTACTCGTCGCCCAGTCGATTAACTGGTATCAAATTAAGCGCCACTACCATCATTCGTCTCCCACCCGAATGGTGATGTGGCTGTTTCGCTTGATGATGCGCGTGCCGCGGCCTTTGGCGCGGGCGCGAAAACGTCGAAATGTCGGCGCTTCATTCACTTCAACCGTCGAAACCTTCAGTTCATCGATGTCCGCACCATGATTGTGCTCGGCATTCGCAATGGCCGACTCGAGCACCTTCTTCACGATACGGGCACTTTTCTTCGGCGAAAAGGTCAGCGCCCGAAGCGCATCATCGACAGTCTTGCCACGGATGACATCAGCCACCAGGCGGCACTTCTGCGGCGATACACGCGCATATCGAAGCGTTGCTGCAACTCTCATTAGCTCTACTCCCCCGCCTTACTTCGTTTTCCGATCACCGGAGTGACCGCGGAACGTGCGGGTTATCGAAAACTCACCGAGTTTGTGACCGACCATGTTCTCGGAAATCAGAATCGGCACATGCTGACGGCCGTTATGAACAGCAATCGTCAGACCAACCATGTTCGGCAACACCATTGAACGACGCGACCAGGTCTTGATCGGGCGACGATCATTCTTCGCGGCAGCAACATCCACCTTCTTCGCCAGATGCGAATCGATGAACGGGCCTTTTCTTACACTACGTGGCATCTCTGATCCTTTAACTCTCTTTGCATTTAGCTATCTTGGTTGTCACTGGCGCGAAGCGGCCGGTGCACTGCCAAAAACACTCAATTTCTGCTACTTCACCTGGTAGTCACTGGCGCGAAGCGGCCGGTGCACTACCGAAAAAAACCATTTTCCTATTTCTTTTTGCGACGGCGGACAATCATGTTGTCCGTGCGCTTGTTCTTGCGCGTCTTGGCACCCTTCGTCGGCGTGCCCCATGGGCTGACCGGGTGACGGCCACCTGACGTACGACCTTCACCACCACCGTGCGGGTGATCAACCGGGTTCATGGCGACACCACGCACCGTTGGGCGCACACCCCTCCAGCGCTTGGCGCCGGCCTTGCCGAGCTTGCGCAGGTTGTGTTCGCCGTGCCCAATCTCGCCAACCGTGGCGCGGCAATCGACGTGAATCTTGCGCACCTCGCCCGAGCGCAGCCGAACCGTGGCGTAGGTACCTTCGCGTGCGGCGAGCTGAGCTGCACCACCGGCCGAACGGACGAGCTGCCCACCCTTGCCGGGCTTCAATTCAATGTTGTGAATAACGGTACCAACGGGAATCGATCGAATCGGCAATGCGTTCCCTGGTTTGATCGGCGCTTCCTCACCACTGATGATCGGCGCGCCCTCACGGACACCTTTCGGCGCCAAAATGTAGCGGCGTTCGCCATCCGAATACTTGATCAGCGCGATGTGTGCGCTGCGATTCGGGTCGTATTCAAGCCGCTCGACAACGCCGGGAATGCCATCCTTGTCGCGTTTGAAATCGATGATGCGATAACGCTGCTTGTGGCCGCCGCCCTGGTGACGAACCGTGATACGACCGTTGTTGTTGCGCCCACCCTTCGACGTCTTCTTATCCAGAAGCGCGGCGTGTGGCTTGCCCTTGTGCAAGCCAGGCGTTTTGATGGCAACGACGAAGCGGCGTCCCGCAGATGTCGGCTTTGCTTTGTGCAGTGACATGTTCGGTATCCCTTATTCCCCGCCCAGGAAGCTTTCGAGCGAACTTCCTTCGGCGAGTCTCACGTAGGCTTTCTTCCAGTCGGAGCGGCGACCCCTGGTCTGGCCGAAGCGCTTGTTCTTGCCTTTGACGTTGACAACCTTGACGTCGTCGACCTGTACCTCGAACAGCAACTCGACGGCCTGGCGAATCTCCGTCTTGGTTGCATCGGTCCTGACTTTCAAAACGACCTGGTTGTTCTCTGCCGCCAGATGCGCCTTTTCAGAAAGGTGCGGGCCGCGAATCACGTTCATGAGGCGTTCCTGGTGAGCCGCTTTGCTCATGACAGGCGCTCCTCAATCAGCTTCAGGGCCGGCAGCGTAATCAGCACCTTCTCGAAACGGATCAACACGACCGGATCGATCGAGGCGGCATCACAAATGCCAACATTCGGCAGATTGCGTGCGGCCAGGTAGAGCTTCTCGTCAAAGGCCTCGTTCAGGACCAGCACATTGTCCAGGCTCAGATCCTTGAGGGCCTTGGCCAATAATCTGGTCTTTGGCTCTGCAATCTCGAGTGACTCAACGATCACGAGTCGTTCCTGGCGAATCAACTCCGACAACATCGACCGCAACGCGGCGCGGTACATTTTCTTGTTAACCTTTTGGCTGAAATCGCGTGGCTTCGCCGCGAACGTACGGCCACCACCAACCCAGATCGGGCTGCGAATGGTGCCGGCGCGAGCACGACCCGTGCCTTTCTGAGCCCAGGGCTTGGCCCCGCCACCACGAGCCGCAGCGCGGTTCTTTTGGGCCTTCGTACCAGACCGGCTGCCGGCGAGATACGCCGTGACCACCTGGTGCACGAGTGCTTCGTTAAATTCTGCTCCGAACGCCGCCTCAGCCACGTCAACGGATCCCTTGCCCTGCATTTTCAGTTTCATCGCCATGCCCTTAGGTTTTCGCTTTCACGGCGGGACGAACGATGACGCTGCCGCCCTTCGAGCCCGGGACGGCGCCCCTGATCAGGAGCAGGTTGCGTTCGCTATCAACGCGTACAACTTCGAGGTTTTGGATAGTGCGCTGTACGTTACCCATGTGGCCGGACATCTTCTTGCCTTTGAAAACACGTCCAGGCGTCTGATTCTGACCAATCGATCCCGGTGCACGGTGAGCGAGCGAGTTGCCGTGAGTGGCATCCTGCATGTGGAAATTGTGGCGCTTGATTACGCCGGCAAAGCCCTTGCCGATCGTTGTACCCACTACGTCAACTTTCTGGCCTTCGGCAAACAAATCGACTTTCAGTTCGGCTCCGGCTTCGTACTCGCTGTCATCAGCGTCGTCGAGGCGAAACTCAGTGATTAGGTCGCCGGCTTCAACCTTCGCCGCCGCAAAGTGGCCGGCTTCAGGTTTGGACACGCGGGAGGCCTTGCGACTGCCTGCAGAGACCTGCAGCGCGCGATAGCCGTCCTTATCCACGGTCTTCACCTGTGTGATTCGGTTCGGCTGTGCCTCAATCACGGTCACGGGGATGGAAACACCCTCGTCCGTAAAGACACGTGTCATGCCGCATTTGCGGCCAACAAGACCCATGGTCATCTTCAAACTCCACACCGACTTCGATTGGTCAGCGTCAAACTCAATAAAATCTCTTGCACCGCTTCAAAACGATTGGCCGGAGCTGTTGCAGGAGCGCTGCTTGGCACGCGCGACTGTCACAGCGCAAGCGCAGCTCCTACAAGTAATTCAGGCACACGAAAGGGCCAGCCGTCGCCTAAGAACATCGTGTTCTCTAAAGCTAAAGGAGCTGACCCATTTTTCCGGCCCGATCATCTGATTGGCCCGGCGGTTCCGGGATTTGCCGTGTCACCCTCGGTTTCCTGGCGACTTGTCATCCAACAAGCGCCACAGAGCGCATGCTTTGTGACGCCTTTTCCGGTTCAGGCCGACTCCCGGTCCGGCCTGATCCAGCGAACCCGGAATTATATATCGGACAGGCCCAAATACAAGCTTTTTGCCCGGATCACCGGTGTTTAATTTGCCGCGGCAAGCTGCGCGAATTAACGTCCTACACCTCGGTGACCTAGATCAGCGTAACTTGTTGATATTTCTCAGTACTTTTGCCTGATTTGGGTGTGCTTGTTTGCGCAGCATCAAGCGCGCTTGCGCGACGATTTACCTGGGAACGGGCCCCAGGCCGCGATCGCGCCCCCGGGGGCGCTCCTACAAAACCGCTAATTCAGCTTGATCTGAACGTCGCCGCCGGCTGGGAGCTCCAGCTTCATCAGGGCATCAACGGTCTTGTCCGTCGGATCGACAATGTCCATGAGGCGCTTGTGCGTGCGGATTTCGTATTGGTCGCGAGCATCCTTATTGACGTGCGGCGAGATCAGGATCGTGAAGCGTTCCTTTCTCATTGGCAGCGGAATCGGACCTTTAACGGTAGCACCCGTGCGCTTGGCGGTGTCCACGATCTCGCGCGCCGAGTTGTCGATCAGACGATGATCGAATGCTTTCAAGCGAATTCTAATATTTTGATTTGTTGCCATTTTGGTTCCTTGGTCTCGTTGGAGCGTTGCTAGCACCGCGAAGCAACGCAGAGCGCCGCAGCGGTCGCGCCGCAAGCGGCGCTCCTACAATTTACTCAATAATTTTTGCTACCACGCCGGCGCCGACGGTACGACCGCCTTCGCGAATGGCGAAACGCAAGCCGTCTTCCATCGCGATCGGTGCAATCAGCTCGACAACCATCTGTACGTTATCTCCC
>Ga0255058_10001682_pt1 | contig 12445 bp, 12 predicted proteins | sample Cases_109_9_MG_FD_188637 | JGI IMG/M metagenome (GOLD analysis project Ga0255058, IMG submission 188637) | Seawater microbial communities from Amundsen Gulf, Northwest Territories, Canada - Cases_109_9 | ecosystem: Environmental > Aquatic > Marine > Gulf | place: Canada: Northwest Territories... | reverse complement strand
GACCTTGACCTCCTCGACTTTCTTCTCCACCAGACGCAGGGCGTTCAAGACCGCCGCCCCGACGATGATTGCGGTGCCGTGTTGGTCATCGTGGAAAACGGGGATCGACATGCGCTCTCTGAGCCTTCTCTCGATCTCGAAGCATTCCGGCGCCTTGATGTCCTCGAGGTTGATTCCGCCGAAGGTCGGCTCGAGGCTCGCGACAATATTGACGATTGCGTCGATGTCGGTCTCATCGAGCTCGATATCAAAGACGTCGATGCCGGAGAATTTCTTGAAAAGAACGGCTTTGCCTTCCATGACCGGCTTGGCCGCCAACGGGCCGATGGCGCCGAGGCCAAGCACGGCCGTACCATTGCTGATTACGCCGACGAGATTGCTCCTGGCCGTCAGCTCAGAGGCCTCTGCCGGATTCGCCGCGATAGCATTGCAGGCGGCGGCAACACCCGGGGAATAAGCAAGGGCCAGATCCTGCTGGGTGCTCAGCGGCTTGGTGGCGGTGATAGCCAGCTTTCCCGGCACTGGGTGGCGATGGTAGGAGAGGGCGCGTTCGTCGAATTTTTCTGTCATGATTATTCTCGCCGGCGTTTGCCGGCACCTTCTTTTCGGACGCAATTGTGATTATCCAGCAGTCGGGCAAAAAAATCTCCGCGGGTGTCGATTGCCAGACTCGCACATGAACAGCTCCGGCGATGTCCAGCTCCTGCGCGCGACCCCGGGATTTCGGGATCTCGACCCGGCGGTGCTGGAAGCACTGTTAGCCGCGACCAAAAAGCGGCAAATAAACGCCGGCAAGACCCTGTTCGATGTCGGTCAGCCCTTCCTCGATGAGGTCTACATCGTACGGCGCGGCGAGATCGCGCTGCAGCGGGCCAATGGCCGCATGGAGAAGGCCGCTCCTGGCTATCTCGTGGGGCTCTCCAGCTATCTCGGCGATTCGCCCTATGCCTCCAGCGCCGTTGCCCGGGAAGACACGGAGCTGCTGGTTATTCCCGCTTCTGAATTGCGCCAGGCCGAGCGCCGTGAACCTGCACTCTTCGACGCCATCAACCGCCTCATCGGTAGCGGCTTGCGCGCCCGCAGTGTCACCGCGAGCCGCGCCGCCGGCGGTCTTACGCAGTCCGCTGCCAGCATAATGAGCACGCCGCTGAGCACCTGCTCATCGGATTCCAGCATACGCGAGGTACTGGAAACCATGCTGCGAGACAACGTCGGCAGCCTCGTGGTTGTCGACGCGGACGACCGATTGCGCGGCATGGTGACATTCCGAACGCTCGCGAAACGCCTCGCACAACCTGGCGTCGATGCGGCGCTGGAGCCGGCGGCAAACGCCCTGCAACCAGCCACAACCGTTGCCGGTGACACGCCATTGTGGCAAGCCCAGGACGTTCAGGAGCGTGAACGCTGCAAGTACCTGGTGGTGATGGACGACGGCCGGCCGGCCGGCATGCTTTCGCAGACCGATATCGTCCAGGAACTGACAGCACACCAGGGTGGTGTCTATCCAACCATCGGCCGGGCAGAAAGCTACGAGGAGCTGGCCGAACACTTTCTCGGAATCGACAACATTGCCGCCCGGGCCCTGGAAACGAACCGGCGCGCGCGGGTCGCGGTGCGGATACTGAGCGAGACGCATCTCGCGATCCAACGACGTTGCGTCGAGCTGACCCTGGCCGAGCTCGATGCGGAAGGCCACGGCAGCCCACCGATAGCGTACGCCCTGATCATCATGGGCTCCGGTGGCCGCAGGGAAATGATGCTCGATCCGGATCAGGACAATGGATTCATTCTCGCGGATCACGCCGGGGCGGGAGCGAAAGAAATCGATGCCTGGTTCGAGCACTTCGGCGACCGTCTCAACGTCAACCTCGACCGTGTGGGATACATTCTCTGCCCGGGCGACATCATGGCCCGCAATCCCATGTACCGGAAATCGCTATCGGCGTGGAAAGCCCAGATCACCCGAATGACGCGGCGGCCAAACGAAAAGGCGGCGCGGTGGTCGAACATCGTATTCGATTTCAACGCCCAGTACGGAGACGAGGCATTGGCGCGCGAGCTCCGCGCTCACCTGAACGAACAGCTCGAAGGCAATGCCGGCTTGCTGAAATTCATGATGGAGGATGACGCTCAGGGGCGCGCGCCGATCAACTGGTTCAATCAACTCGTGACCACCGACAGGCCGGATGGCATGGAAGTAGTCGATGTGAAACGCAACGGCATGCGCATCGTCGCCAACGACGCACGCATTCTCGCGCTGAAATCCGGGATCGGTGTGTGCAACACCACCGATCGCCTGGACGCACTGGTGCGCAAGGGAGTGCTCAGCGACGACTTCGGCGCGACTGTGTCGGCTGCCTACGACGAGTTGCTGGACATACTGCTGATGCATCAGCTCGAGCAGAGGCGTTCGGGCACGCCACTCGACAAGGAGGTTGCGCCCCAGGACCTGACGGCCCCGGCCCGCGAAGCGCTGCGGGTGTCCATGCGTGCAGTCAAGCGCTTTCAAGAGCGGCTGAAGGACGAATTCGGGGGCGGTTACTTGTAAGCGTCGTAGGTTGGGCTTCCCTTGGCGATGCCCAACCTATGTTCCCCCCTCCCCCTTCAAAGGGTGTCGATGCGGTAAGATCCCGGCATGGCGAATAGATCGCGCAAATTACCGGCCAAATCCGCTCAGGCGGAAATCGACGCGTTTCTCGCCAAGGTCGCGAGCACGCCGGCAACCAGAGTGAGTGGCAGTCGCGGGCGCTTGATTTTCGCCATGGACGCGACCGCAAGCCGGGAGCCCACATGGGATCGCGCCTGTCAGATCCAGTCGGAAATGTTTCTCGAAACCGAGACGCTGGGCGGTCTCGACATCCAGCTCTGTCACTACGGCGGGTTCCGGGAGTTCCACGCGAGTACCTGGATTGGCAGCTCGGCGGACCTGCTGGCACAGATGAGGGAGGTGCGTTGTGCCGGCGGCATGACCCAGATCGAGCGGGTGCTGAAACACACCGCCGCCGAATCGCGGCAGGACAAGGTCAACGCGCTGGTATTCGTCGGCGACTGCATGGAGGAGAACATCGACCAACTGTGCCACATGGCCGGTGAGCTCGGCATTTTGGGCGTGCCGGCGTTTTTGTTCCACGAGGGTGACGACCAGGCCGCCGAACGCACCTTTCGCGAGATTGCGCGACTGAGCGGCGGCGCCTATTGCCGATTCGATGCAAGCAGCGCGCAGCAACTGCGGGATTTGCTGAGTGCGGTAGCGGTGTACGCGGCGGGTGGGCGAAAGGCCCTGGAAGATTTCGGCCAGCGACAGGGCGGCGTCGCGCTTCGACTCACCCGGCAGTTCAAGAAAGGCTAACGGCCTTGCATCCGATTATTTTTCTCGCGCTGCTGGTGGCGGTGCTGTTGTTCATCAGCTGGTACAAACGCGCGCCGTCGGGCCAGCAGAAACGTATCAGAGGCCGTATGCTGCTGTTCGGCGGTATCGGCATCGTGTTGCTGCTTCTGGTCACGGGCCATCTCAACCCCGTCATTGCGCTCATCGTCGCCGCCCTTGCCATCGGCCAACGCATTCTGGCCGTCGCCAGCATGGCCAACATGTTCAAAGGCTTCCGCAATTCAATGAAGGGCGCCGCCGGACCCAGCGCCGGAGGCGCCTCCGACGTGGAAACCCGGTTTCTGCGCATGTCGCTGAATCACGATACGGGCGCGATGGATGGCGTCGTCCTGGAGGGCGCTTCCAAGGGACGCCGGCTGTCGGAGCTCGCCCTCGACGACCTCTTAGATCTGCTGGCTGTGTGTCGCGCCCAGGATGCTCAGTCGGCGACTGTGCTGGAGGCTTATCTCGATCGCGTCCACGGTGACGGCTGGCGAGACGCGTCTCACGGCGGGGGCGGCGGGGAAATAACGAGCATGTCACCCGCCGAGGCACGGGAAATACTGGACATCGAAGCCGACGCCAGCCGCGAGGAGATCATCGAGGCACACCGCCGGTTGATGCAGAAAAACCATCCGGATCGCGGTGGATCCACGTATCTTGCGGCCAAGATCAATCAGGCGAAAGACATCCTGATTACTTGACGACTCGAGCTTGTCCGCGGGCAAGCTGTTTGATCGACGCCAGAAGATCACCTGGCACTCTAACCCCGTCTTCCTTTGCCGCGCGGCGGCGCTCCTGCTCCTGTTGCCCGGGTAACACGACGGGGCTCGTTGGATTCGCCGATGGCGTGCTCAGCACGATACTCTTGAATCGATCCATCGCTGCCGCGAATGCATCCGGCCCCAACAACTTTCCCGGGTCGATGAGCAGGAAGAAATGACCGACACCGGAAGGCACGTCGGGGTTCTCGGACCAGGATGATACGTCCGACAGGAATCTGGCCCCCGTGAGCGCGCCCGAGAGGATATCCACCGCCATCGAAAGTCCCGATCCTTTGTGACCGCCGACGGGAAGTAGAAAGCCGGCGAGGGCTGCGCTCGCGTCTGTGGTCGGTGTCCCCGACCCGTCCGTCGCCCAGCCTTCCGGGATCGGCGATCCGGCCTTCTGTGCCGCCCTGATCTTGCCCCGCGCGGCCACGCTCATGGCCATGTCCAGGATGACGTGGATCCCATCTGCACAGGGAGCAGCGATGCACAACGGATTGTTGCCAATCCGTTTCTGCGTCCCTCCCCAGGGGGCCATGGTCGTCGACGCATTGGTGCCAGCGATCAGAACATATCCTGCATCACACGCCTGCAGGCCATAGGGCGCCAGGGCACCGAAATGATTGCTGTTTCTGCAGCCGACATAGACGAGGCCTGTCTCGGCAACCATCTCGAGTGCCACTTCGAGCGCCTTACCGCCGACGACGGTGCCGAGGCCATTGTTCCCATTGACGACTGCGAGGGATGGAGCCCGTTTGTCTACGCTGACGACCGCGTTCGGATCGACGCCGCCGCGGAGCATTCGATTCGCATAATCAGGGATGCGAACGACACCATGGGTGCTGAGGCCCATCATGTCGGCATCGACGAGAATCCTGGCCGAGATTCCGGCGTCGTCTACGGACAGGCCGGCATTACGGAACGCATCGACCGAGAGCTGGGTCAACGATACGACATCGATAGTCTCGGTGCTCGTCATGAGCGTAGCGGGTGGTTACTCGGCGAACTCCAGGTTGACGCGCCGATTGTGCTTGCCCTTTTTTTCGATCTTCCTGACCCGAACGCGCCCTATCTCACTGGTGGCCGCCACGTGGGTTCCGCCGCAGGGCTGCAGATCGATACCCTCCACTTCCAGCACTCTGATCTTTCCCGACCCCATGGGTGGCTTGACGGACATGGTGCGCACCAGCTCGGGATTCGCGGCGAGTTCCTCTTCGGTGATCCAGCGCGCACTGACCGGGTGATTCTCTTCGACCAGACGGTTGAGCTCGGCGGTGATGTGTTCCTTGTCGAGGGTACTCTCGGGCAGATCGAAGTCGAGCCGGCCGCTACCGTCGCGAATAGAACCTCCGGTCACACCGGCGGGAATGACCACGCACAGCAGATGCAGCAGTGTGTGCATGCGCATGAGCCGATGGCGACGCTCCCAGTCGATGCAGGCTTCCACCTGCTTTCCGGCGAGATCTGCGCCTACGTCGCCCTCGGGAATGTGAACGATGTCTCCAGACGCGCCGTCCTTGCGAGTGTCGCTGATACGGATCTCGCTGCCATCTCGAAGACGTAGAACACCCGAATCACCTGGCTGGCCGCCGCCCATGGGGTAGAACACCGTGCGATCCAGGTGGATGCCGGCATCATCGACGGACGTGACGCGGGCCTCACATTGCTTTACGTACGCGTCCTGTCGAAAGATCTCCTCGGTCATGCTTCGCCCTCCTCGCTGGACGCTTCCTTCAGTACCGTTTCCGCAGCACGATAAAGTGTCTCCGCCGGCACGGCACCGGCTACCATGTAGCGGCCGAAGAGAAATGCCGGCACTCCCTGAACACCAATTTGAGCGGCCCGCCAGGATTGATCGCGCAATCGCTGCTCGTAGACGGGATCATTCCATGCCTGCTCCGCGACATCCTCGGCTATTCCACATTCGGTGGCGATCTTTCGCAGCACCTCCCGGTCACCGATGTTCTGGCTGTGCGCGAAGTAGGCCTCGAACAGTCGCTTGTGCAAGCCGCCGAAGGCTTCCGGCGCCAGGGACCGCGTGGCCTCCGCCAGTAACAGCGCGCTGTGGGAGTTCGTGGTAAAGGTCCTGGTCGCCAGCGGAAGGCCATCGTCCCTGGCCATCTGTTCCAGATTCGCCATCATGCGCTGCCATTGCTCCGGCGGGTATCCCAGCTCTTCAACGGGCTTGCCCTCGGCGGGGTTGTCCGGGTGGATCTCGAAAAAGCACCATTCCACGTCCAACTCGTAGCCGTCGCGTAGCTTATCCAGGCGCGCATCGCCAACGTAGCAGAACGGACAGATATAGTCGCTGAATACGGTGACGCTCAGACGTGGCTTCGCGCCGTCCCCGGTGTGATGTTCTTGCGCCTCTGGCATCGCTGATCAGACTCCGTCCCTGGTGCTAAGAGGAATTCAACAAGGTGGAACACTGTGCATAAAAAACCCCCGTGAGTCGACCCCACAGGGGTTCAGTCGATGCCTGGCAGCAGGCATCGGGCGCCGCGAAAGTCATCGCGGCGCATCGCGGCAGCGCGCTAGGCGTGCTCCCGCCGATATTCTTCGATCATGGCCGCCATTTTGTCCTTGGCGAGAAGCTTTTCCCTTTTCATGGTTCCGAGGGTAACGCCATCCAGTGGCAGGACGCCGATCTCGGCGTCTTTTACTTTTTCCTTGAGTTCGTGATGTTGGTTGTACAGTTCCTGGAAGCGTTGGTTGTCGTGCAGTAGTGTGTCAACGATTGCCTGGTCGTACTCGAACATTGAAAGCCCGCCTACCGGTTAGTGATTTGAGATCCTGAGGGCACGACCGGCCAAAAAGGCGGTCGCTGGCTATACACTAGCGGAATTCCCCAACAGGGACAACCGCGACGGTGACCTTCGAATTTCGCGCGTCCAGCCTCGAATTTTCTGAATAACTTTTAATAATCAATGGATTATGACGACAACTTAAATTCATGCAGGACGCCTTGCGAGCCTCCGTGGTGCCGCAGACGATGAAAGCTCTGTGGCTCTCCGGCGGGCGTCTGCGACTTCGAGAAGACCTGACGCTGCCCGCGACTGCCCCGGGAGAAGTGCGCGTGCGCGTGCTCAGCGCGGGCGTCTGCGGCACCGATCTGGCTTTGGTGGACGCCCTGTATCCCTTCGAGGGCATACCCGGTCACGAATTTGTCGGCGTCGTCGAAGATGGGCCTGGATCTCTCGCGGGTAGACGCGTCGTCGGCGAGATCAGCGCCGTCTGCGGCCGTTGCCCGGAATGTCTGGCAGGACTCGAGAAGCACTGCCGGGCACGCACCGCCCTCGGAATTCGTGGGCGCAATGGTGCCTTTGCCGAATACCTGCAGCTGCCTGAAGCGAATCTGCACCCGGTTCCCGACAGTGTCACCACCGACGCCGCCGTCTTCACCGAGCCGCTGGCGGCCGCGCTCGACATCGTCGAAAGGCTTGCGCCGAATCCCGGCGAACATGTTCTGGTGGTGGGGGCCGGCCGGCTGGGTCAGCTCGTTTGCCGGGTGCTCGGCGCCAGCGGCTCCCCGGTCGTCGCGGTCGGCCGCAGCCCGGACAAGCTGGCTCGCCTCGAAGGCATCGTAGCCGGCACGCTACGCGCCGAGGATGTCGAGCCGCGCTCCTTTGCGATGGCGGTGGAGTGCACGGGCGACCAGTCGGGATTGCCCATCGCCCTCGGCGCCCTGAGGCCCCAGGGCACGTTGGTATTGAAGAGCACCTACCCGAAACCCTTGAACCTCGATATGACGCCACTGGTGGTGGACGAGCTGCGCCTGGTGGGCTCGCGGTGCGGCCCCTTTGATGCGGCCTTGCGACTTCTCGAAGAGCAGAGGGTAGAAGTGGAGTCGCTCATCGACGCGCGATATCCCCTGACCGGTGGTGTCGAGGCCTTCGCTCACAGTCGCCGGCCCGGAGTGGTGAAAGTCCTGCTGGAGATCAGCGAGAATGACTGAAGCACGCGATCGGGCGCAATTTGAACGCTGCTGGAGACAGCCGGTGGCGAAGGCTGGGAACGACGGCCGATTCCCAGCACCGAGGGTACCGGGAGCCGGCGTTCCATCGAACTCAGGCAGCCACCTGCATGGCCAGCGCGCTGAATGCCCACGCGCCGATGTAAGCCGCGCCCACACGCACAGACATTCTTATCAGCATTTCGAATACTCCTATTCATAGAACAGGCGACGGTCATGAAAGACGCAACCATCAAGGGCTATCACGCCCACGTGTACTTCGACGAGGCCAGCGTAGAGCAGGCGCGCGCCCTGCGGCAGCGGATCAGTGACGAATTCGATTACGCGGTCGGACGATTCCACGAGAAAAATATCGGACCGCACCCGCGCTGGAGCTTTCAGATCGCCTTCAAGGCCGACGAGCTCGGCACCATCCTGCCGTGGCTGGCTTTGAACCGGAAGGGCTTGACGGTGTTCGTGCACGGCGTGAGCGGCCAGGACATATACGACCACACGGAGCTCGTCATGTGGCTCGGCGACTCGGTAGAGCTCAATCTGGACGCTCTTTAGATTTCACACTAAAAGCATGGAAAAGGCCGCGCGCACCGATGAGGCCCCTGGTCCGAACTGAAAAAGCTCAGGCGGTTTTCGGCCGGATGTTCTGGTTGAGGCGGAAGAAGTTCTCCGGATCGTACTTCGTCTTCACGTCGACCAGCCGCTCGTAGTTGCCATCGCCATAGGCGGCGCGCAGCATTGCTTGGTTGTCCTCGTCGTCGCTGAGAAAGTTCAGGTAGATGCTGCCACGCGTATCCTGCCGCATCTCGTCCCAGAATTCGCGCGTCCAGGCGATCGCCCGATCGCTGTCGCCGGAGTCGGTCCACGATGTATCGATGCTCAGCATGAAGAGGGCGTCACGACCACCCAACGCCGTGGCGTCCGCCGGCACACGCGCCGCGGCGCCGCCCATGTGCCGGATCGGCATCAAAGTCCAGGGATTCGGCCGGTCGAGTCCACGGGCCACGATACGGTCAATTCCATCGTCGTCGAGAACATCCAGGTAAAGCGACTTCCAGTAGTTCATTCGCTCGCCCTTGATGGTGAAGAAGGGGTCGAAAGCCTGTTGCACGGCGAGGTAGGGGATCGGCCCGCTGAGGTCGAGCAAGGGTTCGCCCAGCTCGCGTAGTGGCTGAATGAACCGCGCGCCCTCTGCGATCGGCCCACAATGCACCCCCGCCGCAATGACGACCGGCCGGCCGTGCAGTTCCGCGGGGAAACTTTCGTGTGGCGGAACGCTCCAGAAGACGAAGCTGGCGGTGTACTCATCCGGAGCGTCAGCCACGAAGTCGCGCCAGCGGCGAAATATCCGCGCGGCGTCCTCCATCGGATAGAAGGGTGCACAGAACGTAACCTCGGGGCCGATTGGGTGGGCCTCGAACTCGAACGAGGTCACGATGCCAAAATTTCCGCCGCCACCGCGCACCGCCCAGAAGAGATCGGCGTTCTCGAATTCGCTGGCGGTCAGGTAGCGCCCTTCGGCGGTCACCACATCAACCGAGACCAGATTGTCACAGGCGAAGCCGTGCCTGCGCGCAAGCCAGCTGTGGCCGCCACAAAGCGTCAGGCCGGCGATGCCGGTTTGCGACACTACGCCGAGCGGCACGGCGAGGCCGAACGCCTGGGTCTCGCGATCGACGTCGCCGATGGTGGCGCCGCCGCCGGCGCGCACCCGCCGTGCGGCGACGTCGACGCGCACCGCATTCATGGCCCCGAGGTCGATGACGATGCCGCCGTCGCACACGGAATTGCCGGCGACGTTGTGTCCGCCGCCACGCACTGAGACCAGCAAATCGTTAGCGCGGGCGAAGTTGACGGCATCGATGACATCGGCAACGCCGCAGCATCGGGTAATGATTGCCGGATGCTTGTCGATACTGCCGTTCCAGACGATGCGCGCGTCGTCGTAGCCGACGTCACTGGGCGTGAAGCAGACGCCGCGCATTCCAGTGGCGAGCGCAGCGAGCGCCTCGTCGCCTATCGCCGGCTCGATGGGTTGAGTTTCTGACATTCTCGCCTCCCGATGAAAAGATCGTCCGGTCGCCCCTCCCTGGACCATGCCACGAGCATCGCGCCTCCGGGGCTCGCGCTCAAGTGCAAAATCTGTACTAGCTGGGACAGCGCCAGAGCGGTAGGCTTGGCGGTAGCATGAAAAGCCATGGCCAATACTGCCCCGTCGCGCGGGCCGCCGAGATCCTGTCGCAGCGTTGGACGCTGCTGTTATTGAGAGACCTGCTGGGCGGCATACGGCGCTTCAACGATCTTCGCCGGGGTGTACCGCTGATGTCGCCGTCGTTGCTTTCTCACCGCCTCAAGCACCTCGAGAAGTATGGTCTGGTGGTGCGCGTCTCCCAGGCCGGTGCCGTCGAATACCACACAACGCCTGCGGCCCGGGAGCTGCGGCCGATCATCGATCTGCTCGGCGCCTGGGGCCAGCGCTGGGTGCGAAATCAGCTCATCGATGATGAGCTCGACGTCAATCTGCTCATGTGGGACATGAGCCTGCGCATCGATCCCGAACGGTTCGGCCCCGGGCGAACCGTCGTCGGCTTCGAGTACACCGACCGGCCGAGGCTGAAGAAAGCCGATTGGCGGACCGACAAGTGGTGGCTTGTCATGACGGACGGCGAGAGCGACCTGTGCCTTCGGGATCCCGGGTTTGATGTCGACCTCTACGTCGTCACCGACCTGCGGACGATGACGAGAGTATGGATGGGCGACATCCCGGTGCGCGAGGCGCTGCGCTCGGGGGCCATCGAGCTGCACGGCTCGCGCCCGCTCGCGGACAGCTTCGAGCGCTGGCTGCCGCTGTCGTACCACGCCCAGCACGAGCTCCCCCCTGCACCGCTGAACCTCGAGCGTATACTCGCCGCTGCCCACGCGCAGGCCGCTGAATAGACCGGCCATTTTCTGGAGCGTTTCTCACACCGGCGTCTTATGTCCGCTCAGGGTCCAGCCAGGTCGTCTTATTGCAAGAACTCCGCATAGCTCGAAACGGCGATTAATGGACAAAAAAGATACAGTTCCACCGATTATCCGGCAGAAAGCCTACGAGCAATCTTCCGTGTTCATACCGGAAAACCTGCTGCGAGAGGCAAAACGCCAGAGCTCGATCCCGAGCGGGAAAGTCCCATCGATCTGCGTGCTGGATCCCGACGGAGATATCGTTGAGAACTTGTTGGCTCGAAATCAGGCTCGACCCAACGAGTTTTGGGCCTGCTACCACACGAAAATGTATGACTTTGAGCTCGATGAAATGGCGTTGGGTATTATCGGCTACACCGTGGGAGCTCCATTTGCTGTACTGGTTGCTGAAGAGCTGTTTGCATCCGGGTGTCAGTTACTCATCAATATCACATCTTCAGGGCAGATCGTCCCAAAAGAAAAGCCCCCGTTTTTCGTGCTGATAGAGAAAGCGCTTCGGGACGAGGGCACCAGCTACCACTACGTTCCCCCCTCGGATTTCTCGGCAATCGACGATGAACTACTGGATCTCCTTGATGGCGCATTCTCCGATTTACCCGAACCAGTGTACCGAGGGGCGACTTGGACCACGGATGCACCGTTTCGGGAAACCGAGCACGCCATAAATCAAGCGAAACAGCTCGATATTCTTGCCGTGGAAATGGAGGCCGCAGCCCTTTACGCTTTCGCCCGTGCCCGCTCCAGATCAGTTATCTGCTTTGCCCATGTTACGAATCAAATGGGGAATGTCGAAGGGGACTTCGAAAAGGGCGAAGAAGATGGCAGTCGAACTGCGCTGCAGCTCATCGCAGCGACGGCGAAAGCCTGGCAATCCGGAAATACTCGCCACAAATGAAAAAGCCCCCGACGCGAAGAGCATCGGGGGCTTCGAATAACAACCTGGCGGTGTCCTACTTTCACATGGGGAAACCCCACACTATCATCGGCGCAGAGCGTATTCACTACCGAGTTCGGGATGGTTTCGGGTGGTTCCCACTCGCTATGGCCGCCAGGTAAACCGGCAAACAATCTGGAAGTTGTAATTTTAGGCGCTGGGATGTTGCCTTCGCGCACCCGGGTTCGTAAACCGCTTGGGTGTTATATGGTCAAGCCTCACGGTCAATTAGTACTGGTTAGCTACACGCATTACTGCGCTTCCACACCCAGCCTATCAACGTCGTAGTCTTCAACGGACCTTCAGGGACCTCGCGGGTCCAGGGAGATCTCATCTCGAGGGGGGCTTCCCGCTTAGATGCTTTCAGCGGTTATCCCTTCCGTACATAGCTACCCGGCAATGCCACTGGCGTGACAACCGGAACACCAGAGGTACGTCCACTCCGG
>Ga0255058_10001680_pt1 | contig 12456 bp, 11 predicted proteins | sample Cases_109_9_MG_FD_188637 | JGI IMG/M metagenome (GOLD analysis project Ga0255058, IMG submission 188637) | Seawater microbial communities from Amundsen Gulf, Northwest Territories, Canada - Cases_109_9 | ecosystem: Environmental > Aquatic > Marine > Gulf | place: Canada: Northwest Territories... | reverse complement strand
ATAAGAGGTTTGCCACTGCAGTAAGTTTTAGCTCGAGCTATACCGCTGCGCTGACTGATCGTTATCTCTGGGATGAGTAGGCATGGTGAGAGACATCACCGTGCACGCTCGATCCGGGCTTCTTCTGTCCTCATCGCCTGAACCATCCGACGAAGATATTAACCAGGCTGAGCTGGTTGGCATTGTCGAAGCAACAGATTGGGCGAAAAGGTCCCGCCTCAATTCCAAGGAGGTCGAGTTTTGGCAACGGCTGCATAAGCAAATGTTTGGCCAAGTTTGGGATTGGGCGGGCATGTGGCGACAACACGAACCGAATATCGGGATTCCGCCACACGACATCCAGCCGAAATTGAAGAACCTGCAAGATGACCTCGCGTTCTGGCTATCCGACGAATGTGACATGAGTGTGCCAGAGCTAATTTCTCGATTTCACCACCGGCTCGTATACATCCATCCGTTTCCGAATGGCAACGGCCGCTGGGGCCGACTAATGACAGACGTTCTGGCAGTTCGTGACCTTGGGTTGTCGTCACTGACTTGGGCCGTCGGTAACGACGATTTGAGAGATCCCGATTCAGTAGAGAGGAAGAAATACATCGCGACCGTAAAGGCTGCAGACACCGGTAATATTGAACCTTTGGTGGACTATTTGATGCATCTAAATTCGAAATTGAAGTGAACAGATCAAGGACGCACGCCAGGAAACGAGGTCCGAAAAACTCCCGCAAACGGGTCCCACAAAAAGACAGTGGCCTACCTGAGGGCGCTGTAAAGAGTTGATCTGATTAGGGAAAAAGTGGTCGGGGTGAGAAGAATTGATTCGAATCGCCTTAAGGCGATTCTCACCCTAAAGGGCGCCTCCGGCGTCCAAAACGCTGTCGCGTTTTGTGAACTTCCGGCCCCTGCCTCCCGAATCCAGACGTCGGGTGTTAACTGATTGTTTTTAATGATCAATCAGGAGGCGTTCACGGACAACATTGCAGCACTGTGCCTAACGATGCAGGACTGGCTCCCGCAAAAGTCCCGCAGCCGAAAGCGGGCTGTCAGATTTTGGTAGCCGGACATCAAATGCCGTCGTAAGTATTTGAATAAATTGGTGGTCAGGGGCGGAATGGACTCGCTACGCTCGCCGTTCGGGCGCACTTCGTGCGCCTATAGACGCTACGCGCCTCGGTTGAACCACTGACACGCGGATTCTTGGTCCAGCGCGACGACGCCCTTAGCCATATTTTTCAGTAAGTTACCGGGGCGCCGTCAGCATCTGACCCTTTTGCTAAGGCCGAGTCGCGAAATTGTGATTTTCGGTATTGCGTTATACCGAGCTAGTGTTATACTCCACTACTACACCATTTACCTTATCAATCCGCTCATAGAGGAGCATCAACATGATTCGTTTGCGACTGGGGTTCGCCCTGACAATCCTCGCCGCCTGTGCCGGAAACGTACAATCGGCGTCATTAGATGCACCTCAGGCCGAAGTTGTGGGCCACCTGGCTGCTGCTTTTGCCACACATGATCCCGCACGGGTCACCCATGCCTATCGTGCAATGGGCGATTACGGTCTGCCGGCGGCGGATATCGTGGAATCGACGATTAATGCTATGGGTTACGAGCTTCTCGAGAATGGCGAGATCGAAGCGGCCATCAAGGTTTTTGACCTGAATGCCGAGACATTCCCATTATCTGCCAACACATGGGATTCCCTCGCCGAGGCCGTCATGACCGACGGCGACCACGAGTCGGCCATCCGCTACTATCGGGTTTCGCTGAAACTCGACCCGGAAAGTAGCAATGCCGCGCAAATGATTGAGCGGATGACAGCCGAGCAGCAAATTAGCTACGCGAGCGGCAAAAAGAGCTGAGGCGTAACCGCTGGTCCGCACCGATGACGCCGCTTTTTGCGGCGTTTTCTTTTCCGGTCCAATGTAATCTAAAGAAAAACACGAGTTAAAAACTCTGTTAGGTCGTTTCTTGCTGATTTCTGATCGTCCCATAGTTCGAAATCTTTAGGAGACGAACCTGTGGTGCGCAGTCGAATATCCCTGGATTCGGCGATTAGTCTGATCTGATCCGCGGTAACCCGGTAGTAAGCGTCCGCTGCGGACGCGACAGGCTTCAGGTAAACGGGTTCACTGGTACCGATAGCCTCCGGCGTCCAGCCGCTCAACTCGAGTAATAGCGCTTCACCGTCTGCGAATAAGATTATGGATTCGAAACCATCACGATGTTCGGACAAATCGGCTGTCTGCATCGTGTTCCATATGCCGATCCAGAGATAGTATTGATAAGACCCGCTTCGATTCACTTGTATGGGGCCCAGATGAACATAATTTCTGGCATATGCGGCCTGCGACGGGTTGTCCCGAACCATGACTAGTGGCGTTCTGCTGAAGGTGACGGTTACGCCTGTTAACGGATCCAGTTTGTTGTTGATGGTGGCAGAGGTCGATGCGCAGCCGACTACGGTCATAGTTACGATTAGACCTGCAAGCTGACCAGTGAGCCATCTGTTTAAGTTTCGCTGGCACATATGATTTAGAAGAATGCCTGATATCCAACATTGATGAAAAAGGACTCGCGGTCCATATCGACGTCGCCCATTTCGCGCTGCGAAAATTGTTTGCCAGCCTCAAACTCGATTCGAAACTTCCGGCTCCGGCGAATCTGGATGCGAATGCCTAGCCTATATCGCCACTCAAAACTTGAATCTGACATGATTTGTCGCCGGTCGACTCTGAGCCGCGGATTGATTCGCCACGTTCTGCCAATCGGGAAACGGCTGTCGAGATTCAGTGAGATCACTTTCGTGGTGTCAGAGTCCGACACTCTTAGACCAATCATCGACACATCTCCTTCCTTTAGTAGACTGCTGGCGACGAGGGTGGTCGAAAAGTATCGGTATGTTGTCTCTGGTGTGGCCGCTACGCCGCCGGACGCGGGCGTGGCCTCGAGCGTCGTTTGATTGGCGTCAGCGTTGATCTGTAGTCTTGGCGACAGTGAGTGAGATAGTCCATAAGTATATGAGGCCGTGAGTGGTGCGCGATCGAGGCTCAGCTGCCGTATTTCTTCCTCAGTCAACAGAACAAGCAATTCGGAAAAGGCCCCCACCGGTTGGCCGATCAGCGCATTAGCGGTGCTTAGATATGGACTATGACGACGATCGATCGAGCCATGAATGGTCAGGCGCGAAGCAAAGCGCCAGCTTCCCTGCAGGAATGCACTGCTGACTTCACTGTATAGGTAATCATAGTCGATGAGCCCCCATAGACTTTGATTCTCGCCGAAATAACGAAACTCTGCCCCAACTGCCTGTCGATCTTCGATGTCCGCGATATCCTGCTGGACATAGAAAATGCCTAACTCAAGATTCTCAAGAATTGGGCCGTAATTTGCGCTTGCACCGATAAAAGTTTTTTCAGATACGAGCCCATCAGAGGCCGAGTTAACGGGTTGGCCTACAACGGCATTGATGAGTATGCGTTCACTTGCCTGGTACCCGAGATTCAGCCCGTCAAATCGACCGAGGATGCCGCCTGTATTCCTCGACTGACGGCCGATTCTTCCGCGCAACCTGGTTTCCGCATCAGCCAGATCCGCATACGCATAGGAAATTCTCAATTCGTTACCAGGTCCATCGCCTTCGCCAAGAAAATCGTTGCGATAACCGGCAGACAGGCGGCTGCTGAAATCGAAACGCTTGCCGCGTCGCCTAGCATCAAGATTGATGTCGGAATAGAGTGCAGACTGGCTGACAATCTCATCCTGCTCGTTGAATTGTGTGACATCCTGGCGATAGTACTGTGAAAAGAACGTTTGCACGCGCCAGTCGCTTTGTCTTGGCCTGAGGCCACTGCTATTCGTTGCATGAGCAGTATTCTCCAGCTTGCCAGATTGCCGGTCACTGGCTAGCAGCGCTGCGAGTCGCTGACTGACTCTGCTTGTACCCTCGCTGTTCGGATACAGTGACAGGTAGCGCTGGTATTCCGCCTTGGCGTGTGCCTTTTGTCCGTTCTTTTCGCGGGCGAGGGCGAGGTACTCCTGTGCCTCCGCATGCCGGTCGTGGTCGGGTATGCGGAGAACCTTGGTATAGATCTGGACTGCTTTCGAAATCTCATCTGCAACCATCGCCCGGCGCGCGTCGTCCATCAGCTGATCAATCTGGTCCAGTCCAATGGATGCCAGTGCAATGCTGGGCTGAAAAGCAGTTGACACAGCGCCGCCATCCGTCGGTCGGCTGCCAATATCAGTGACAACAGTGCCGGTGGCTCGATCTATCCAGGCCGTCGGAAATTGTTCGCGCAGCTTCGTTAGCTCGACCTGTGCTTCGGCAGAGTTCTTGAAGTGGCCAAGGCGCAATCGATACCACGTCACGCCTGCCAGGATCACTTTCGACTCGTAAATTTTCAATCCCGGTAATAGTTCAACAGTTGGCATGTCGGATGCGGCATGACTATTGCGGCTCGACGACAGGTTGATCACATACTTTGACTCTGGTTCCGGACCCCGCTTTACTCTGACGCCGGCGGCGCCCGATTTCGATGGCGTCGTTGTACCTGATTTGTTGAGGTACACGCGAACGGTCATGTTGTTCGAGGCTCCGCTGTGCTCGACGTCGAAACGGACGACTTCGTTGAAGACAAGGGTGAGCGTCTGGCCCGCGGCAGTGTCGCCGTCATAGTCGATCTCCAAGAGGTTCGCTTTGTCCGCTCCCAGTGGTCTGTATTGCTGGCGTGATTGAGCGACCGTCGGCGAAACGCCATAGCAGATGGCGGTTGACTCCAGATATATGCGTAGCCTGTCCCCCCGATTCGCAGGCAGGTGGTCCACGTACTCAACGCGGCAGGCAAATTGAATCGAGATTTCGGCAATAGTGTTGCCACGGGTAACATTCGACCCGGCGATGAAGCCGGATGCATACGACGCGCCGGACGCAGCGCACAGCAACACCAGTCCTGCAACGCGTGCCCGGCAACGTGGTTTCGGATGCTTAAAAACCACCGTCTGATATCCGGTGCTCGGGGCCCGACCGATTTCTGTCGATAACCGTCATTGAAGGATCCGTATATACATGACAGGCACCAGAGCAGTCTCGCAGCTCACTGACGGTGTACTTGATGTTCGGAGTCCTAATCTTCTTGTGCGGCCCCGACTCGTAGTCGCCCGCGTGGCAGCCCGCACAGTCAGCCTGAAATGCGGCGAACCGCCAGGCAACGAGTTCCGTGTTGGATTGGTGACAATCGGTGCATGGCAGGTTGGTGCGGTGATCGAGCGGCTCGTAGGCCAAAGTGGTGTGTCGGAAGTCCGACGGAACCCACGCGTTGGTGTTGTGGCACACGTTGCATTCCTGTGCCGTCAAGAAATGACCTGCATTCTGCCCGGTCGCGCTAATACCGTTATGACAGGACGAACAGGACCCCAGAACCTGATTGTGATCGACTCTGATGACTGGTGACCAGATCGTTGTGCTGTGACAATCCTCGCAAACATTCGTCGACAATACGTGCTGAGGCCTCTTCCCCGTGGCGATTGTTCCGTTGTGGCAACTCACGCAATTGCCCACGACGTTAGCGTGATCGAAGTTCGCCGGGGTCCATGCGATAGTGGTGTGGCAATCATCGCAATTGTTGCCGCTTGCGACATGCGTTGGGTGCTTGCCGGTCGCAGTGACACCGTTGTGACACGTGGCACAACTGCCGAGGACCTGTGTGTGATCGACGGTTACTACCGGTGCCCAAACCGTTGGGATGTGGCAACCTTCACAAATGTTCGATGTCTGGATATGCATGGGACCTTTGCCGGTCGCATCCGTACCGTTATGGCAATTCACGCAATTGCCCACGATACTCACGTGATCGAAGTTCGCCGGCACCCAGGCCACGGTGGTGTGGCAGTCATCACAGTTATTACCGCTCGCAATATGCGCCGCATGTTTACCGGTGGCGGTAACACCGTCGTGACAGGAGCCACAGCTGCCCAGCACCTGGGCGTGATCGATAGTAATTGCTGGCTCCCATACCGTCGGGCTGTGGCAGTCCTCGCAAATGTTCGTTGTCTGAATATGAGCCGGGCCTTTGCCAGTTGCATGTGTGCCGTTATGGCAGGTAACGCAGTTGCCCGTGATATTGGCGTGGTCGAAATTCGCGGGTAACCAGGCGGTTGTGTTGTGACAGTCAGCGCAGTTATTGCCGCTTGCAATGTGCGTCGCGTGCTTGCGAGTTGCGGTACCGCCAACGTGACAGGAGCCACAGCTGCCTATTACGTGGGCGTGGTCAACGGTCAGCACGGGCTCCCAAACCGTCGTGTTGTGGCAGTCCTCGCAGATATTCGTCGTCAGAATATGCGCAACACTTTTGCCGGTGGCAACGGCGCCGTTGTGGCAGCTGAAGCAGCTGCCAGCAATATTTGCGTGGTCAAATACAGCTGGCACCCAAGCCGTAGAGTTATGACAATCGTCACATTGATCACTGGAAACGATATGGCCCGGCGTTTTTCCGGTTGCTTGCATGCCGTTGTGGCAGGATCCGCAAGCGCCGATCACGGATGTGTGATCCATGAATGACACCATGCTCCACGACGCAGTGATATGACAGTCAGAACACTGTCCTGACGTCAGGACATGACCGGCCGGCTTCGATGATGACCGGACAAGGCCACCCTGTGAATGGCAGCTGGAGCAGGTAGGGTCGGTTGTGCCGAAGGCTGCGCTGGCATGGCATCCTTCACAGGTAACATTCGCATGTGCGCCGTCCAGCACAAACCCTGTGCTGAAGTGGTCAAATGTTTCCTGCGCCGTCGCACGCATCTGAATTAGCAGTAACCCGAACAGCGCAAGTGCCAGTATCCCCTTCCAATAGGATGATCTACTGGCCTGACTATCAGAGGCCTGTCTCGAAAAATTCATTGCAGCGACCTCACATCCTTGAAAGAGCTGTCGCTGTGGCAGCGGCCGCAGTCAAGTCCAAATTCACGATCGTGGACGTCGTCCGAGCGATGGCAGCCGCCGCAGCTGTCGCCCATGTTTCGCATCGCGGTGAGCGAACTTCGGTGACAGTCGTTGCAGGCAACGTCCAAGTGGGCGCCACTCAAAGGGAAATCGCTCTGAGTATTGTGATCGAACAACCACAGGTCCCAGGCGACCGGGTTATGGCAGGAGCCACAGTTTTCCACGAATCTACCATCATGCGCATCATCCTCACTGTGGCAGGCGATACAGTCGCTGGCAGTATCCGCAAACACCTGGGTTTCGTGGCAGGATTCACACTCGATGTTGTCGTGTTCGCCGAGCAACGGGAATCGGGTCAGGTCATGAGCGAAGTATGGCGCTTCTTCCCAACTCGCTTCGTTGTGACAGTCCTGACATTGTTCCCCCTGTTCGCCCTCGTGTACGTCATCATCGAGATGACAGGCAAGGCAGGCGCGATCCATCTCATCGGTAAACGGATCTTCGCTGTGGCAGTCGTTGCAGGTCAATTCACCATGACTGCCCTCAAGCGGGAATTGAGTATCTCGGCCGTGATCAAAGATCGTATCGTCCCAGTCGATAGGACTATGGCAATTGCCGCATTCGTTTCCGCTTCGACCGTCGTGGGCGTCGTCTGCTTTGTGGCAGGCGAAACAATCTGTCGGCGCGCCCAGATAGGTGGGATCTTCATGGCAATCCAGACAATCCGTCTCGATATGATGGCCGATCAACGGATAGTCGGTAGCATCGTGATCGAATTCGGCGTCTTCCCAATCGGTGGGGTTATGGCAGTCTGCGCAGGCCGATCCAAGGCTGTCCTTATGCACATCAACTTCCTGATGGCAGTCAATGCAGGTACCGGGCGCATCACGATGTTTGTCGGAAGGCTTGTGGCAGTCAACACAAAACGCGTCAAGGTGTTTACCCAGCAGCTCAAAGTCAGTAAAGAAGTGATCGAATGTTGACTCGTTCAGGCCGACAATGTCCGCGCCACGCCCCTCGTGATCCGTGTGGCAGGCAGCGCACTCGTTCGTGCGAGCGTCTGCGAATTTGCCGTGATGTCCGGTCCTACTACCAATGTCTTCACCAACATCTTCATGACACTCGATGCACAGGTTATTTTGCTGCGATCTGCTGAAGAGCTTGTGGCAAGATGAGCACTCCGAATCCACTTCGGCATGAGATGTCACAAGCTCCCCGGGGCTGATCAGGGACTCCATGTTCTGAGCATTTGCGGTTTGCATATTATTGCAGGCTGACATCGCAAGAACTCCTGTAACGACCAGTCGCCATCCTGTTATGCCGTCAAACTGCATAACCTAATACATGTGTACCGCTAACACGTGCACTAAAGCCGAAACCACCATCAAGTAGAACAGCGGCAGATGCAGTACGTGCCACAGCGAAAAAAACTTTTCGTATAACGTGAATTGAGCCACCCGACCCATCAAACGCACGTTATCTCGAACAAATACGGAACTTGCCTTTTTGAGGCGCCTGAATTCCTGTGCAACTGCTGGGGACAAAACGGCGCGCACCCTAAGTTCACGGTGAGCGGCCCTCAACATTGATATCCAAACAACGTATCGACGGACGGTCCACAGCAAACTCGCGCCTGTTCCGAGTGACCCGGTAATAGTGTCGCCTTGCACCTCTGCGGACAGCGCCTGCAGTTTCGATATCAGGTTTGGCAGCAGTGCCGCTAATCCATGACCGCTTTTCAGCGACTCCGCGAGATCACCGTGCAGCTCATCCAGCGTGGTTTTACGTCCATGCAGTTCGCGATGAATGGGAGCGTAAAAATGTTGGCCAATAATGCCACTGACCGCAACCAGCAGCATGGAGAACAACGCAAACTGACTGTTGAACGACCCAAGGTGGAAGTTGCTGTGATACAGCACAACCATCGGCCCCAAGAGGCCAAAAATAATATGCGTGCGATACCAGTGGGTCGTGGAGCCAAGAAAACGCAGCACCCTTGTTCGCTTGCGGAGCGGATATAGCAGAAGCAGCAACATCATCGAGGCGCCAACAATGCCAAGCCAGTAGCCGAGGCCGTGCCCTGGGGATATTAAGCCCTTGTCACGCGCGAGCCATCCGAGACCGATGGCAATAAAACAAAGTGAGTAGCCGTAAAAAGCGCTGCTCCGCCGGTTTTCTTTGGTACCGAGTACCTGCCTTAGAATAGTTGCATTGGTGGGCGGTCGTTGAAACGCGATTTCGTTCATTCGGCAGGAATCTCCGCGGCGTTATTGGACATGTCTGACGGGCTCACGGTCAATTCGACGAAGCCGCCGATAGACGGAGAAATCGACTTGCCTTCAATTTTGAGGCCGGCAAGTGCATCGTTGGCGAGACCGGACCGGGAAATTCTAGCTGTCACAAAAAGTTCGTCGAATTCAGCGAGACTTGTGCCTGGTACCATCGCCTGTTCGTCCATCAGAGCAAATTCAATCGGCAAATCGGCCACAGATTTTCGAACAGCAACAATCGGCATTCGGTGGCTAGCGGATGCTTTGGCAAAGATGAAGACAGTGTCGGTATCTTCTACCAATATCTCGGCTGCCTGGTCGAGTCTGACACGACCCCTAATAGCAACATGCGGGTTCTCAGTGGATTGGGTTGTCAGGTTGCCACGCAAGCTCAGCGATTCCTCAAGTTTAGGATCTGTCTTGCCCAGAGCCCTCGCTCGCTCGTAAGCGACGGATGCCTGGCGGTGGCTACCCAGGTGTTTATAGGAGCGTGCCAGCAAAAGCCAGCCCCCGGCATCATCGGGTTCGCGTTGCAGTCGTTTGGCAAGTTCACCTACCAGGCTTGCGACCGATCCGAGCGGCTTGCCCGTATTTCTGGTGCGTTGAAGGTCATCAGAATATTTGCCACTGTACGAGTAAGCAGGCTCAGCAATTACGGCGTCAGGTGAACCGATCCTTGAATAGAGCCCCAGCGCAATCAAAGGAACGAGCAAGACCGTCATTACCAACGGCTTACTAACTGTTTGCCGATGTCTGATCAGTGGCAGCATGATGACAAAAGTCGCCACGAGCATCATTACGAACAGCAATCCCGAGAACAGAAAATTCAAGTCTTATCCCTTGCCTGCATATCGTGGGCGACATTGTCCTTACATAGGCAGCCAGTCGGCTCGACACCAATGTTGACCTGTGACGTCAAAACGCATTGCCGGAACTTAGTACCGATTTCTTCAATTGTCCGGTCGTCTCTCAATTTGCAGGTCCACGTGCTATCGATCAGCAATGTCGCTAGCACCCAGTCGATAAGTCGCTCGCGCATGCTGGCTGCAGGCAACTTTCACAAACTAAATTCCGGTCTGCGTTCACTATAGGCAAGGACTGCCCGAGAAATAGGGTCAGAGGATGCATGGAGCATCTCTGTCTCTGGCGGTCCCGCTGTCTTAGGTCAAGCCCGTAGACCGGAAACTTTGCGTCCCTGTCTTTCGACAGGTTTGCCCTTTTCAGTACAGTGTTGTTTATACCAGCTTACTGACTTCAAGTAAGGGCCTGTTTACCATAAACCGCAAGCGAAAGTTTTGAGTCCTCATACCAGCATTCATTAGAGGCCTGTTTGTGCCGAATTCGCCGATCAGGCGAAGGGTCAAACATGTCTTTCGGTCACATGAGGTCAGCTCAGAGAGCAATGCTGACGGGCAGGGCATGCTTTTATAAGTGCAGCAGTAATTTGCGTGCTGGCAATAAAAGTAACATAGGTAAGAACAGTATATTAGGGCAGCCAAAGTCGTTCGAGAGCTTCTCATGTCGTATAGAACAGGCTGTCACTGTCGCGTAATTCGGACACTGAGTCATGTAACGTCTTATGTAAATAATCAAAGTTCTTCGGTCTAATTATTTTGTCGGGCGTCGTTATTTTGACAAAACCTCGAGCTCTGATTCGTAAGGCAATGCAAGGTCAGTGGTAGTACGTAGCCGCTTCGCACCCAGCCACAACGCCGCAAATAGCTATTTTTTCTCGATGCGTGAACTGCTTCACGTAGGCCGCAGGAACACGCGGTATCCTTTTGGCACTAAGTTTCTTGCGGGCAATTCGTGCATGAGCCAAAACCCTCTGACTTACCTATATCTGCTGCCAGTGCTGGCAATTCTCACCTGGTACATGCGGCGGCATGGCCGCCTTGAGCGTCAGAATGCGGAAGTGCTGCGGTCCGCAACAGAAGCGGGAATGCTCGAGCCTCCAACACTTCACCCGGAAATAGACCCCACAATTTGCATCGGCTGTGGATCGTGTGTTGCCGCATGCCCCGAACAGGATGCGCATCCAGTACTTGGCATGATCGGTAAAAAGGCGCGGCTGATTGGTCCATCGGACTGTATCGGTCATGGTGCGTGCAAAACCGTCTGCCCGGTAAACGCCATCACGCTCGTTTTTGGAACTGCGACTCGCGGTGTCGATATTCCTGTCGTGAAACCGAATTTCGAAACTGATGTGCCCGGCGTCTTCATTGCCGGTGAGTTGGGTGGCATGGGGCTGATCCGCAATGCCGTAGAGCAGGGCCGACAGGCCTTGCAGTCAATTTCGGATTTGCTACAAACCGGGCACAACAACGAGCACGATCTTATTATCGTTGGTGCGGGACCCGCAGGATTTTCGGCAACGTTAGCTGCCAAAGTCGGAAATCTAAATTCTGTAACTTTGGAACAGGAATCACTCGGTGGTGCCGTAGCGCACTTCCCGAGGCGAAAGCTCGTAATGACGCAACCTGTTGAGATGCCAATTGTCGGCAAGGTTAGGTTTAAGGAAATTCTGAAAGAAGAACTGATTGAGTTCTGGCGAAGTGTCGAGAAGGAGACAGCAGTGTCGATTAATTACAGTGAACGAGTTGACTCTATAGCTGCGGCACCAGATGGATCCGGTTACCTCGTCACGACAAACAGATCCACCTACAATACACGTGCCATTCTGCTTGCCATAGGACGAGGCGGGACACCACGACAACTCGGCGTTCCAGGCGAGGACCTGCCAAAGGTAGCTTACAGGCTTGTCGATCCCGAGCAGTATCGCAACCAGCACGTCCTGGTGGTTGGTGGTGGGGACAGCGCACTTGAAGCAGCAACGAGCATTGCCAATGAGCCTGGCACGACAGTAACACTTAGCTATCGGTCGGGTGCATTCAGCAGAGCTAAGCAAAAGAATCGTGAAAAAGTCGAGGCAATGGCCAACGAGGACAAAATCAGGGTGCTATTCAACTCAAATGTGAAGGAGATTCAAACCGAATCAGTCAGTATCTCGATCGGTGACGAGTTGGAAGAGATTAGGAACGACGCGGTCATCATATCGGCTGGTGGTATTCTGCCGACCGCATTCCTGCGAAAGATCGGTATAAACGTCGAAACTAAATGGGGCACTGAATAGACGCGCTGCAATCTATGTGGTCCTCTGGGCCACACCGCCGAGACCGGGCAGTGCTCCAGACTGCAATAATCAACGCAGATAAGCGATCAGGCGATTCGATTCTGCCGTTG
>Ga0255058_10001679_pt1 | contig 12459 bp, 12 predicted proteins | sample Cases_109_9_MG_FD_188637 | JGI IMG/M metagenome (GOLD analysis project Ga0255058, IMG submission 188637) | Seawater microbial communities from Amundsen Gulf, Northwest Territories, Canada - Cases_109_9 | ecosystem: Environmental > Aquatic > Marine > Gulf | place: Canada: Northwest Territories... | reverse complement strand
CCTAATAAAGATACTGGGTGCAGAGATAGAGCCTATTATTACGATGAGTCAATATATCAATCTTGTTACCCTGTTGACGCTTGCCCTGGGTATTGTGTTTCAACTCCCACTCGTAATGCTATTCATATCTAAGATTGGAGTGCTTAAGGCCGAAGATTTCATTAAATGGCGTATGTATGCCGTCCTTATTATATTTATCCTCGCAGCCATAATAACCCCTCCGGATCCGTTTACACAGGTTATGACGGCCCTGCCGATGATGGCCCTTTATGAAGTGGGCATCCTTACGATAAGACCGACAAAGAAGGCGATTATGCGATTTGGTATGTTGTTATGTTCCGGCGCTTTATTAATATATATAGTTTTCCTGATATTTACACTTCCGCCAAAGGCAGAGTTCATAAACACATCAGGCATTGTCAAGATCCTTCCGGCCGCAAGCACAAAGTGGATGGCGGTGACATCTGAATCAAAGATACATAACGGCGCCACACTGGAAACTGGCAAGAGCAGCAAGGCCTCTTTCCTCCTGAAGGATGGCACTTATATTATAATGGACGTGGATACGGGGATTAAGCTTGTGGAAAAGAGAAAAATCAATCTCTTAAAGGGGCAAGTACTTGTAACCATAAAGGCAGATGATGACCCTTTTGCGATAACGGCAAATGACAGCATTATCACCGCAAATAACGGCAATATTGATGTAAAGATATCCGGATACACAGTCGTGGTTACGGTGGAGGAGGGTGTAGCGACAGTTACCTCTGACGGAGAGGAGAGAAAGGTACTTGCAGGAAGACAGCTAAAGGCCGTAACCGGCGGCGATCCCGTAAATGTAGACGGTGTAACAAAATGGTCAAAAGAGATACAGAAATTGATAAAAGAGTTACCTGATCATTGAGCATATACAGATGTCCTTATTATCCATATATATGAGAAAATACTTATTACATATCTTAATCATATCATTTGTTCTTCTTTCAGCCCGGATTATACAATCAGCAGAAGAGACACACATAACCCTGCGTTCATCTTACAGCGTTTTATCTCTTTCTCAGGTGCAGTCAATGTCTAATATCGTTATGCGCAAAACGGATGAGTGGGGATTTTATGGACACAGCACAATCAATCACAGCTATGAGGAGAAGTCTGTAAATGGAGATAAGGTCGTAATAGACCATGCAACCGGCCTGATGTGGCATCAATCAGGTTCAAGTGATTATATGAGGTGGAATAGTGCAAAGGATTGGATAAGAGATTTGAATCGCAGAGGGTATGCAGGTTATCAAAACTGGCGATTACCGACTTTAGAAGAAGCTGTATCACTGCTGGAAGCGAGCAGGAAGAATGATATATACATAGACCCTGTCTTTAATAATGAACAATGGGGGATTTGGACTGGCGACAGACATGATTCGGGCGGTACGTGGAGCGTGTACTTCAGCCTTGGTAACGTACGCTGGCGCGTCAAGAACCGCTATGCCCGTCCGGTTCGTTCACTCAATTGAGCCCAAGTTCAATGAGGAAGTACAACAGACGCAATATTCTTTTCTATATCATTCATCTCCATCATCTAAAACTACATCTTGCATAGACCTGTTTCTCCATTTATTTAAGCTGAAGGAATAGCCAATGATCTTACGGGGTCGCTATGAATAGGTACGAGGTTGTGATCATTGGCGCGGGAGCGGCGGGGTTGATGTGTGCACTAACGGCGGGGCAGAGAGGGCGTAAGGTCCTGATTCTGGACCACGCTGGCCGTGTGGGTGAGAAGATACTTATTTCCGGCGGCGGACGCTGCAATTTTACCAATCTTTATCTGGATTCAGAGCATTATCTATCCAGTAATCCCCATTTCTGCAAATCAGCCTTGAGTCGATTTAGTCAGTATGACTTTATTTCGTTAGTAGAAAAGCATGGTGTGTCTTATCATGAGAGAAAATTGGGGCAACTCTTCTGTGACGGAAAATCCAAAGAGATTTTGAGCTTTTTATTGGAAGAATGCCGGAATGCCGGCGTCAGGATTCAGACAAAATGTACAATTGAGAAAATCGAAAAAACCACAAAAGAACAACATTTCACTGTAAGGACTAATTCGGGAAATTATGTAACAGAATCGCTCGTTATAGCCACAGGTGGTTTGTCGATGCCGGAAATAGGAGCTACCGGTTTCGGATATGAGGTGGCTGAGCAGTTTGGACTTAATGTACTATCTCGTCAACCGGGATTAGTCCCTCTTACCTTTAGCAAAGAGGACCTGAAGAATTTCGGCGATTTGTCCGGTATCTCTGCAAATGCAGTCGTTTCCTGTAAGGGGCAATCTTTTAGAGAATCCATCCTTTTCACTCACAGGGGTCTGAGTGGTCCGGCCATATTGCAGGTTTCAAACTATTGGCAACCGGGAGATGAGGTTGTCATCAATCTACTGCCGGATATTGATCTGACTGAAACCATAAAGCGATGGCAAAAGGAAAGACCCAGAACAGAACTGAAGAACCTGATAGGCGGACTATTAACCAGACGCCTTGCCCATCGGTGTATGGAATTGTGGTGTCATAATAAGCCCGTTAATCAATACAATGAAAAAGAAATCAATGAGGTTGCAGATATCTTTCATAAATGGAGTATCAGGCCTTCCGGCACCGAAGGTTATAAGGCAGCGGAAGTAACTAAAGGGGGAGTGGAGACGGATGATCTATCTTCCAAAACCTTCGAAGCCGGGAATGTGAAAGGGCTTTATTTTATCGGGGAAGTCGTGGATGTGACAGGTTGGTTGGGCGGCTTTAACTTTCAATGGGCCTGGGCATCGGGATATTGTGCCGGACAATTTGTATAAATTATTATTTCTTTAAAATAAAAGGCTGGGTGGGGGACTTTACCGTAACATTAAATCATGGAAGCTCATTGACATTTAAAACTATTTTAATAGAATCGATATCATGCGTGACAACGAAGCAATACTGATTATTGCAGATAGTGAAAAAGATTCCAATATGTATTATGCTACGGGTTTTATGGCGCCTGACCCTTTTGTTTATATTCGGAAAGGCGACGAAACGTTTATGGTCGCAAACGATCTCGAGTTGGACAGGGCAAGGCTTCAATCCCGTGTGGACAGGGTGCTCCCTCTTTCTAAATATGAAAAACTCCTCAGAAAAAAAAGAAACAAATCTCCCCGGCTTATCGAGATAGTTGTTGCAGTTCTTAGAGAAATAGACGTAAAGGGACTTTTGGTTTCCGCAAATTTCAATGTTGGATATGCTGACCTTCTAAGGAAAAAAGGGTTTAAGCTTAAGGTGAAGGGAGAACCATTCTTTAATTCCAGAGAGATAAAGAATGAGCTGGAAACGGAATATATTATTAAGACCCTGCGTAAGACTGAAAGTGCCCTTGGTAAGGCAATTGATTACATAGCGAAATCGAATATTAAGGATGGTTTTTTGTACACAAAGGGCGGTCGTCCGATCACGTCTGAATCAGTAAGGAAGATGATAGATGTGGAGTTAATGAAGAAGGGGTGTACGGCCAAACACACGATAGTATCCTGCGGTGAACAATCCTGTCAGCCACACAACGTGGGAAGCGGTCCATTAAGGGCGAACAAATCAATCATATTTGACGTATTTCCGAAGGACGAACAGACAGGTTATTATGCGGACATAAGCAGGACTGTTGTTAAGGGCAGGGCTTCAGGCCAATTAAAGAAGATGTACAAGGCGGTAGCGTCTGCTCAAAAGCTGGTTTTCAAGCTGGCTAAGAATGGCGCTAAAGGTGACATTATACACAGGGACGTTGTGAAACACTTAAAATCTCTGGGATTCAGGACGGGAAAGGTTAAGGGAAAAATGAGAGGGTTTTTTCACGGAACCGGTCATGGTGTCGGTCTGGACGTTCACGAAACCCCGCGAATATCAGGAGCAAGGGATACGCTGAAGACGGGGAATGTTGTTACTGTGGAACCGGGACTTTATTATCCCGGCACAGGCGGTGTAAGACTTGAAGACATGATACTTATTACGGATGATGGTTGTGTAAATCTCACTCGACTTCCTAAAGTGCTAGAAGTGTAAATACAAAAACATATAACTCTCTTATATTATGCAAAAATCCCTGAAGCGTAGACAAGGAAGCGTGAAACAGTTATTGCTGATATGCGTAATAGCTTCTGGGATGCTTATGGGGATGTTCACGGCGCTTGTTTCCTGTAAGAAAGCTGAGGAAGTTGAAGCGGAGGTTGAAGAGATACGTGCATACATGTCAGAAGAAGAAAGTTTAAAACGGGCCATGAAGAAGACATCGATGGACACAAAGAGATTGGCAAGGGCGTTAGAATCCAGGGATTGGATTGAAATAGAGATGTGGGCTGGAGAATTGAAACAGGGTATAGGTGTTAGTTGTGTGAATCTGTATATAAAGAACCATCCCGGCGTTTCAGCTGAGTTTATTATATTGGGTGGTAGGTTTTATAATGCTGCAAATAGATTGGTTCTATCTTGTAAAGACCGGGATACTGAGATTGCAGATGCAGAATTTAACAAGATGCTAAAATCTTGTGATGATTGTCACGAAGGATATAAAGAGAAAAAGCAAGAAAAGGATGACTGACATATACTCTTATCGTTACCATTCCTTCTAAGATGACTAAGCTAAGCCAAAGTGTGGCTTAGCATGTAAGTTCCTTCTGGTTACTCCTCATGCTCCTCTTCTTCGTCGGCTTCTTCATCACCTTCGTCGGCTTCAGCTTCAGCAGTTTCTTCACCTTCTTCGGCAGAGGTCTCAACAGCTGCCTCTGGTTTCTTCATCGAACCCAGGAGGCTTCCTGCACCTATAAAAAAACCGGCAAGCGACAGAATAACTATAACAAAACAGACAAATCCGCCAAGCTTTCGCACAATATCTTTCGCCATTATTTCATCTAACTTCTTTAAAAGTGCTTCCATTAACCAATCTCCCTTTAGTCTTTTAAATTCTAGAAAGTACGAAGATTATACATTCTCATCTACAAAATTCAAGAGATAATTCAAATTTCAAATAATGTTCCAAAAACACCTCTTATCTTGCATGACGTAAGTGCTGTATTATCAACGTGACAAATTCATGGTTTTGGCATATCCCAATAATATAGGTATTTTTATGGCTAGGATAATAAAGTGTAAAATGCCTTGACGCTCTATTACAATAGCGATACATTTAAGCGCAGGAGGTACATTTTTCTATTATAAGAAAGCTTTAGGAATTGGCACCTTCATAGATTTGCAAATAGATGTGTCTGAATCAACCCCTCCCATAAGTTGTGTTGGGAAAGTAATCCGTAGCGATAAACTCTAGCCTGCTTTTTCGATTTGTATTGCAGTCAGTTTTGTTGATATTGGAGAACAAGAGAAAAACCTGATTAATAAAATAGCAGAAGGAACGTTTAGATAGAAAAAACCACGTCCAATTTTCTATCGTGACTTGAAGGTTATAGTATATATTTAGTCAGGTCTTCATCTTTTACTATTTCTTTCATCTTTTCCAGCACATATTTGGCATCGACTACAATCTCCTTACTGCTCAATTCTGGGGCATCAAAAGAATCATCTTCCAATAACTTTTCCATAACCGTATGCAGTCTTCTTGCGCCAATACTCTGCCCCCTTCTGTTTATCTTAACGGCAATATCGGTTATTTCATCAATTGCATCTTTTTCAAATCGTAGTTTTACTCCTTCGGTTTTCAATAGTTCGATATATTGTTTTATAAGTGCATTCTTAGGCTCTGTCAGGATTCGGATAAATTCTTCTTTTCCCAAATCTTTCAGCTCGACTCTGATCGGGAATCTTCCCTGAAGTTCAGGTATCAAATCCGAAGGTTTAGAGACATGAAATGCACCGGCAGCTATGAAAAGTATCCTATCCGTCTTAACCATGCCGTATCTGGTAGTAACGGTGGAACCCTCTACTATTGGCAATATATCTCTTTGCACCCCTTCACGTGATATATCGGGACCGCGTCCTGACTCACGACTTGCTATCTTGTCCAGTTCGTCTATAAATATTATTCCCATATTTTCTGCACTATACAAAGCCTCCTTAATAACCTTTTCTTTGTCAACCAACTTTTCAGCTTCTTCCTGCTTAAGGATTTTTCGCGCTTCACTTATTGGAGCCTTCTTTACTTGTGACCGTGGCGGAATCATTTTCTCTATAATATTCTGAAAATCAACACCTACCTCCTCAATTCCAGCAACAATGCCTTGCATAACCACAGGTTTTTCCTGAACCTTAATTTCCACCATACGGTCTTCGAGTTTTCCCTGCTTCAATTTGCTTCTGAACTTCTCACGGGTAGTTTCTTGTTTTTCAACAACTTCAGTCTCTTTGTCAGTATCTTCAATTTTTTCAGGTAGTGGCAAAAGTAAATCCAGCAATCTTTCATCTGCATTTATCTCTGCCTTCTCGCTAACCTTTTCCATTTGCGCAGTCCGAACCATATTAACCGCTACTTCTACAATATCCCTGATCATTGACTCTACATCACGTCCATGATAGCCCACTTCTGTATATTTAGAAGCTTCAACCTTCAAAAAGGGAGCCTTGACTAAGCTAGCCATCCTTCGTGCTATTTCAGTTTTTCCTACCCCAGTGGGACCTATCATTATAATATTTTTAGGCATAACCTCTTCACGTAGTTCACTGGAAAGCTGCAATCTCCTCCATCGGTTTCTAATTGCAATTGCAACCGCCTTTTTAGCATCATTTTGGCCTACTATATATTTATCCAATTCGGCGACTATCTTCCTGGGTGTCAATTCTTTCACTTAACTTCCTCCACATGTATACTTGTGTTCGTATACACACATATTTCTGCAGCTATCTTCAATGCCTCCTCCACTATCTGTCTTGCGTTAAGATCTGAATGCTTCACAAGAGCCCTTGCTGCAGCAGTAGCATATGACCCCCCGGAACCTATACCTATTATGCCATCATCAGGCTCAATTATCTCACCATTGCCAGAAATAAGAAGAGAGCAGTCCTTATCAACTGCCGTCAAGAGTGACTCCAGCCGCCTTAAGACCTTGTCCGTACGCCAGTCTTTAGCAAGTTCAAGTGCACTCTTTAGCACATTGCCTTGAAACTCCTCTAGTTTAGCTTCGAATCTTTCTAAAAGAGCAAAGGCATCAGCAGCCGACCCGGCAAAACCAACAATAACCTTATCGTGATACAACTTGCGTATCTTGCATGCATTTTTCTTAACTACAACTGAGCTCATGGTAACCTGTCCGTCACCACCTATGGCTACAGCTCCTTTGTGTCTTACTGATAGTATGGTTGTAGCTTTAAACATTTCCATAATTTAAAATAACAAATTTCCCTATCTTAAATCAATATAATAAGTTACGAAAATTCAGATTTACAAGAAAAAGCCCTATTCTGGCTTTCAAGCGTTTCGTATACTAACAATACTAACAATGCTTATCAAGTTTTTTAATTGAAGAAATAATTTATATAGTTTGAGAACGTAGTAAATACATTCCCTGTTTACTGCCCCTGTTGGTTTACAGTTTCGTGCTCTCTCCCGGACTTAATATCAATACCTCAGCCAGATTTCCCACAAGTTTTTTAAACTCATCCGGGTCAGCTTGAATTATTGGAAATGTATTATAATGCATTGGAATAACCTTTTTAGGTCGTAAAAATTTCACTGCCTTAGCGGCTGATTTTACCCCCATTGTGTAGCGATCACCTATTGGTAAAAAGGCAAGGTCAATATCAAAGAATTCTCCGATTATGTTCATATCACCAAAAAGGCCGGTATCGCCCGAATGGTAAATAGTCAGTCCTTCTGTTTCAATAACTACTCCAACAGGATGGCTATTTAAACTTGAATGATTTGCATTTACCATATTTATGTTTATACTCTCTATAGTTATTGTTCCACCTATATTCATTCCTTCAGCTTTAATGCCAGCGTTTTCAGCCTCAACGGCTATCTCATGAATCCCAACTAGAACCGCACTTGTTTTCCTGCAAATTTCATAAGCATCACCAATATGGTCAGCATGATTATGTGTAACAATAACAATATCAGCGGTATTTATCTGATCCGGGGAGATTCCAGCAATTGGATTATCGCTTAAGAATGGATCAATATAAACAGTCTTGTCTCCCTCGATACGTACAGCTGAATGTCCTAGAAAAGTTATTTTTGCCATATTTTACCTCCTTAACTTCGATGTCTAAAAATATCTTGAGATTATACGTTTATGACTTTTATTAATGAAGGAGATTTTAAGAGGAGAATTTAAACCGGAACACCCTATCTAACGTGGCTTACGTTCAAAAACGGACGGACAGATATTTTATAAGAATTGGTTAAATGGAGTCAAGGAATATGCTGATTCTTGGTCTTGTCTGAAGGCTATGGAAAACCCTTTTATTTGTAGACGTCGATGGCAAAGTCCGGACATATCATACCACAAAATTTACATGCGGTACATTGTTTACCATTATTTGCAAATTGCGCAATATGGTAACCAAAACGATTTACTTCTGTGGACATCTTTATAAGTCCATAGGGACATGCTGGAACACAAAACTCGCAACCTTTACATCTTTCCTCATTGATTATAATCTTTCCCATTTTTATATTATATTGAAAAACTTTAATCGAAATTTATTTTATTGTAATTTCAAATAATCTTTTTTCTGAACCAACAATGAAAGCTATTGCAAAACACCGATACTTCATAGTCGTCATGCATTTATGACAATATATCCTCTCTAAAAGCTTATCAAAAGGTAAAGCGTGTGTCAATATTTTAAATCTTCTTTATAACGAAATGTTGCGATATGTTCTCCTTGACTTTAAAATATTTTTATGTCAAAATCCGAATCATTACATTATTTTAACAACTATCATACTAAGAGAAATTTTTCTATATACAGGGATACAAGTTACAATAGCAAGGGTTCTCCTTAATACTTTGCACCAAAGTTTTGAGCAAAAAAGAACAATAATAATCTGTTTATTATTTTGAAAGGAGGTGATTTCTAATGGCAGTAGCAAGAGTAACCAGGTTAACAGCCTCATCATCGGCCAGCTGGCAAGATGCTGTACAAGAAGGACTCAAAAGGGCAAGCAAAACTCTCAGGGGTATAACAGGTTTAGAAGTAGTGAGCCAGAAGGCAAAGATTGTTGAAGGAAAGATAGCTGAATATAGAGTAACAGTAGACGTAACCTTTATATTAGAAGGCTAGAAAATAACAATAGATGGAAAAACAGTATATCACCTGTGAGATTGAAAGCAATTATGTAAGCCTCATCGAATCTGCTGGAGGCACGAAACAAATATGTAAGGAATCTTGACAAAGGCCTGGAATTAGAAGTAAGTCTTTTTTGCAAGATATTCGAAACAGAAGACTGGAGGGGAGGCGTTTCCGCATTCTTAGAAAAACGACAACCAGAATTCAAGGACAAATGAACAATGGATATTATGGGCTGGTTCTGAAAAAATAAACTATTCAAAATAATTGCAAAAACAAGGAGAAAAATGGCTGAAGTTGTTTCAATTCATATTGTACGAGAAAAGAAGGCCCCCGCAGAATCTTGCGACCACGTCACGATACGCACTGATTTTGGTATCGAAGGAGACTATCGTTCAGGGAAATACCAGACGGGACAGATTACTTTAATAGAATCCGAAGTTATGGATACGGCATCACGTAAACTTGGTTATGAAATACCAGCTGGGGCGAGCAGGCGACAGATTGTGGTCAGGGGTGTTTCACTGAATGAGACGATTGGATATATATTACGTCTTGGATCTGTCCTTGTCCTGGCAGAAGAGAAATGTAAGCCATGTGATAATATGGAAGCAACGATTGGTCCCGGGGCAAAGGATGCAATGAACGGTAGAGGTGGTGTACGTTGCCGAGTTATTAAAGGAGGAGAGCTTCACGTTAGTGATGCAGTAACTGTGGAAGGCACTTGTTGCCCCCATTATTCAAGACTAAGAAGGTTCTGTTTTAAAATTATCAATTATCTCATTAAACTTTCTAACAAAGCATAATACGATAAAATTAAAGACACAAGAATATTAACAAGATGCCATGCAATCTTTCCTACCCGATCTTGGCCTTGATTTCTTCAATTAATTTTTCTTTTGTAAAAGGTTTCTCAAGAAATACAAGATTTGGATCCATCTCCTTTAAGTTTTTATAGGCTTTTGGTGAAAAACTGCTACATATAATAACAGGAATATCTGCATACTCAGGCATACCTTTTATGTACAGGAAAAATGTATCACCGGTTACCAAATCTAATAGTATATCGAGAATAATCAGATCTGGCTTATTTTTATCCAGTTTTGACAACGCCTCGTCTCCATCATAAGCACTAATAATCTCATAATCAGTGCCTTCTAACATCATACTGTAAAGATCCTGAAAAGCCTGTTCATCTTCTACTATCATTATTGTTTTACTCATTTTTTTTATGCTCCTCTTATTGTCTGTGATACATATCCACTAAAATGTATTATAATTATTTGCAAAATTTCGGCAACAGTAAACTTTATCAAACGTACCTGAAAAGTCAATTAAGTATATTTCATTCGCCAGAACTAGTTTGTTTGTACTGTTAATTCACATATTACTGTGTTTTAGTCCTTATAGTCAATGCGTATCTATAGTTATCGGCTCCTCTTTTGTTGTTAACGGCAAAGTAAACCTAAAAATGGAACCATTGCCTTTACCTTCACTTTCAGCCCATATTTTCCCGCCATGAGCCTCTACAATAGTCTTACACAGAGAAAGGCCAACACCTGCGCCTGGTATGCTTGCATTTTCCTGATAGAATCTTTCAAACAGCTTATATCGTTGTTCACTAGGAAGGCGAATACCTATACCAGAATCCTTCACTGAAAACTCTAACTCAGAGTTCTTTTGTCGAAGGGAAATCAATATCTCGCCACTATCAGTATATTTTATGGCATTATCTATTAAATTTGTGACCACCCGGGTAATTCCCTGTTTATCTACCACAACGTTTGGCAATTTACTGGGTAATTTGCTTCTTATAGTCAACCCTTTTTGTCTTGCCGATAAAGTTGAGCTTTTTATTACCTGGACGATTAATTTCTTCAACTGAAGAGATTCTTTATCATAATCTTCTCTACCAGATTCTAAAGATGTTAATTCCAAAATGCTTTCTATAGTTTTATGAAGTCTTTTAATGTTTCCTTTTATGATATCATCAAAAAGGTCTTCTTTGCTTCCATCCTTTTTTTCACCTTTCTTGTCCCCAACCCATAATTCAAGGGCCAGCCTTAATTGAGCCAACGGAGATTTCAGCTCATGAGAAACATCTCTAATTATATTATCCTTCATCTTGTCCAGTCCCCGGAGTTCTTCATTAGCTCTCTCAAGATTCCGCGTAGTTTCCTCAAGCGCCTTGGTCTTTTCCTCTATAGATTCAGCCATAGTGTTAAAGGATTCTGCTAATTCTCCAAACTCATCACCTGACCTCACATCAACTCTTTTTGATAAATCACCACTGGCTATTGCCCTCGTAGTGTCTACTGTAAGGGAAAGAGGTACCCTTACAAATCTTCTTATCAATAAGTAAGTAAGAAAGATTACTGAGATCATTGAAACTACTCCTTTGCTCAACATAATCAATAAATTACTCTTTATCACAGCCTCTATAGGTTCTGCAGGTGCAATAACACTTATTGCACCTCTCAATTCACCTAATTCGTAACCTTCCTTTTTGTGCCCGGTTATATCTAACTCACCCTCATAATCTGGCATGCCATGACATGCCAGGCACTCTTCTTTTATATATAACGGTATCATATATCTAATTATTTTCTCACCTTCTTCGTCATAATCTTCACCCCATACAGCTTTTTCATTCTTTTCGGTTTGGAGCTGCTTTAAGGCCTTAATCTCAAATTCATCCGGGGCATTCGCTGGATTTCTGTATTTCAAGCTCGTTTGTTTCATAGTATAATCCGTGGACATACTAAAACGTTTGGAGATTGCCGTACCAACTTTTGCAGGGTTTAAGTGCTTAAATGTTACGTTCCCCGTCTCTGGATCGGTATTGATTACGTCTTGTTTCTCTGCAATAAATTCACGCATAATTTCTAACTGATGAGCAACTAATTCTGCCTTCTTTTCTATTTCTCTCCTAATTAAACGTTCTTCATTTTTTATTATCCATGTGAACACGGTACCCGTCGATATTACCAATATTGGCGCTATAAAACACAATAACTTTGTTGCAAGTCTTATCTTTAAAAACATAATTAACTTATAAGTATCACATTAGCATATTGTCAAGTCTGGCTAAACGAAAATTTAACCAAGCAATTTCTTTTCTACTTCCTCAAGCAATCTTTCCTTGGTTAAATACGATTTCTCAATATACACAAGGTTCGGGTCTACTTTTTTAAGGTTTTTGTACTGTTTTTCA
>Ga0255058_10001677_pt1 | contig 12465 bp, 17 predicted proteins | sample Cases_109_9_MG_FD_188637 | JGI IMG/M metagenome (GOLD analysis project Ga0255058, IMG submission 188637) | Seawater microbial communities from Amundsen Gulf, Northwest Territories, Canada - Cases_109_9 | ecosystem: Environmental > Aquatic > Marine > Gulf | place: Canada: Northwest Territories... | reverse complement strand
GGCCGGTATTTCGAAAATGGACTTTATCTCAATGCTCTGCAACGTCGCGGCGCTCATCCTGGCCGAGCAGCCGGACATGCCGACAAAGGTGGTGCTGAGCCGGATTAAAGACCTGGAGAAGCTGATGCGGATTCGAGTCCTTGACGAGCGTGCGCCGAAGCACAGCAAGGTGCCGTCATGACCCGCCGCCCGCCGCCGGCGCCGGTGCCGATCCCATCGCCGGCTAAGGCCCGAGCGATGGTTGAGGCGCGCGACGGCCGCCAGTGCGCCCGCTGCCCCCAGCAAGGGACGCCCTGGCATGTAGATCACATCTTCCCGCTCTGGCTGGTCGACCCGATCGACCCCGAGCGCTGGCGCTATTGGCTGCTCGATAATCTGCAGACGCTTTGCGCGTCTTGCCATCAGGCAAAGACTAATTCAGAGGCCGCGAGCCGGGCGAAGATCAGGCGCATTGTCTCCAAGGTCCGGACGCCCATGGGGGCTAAGCGAAAGGCAAGGGCGCGCCGGCCGGCGCTGCCGTTCTAGGAGGGCTGAGAGATGTCGAAAATAGATCGAGAAGTCGTGTTCGGATATTCACTTGGCCAGGACGGGAAGCCCGGCACGATCATCGTTGGCATACCCCGGGCGGCCTGGCGTTATATGCGTCGAGGGAAGACGCACGGGATCGACCTGTCGAAAGTGGGCGTCCCGCTCTAGTTCATCCTGTTCGGCGCCGAGGATCATGCCTCGGCGAAGGCCGCCATCGACAAGCACAACGCCAGCCTGGGGGTCACGTCGGTCGACATGCGGCGCGAGGATTTTTCGGTTGGACCAAAGGACGACGATGATGGCCGCGAATGATCTCCCTACGATCGAGGAAATCTGCGCGGCCTCCTGGCTTCAGATAATGATCGGTGGCCACGGCAAGATGGCGGTTCAAGTCGATCGGAATTCGATTGCGCCCGACATCTTGAGAATCACGCTCTATTCCCCCGAAAAAAAGAGCTGGATCACCAGCTATACCGTCGAGCAAAATTCGGACCTTATCTTCTGCGAAGGCCCGGGCGATGCCGCCCGCTGCTTCCTGGGGCAGCAGGACATATCGGCTTACTAGGGCAGCGATCGGGCAGCCGAGGCAATGGCGTTTGCGGGGCTGGCGACGGCAACATTGAAAATCTTAGGGCATGAGGAGGCCGACAATGATAATTCAGCTCAACCCTAATTGGCGCCTGAATGCGGCGCCGCCAGGGTGGATGGTGCAGCGCCGGCTCGTCCGCGAGGACGGGCAGAACATAGGCGATGAAGTGTGGCGAACCATCGCCCATTGCGGGACGCTGAACTTTGCGATCGAGGTCTGCGCACAAAGGCTGATCCAATTTGAGGACGGCGTCTATGATCCCGAAGCGCTGATGCAGATCATAGGCCAGCTCGATGCGATCAAGTCGGCGGCCGATGATCTGGCCCACCAGGTCCATGAGAGCAACATTCTGACGAGGCGCTAATTGGACGCACAAGATATTGACATCGGGGCTGGAAAGTGACAATTTTCCATGAGCGGACCGGGCTCACCACCGAGACGCCAATTGCGAATCCTTGGAGCGTCGCCCTAGCGGGCGGCGCTTCATGACTCTGGGACGGCCGCGATGACGGACATCGAGACCCCCCCCGAATTCATGGACCGACTAGCCAGGGACTTCGTTGCCCTGACGGCGGATGATGTGGCCATGTCGGAAAGGTGCGAAAAGCCCGACTGGATGCTGGCCGACATGGCCTTTGCCTACTGGCTGGAGTCGAAAACCAGCGCCGCCAGACCGCGAAAGGCGGGCGATGGGGGATCGCGCATCGTAATCGATGGCGCCGAGATCGATGTGAGGGGAGCGCGCAATCCGACCCAGCTCTCGACACTCGGCGGCACTCGCCTGGCCGACATGCTGGTTCTGGTCGGCCGATACGATCCGCAGCTCTGGGCCATCATGGGCTGGACGACGCGCGAGGAGCAGGTTCGACAGCAGTCCGAATCGCTGAATCGGCGCGGCGTTGCCTACATCGTCAAGTCGACGCCGGCCGAGGCGTTGCATCGGATGAAAGATTTCAAATTCGCGTTGGTCGGCTGACGGTGTAGCATCGCCAGCTATGTGGCTGGTCTTCATCCCCATCGTCATCGTCTGCTATGCGGCCAGCCCGGGGCCGCGCTGCGAGACCCATGTCGCGCCGCTGGCTTACGTCCGGGAGCAAGATTGCGCGGCGGAGCTCACGCGCATGGTGCAGACCATCCCGAACCGCCGTTTGCTGATAGCGATCGGCGGGAAGTGCGTCGTCCGCGGCCTCGGGCTCGTGCTCTAGGCACAAAAAAAGCCCCCCGGACCGAAGCCCGGGGGGAAGTGATCAACGTTGGAAAGCGGCACGATAACTGGCGCCGCCTATTTTCTCAAGGGTCGGATCACGCCGCGGCCGCCTTGAGCGAATAGACGCCCTCGACGACCTGGACCGAGCGGCCGAGGAACTGGCGCGGCCGGCGCCGGGCCCGATCATGCGCGGTCGACTCGGCCATGCCGGTCGCCGCCATAATCTCAACCAGGCTGGCCCCGCCATCGCGGCCGACCAACTCGAGGATGATCTTGTCGTTGCCCCTCGGGTCCTTGCGAGTGGCAGCCGTCGCCGCCGGGGGCACTTCCTGGCCGCTGTTCTCTGGCACGAGATCGTCCAGGTCCTGCTCCGGCTTGCCGGCCGCAAGCGCGGCGACGGCGCCTCGCTCGGTCGACGTGGCCGCCTTGCGGCCGGCGCCGATATCTTTGGAGATCTTCTCGGGCTTCTTAGCCTCGGTCGCTTTACCCCTACCCTTCCGTAGGGCCGCGACCTTGTTAATCAGCTTCTGGTCGGCCTTGCCATGATGCTCGGTGCTCGGCGCATCGATGATCCCGGCCCAGGCGATCCGAGCCATGCGGCCGCGCTCGCCGGTCGTGACGTTGGTGATCACGGCCCACTTCCGGCCGACCTCGGCGAGGACGCAGCGGCGCCCGGATCCGACCTTCGGAAGCTCGTCGTGCAGCACGACGGTATAGGATTCGACTTGCATGATGTTCACTCCATAGCGGGCGGGATTGCCCGGGCCCGAGCCCTAGCGGCTGCCAGGGCGCAAGCCGAGACCTCCTAGATTTCGCTGTGGTACCTTTCGAGCTGCTTCGCGTAGTGCTCGACCTCGCGCTCATAGCGATCGATGACCGCCTCCAGCGCCGCACGCTCGCCGGCGAGGAGGGCACGGTTCGTTCCGATCGACTGGAGCGCCATCAGGTGCGAGCCGCGCTTCCGCTGCTCCACGATCAGCATCTTGACGAATGCGTCGTTCTTCGCCTGGAGATCGTCCCTCCGAGCAACTTGGGCTGCGATCAGCTCGGCGCGGCTGGGCAATTGCTCGCGCAGTTCGACGACGCGCTCGGGGAGATCGGCGCGAGCCGTGGCGGCGTCGCCGTGGATGATCGCCCGATATCCAATCGGGGAGCCGTGCTGCGGCGAGTAGCCTTCCTCGAAGCCCATACCCTCGTTCGCAATTTGGATCGGCTGAATCATCCAACCCCTGCCGAAGCCGGCCAGGAAGCCGAAGAATGCGACCAGCTCGCCGCCATCGCGGACGGCATAGCAAGAGCGCCAGCCCGAGTAGCGAAGGCCCTCGACCAGGTTCTCCTCGTCGATCGTGATCCGGCGAGCGGCGTCATCCGCGCGAGCGGCGGCTATGCCAAGGTCGGCCGGGGTCGTTCCTGTGGTGCGTGTCATTTTAGTCCTCCGTTCAGGGCGGGAGCGCCCGAGCCTGTAGCCGGCCGAAGCCGGCGCCAAGCTGAGATGCTCCTATAGGTCGAAGTGCGAGGCGATGGCGTGGTGCATCGGCCCCAGTCCGAGATGAAGTTGGACATCGGCCCCGCGTCGATGCTGGCAAACTGCATCCCCTCGATCACGGTGACATGGTGGATCGAGGCGCCGTCCCGGGAGTAGGTCTCGGCGGGCCGGCGCTTGCCGTCTGCCCCGACGTGAACCCACGACCGGGTGTAATATTGGTCGGTGTCGGCCATCGCTCAAACAGGCTCGACGAATGAGCACTGGCATCCATACTTGGTTTCCCATCCGTCCCGAGTATCGCAACAGCTTTCATAGTCTCCGACGCAGACGGTCCGATAGGACCATTCGCCTTCATAGGGAACGCATAGGGAGCCGCTGGGCCGGGAGGCGACAACGGTCTTGTAAGACTTTTCGGTGCTGGTCATCGGGTGTCCCTTTCGGTCATGTCAATCTTCGTCATTCGGTTTCGATCCTGCCGGATCATCATCAGGGGCGCGGCATCAGCGCCCGACCGGGGGATGCCAATAGCGGGGCATCCCTGGGAATGTCGCCTTCCGATCATCTTGCGGTCGCTCGGGCGGGGTGGAAGCGCCCGTGCGCCTGCCCCAGGTTCTTCTGCTTTCGCTCCTGGGTCGGGGGTGATCGAATAGGGGAATTGTGGCCTCTGGCTGGCTCGCCCGGGTCCCTCTGGGCTCCAGCTCTGGGTCGATCGATTGGACGATCACACCATCAGAATAATATTCTAGTGGCAACAGAAAAAGTGACGTTTATTCTGTTGACGGGTCAATGGCTTGCGGGGCGTTTTCGGCCGCTTTGCCGCGCCCTGCTAAAAAGGGGTCGAAAAGGTGCACGTCGAGGAAATCGCGCTAGATCAGATCACGCCCTATCCCGGCAACCCGCGCCAGATATCGCGCAAGGCGATCAGCAAGGTAGTCGACAGCCTGCGTGAGTTCGGGCCGCAGCAGCCGATCGTCGTCGATGCCCAGATGATAATCGTCGTCGGCCACGCGCGCCTGGCGGCGGCCAAGCGGCTAAAGATGATTACCTTTCCCTGCCATATCGCGAGGAATCTTTCGCGCGAGCAGGCCGCGGCCTATCGGCTTATGGACAACCGCAGCCACGAGGAGGCCGAGTGGGACGCGGATAGCCTGAAGATCGAACTGGGCGCGCTGTCCGGCCTGGACTATGACCTCGCCCTGACCGGCTTCGACGAGCAGCAGCTTTCCGATCTGATGAACGACGCCGAATGGCCGGCCCTGCCATCCGGAGATCGCGAGCCCTTCCAGTCGATCACCTTCCGGCTTCATGACGATCAGGTCGCGACGCTCAAGGAGGCAGTGCGCGTGGCCAGCAACATGGGCAAGTTCAGCGGCCCCAACCAGAACAGGAACGGGAACGCCCTGGCGCGCATCGCTGAGGTATTCCTGGAGGACCATGGGCAAGGCTAAGGCGATCGATGTCCGGCCGCTGGCGGCCAAGCGGGCGCACGCCTTCGTGCGGCGAGTCCACTATAGCGGGACCACCGCGGCCAACAGCCAGCTCTGTCTCGGGGTATGGCTCGAGGGCCGCCTCGAGGGCGTGATGCAATTCGGCCCGTCGCTGGACAAGCGAAAGGTCCAGGGGCTCGTGGCCGCGACGCCATGGAACGGATTTCTCGAGTTGAATCGGTTGGCCTTCACCGATGCCCTGCCGCGCAACAGCGAAAGCCGAGCTCTCGGCGCGGCCCTGCGGCTGATCCGGAAGCACTATCCCCATGTCCAATGGGTGATTTCATATGCCGACGGGACGCAATGCGGAGATGGCACCATCTATCGGGCGGCCGGCTTCGTGCTCACATCGATCAAGCGCAACACCACGATCTGGGAATTGCCCGGCGGCGTCCGCATGACCGACATCTCGATCCGAGCCGTGCGCGCCGGCGCCGATCTCGATGCGTCGGCCCCGGCCAGGGTCTCGCAAAAAACCCTCACTCATGCCCGCCGGCCGGCGGGCCGCAGGGCGCTGGCAGCGTTGGGGCTCGGCGTTGCCGCCGGCGCCTCGTCGATGAAGCGATTCAAGGAAGCCGGCGCAAAACTACTTGAAGGAAATCAACTTCGGTATCTATATTTCCTCGATCCGAGCGCCCGCGTCCGGCTGACCGTCGCCGAGATACCGTACTCGGAAATAGAGGCCCGCGGCGCCGGCATGTATCGAGGAGAGCGAACCCAGCGTGGGAAGCAGGCGATGGTTGATCCAATCGACACAGCGGCAGTGCAGCGCTGACCCCCACGCTCCAGCTCAAGCGAGGCGCAATGGCAAGACCGGCGACGACGATCAAGGGAGGCCCGCCGAAGGGCGGCAGTGGGGTTCCAGTGAAGGCGAAGGCTGGGTCCAAAAGGGCCCAAAAGGGTCCAGCGAAGCAGGGGCCCAAGGCAAAGCCGAAGCCGAAGCCAAAGCCGAAGCCGAAGCAAATAGAGAAGCGCTCGCGCGGTCGTCCGTCTATCCCGATCGATAAGGTCGAGCTGGGGAAACTGGCGTCGATCAATTGCACCATAAAGCAGGCGGCAGCCTGGCTCGATATGGGCGAGACGACATTGCGGGACCGCTTGCGGAGATCGACGAAGCTGCGCGAGCTTTGGATCAACGGCAAGGAGAAGGGCCGGGTCGGCATCCGTCAGAACCTCTATAACCTGGCGAAGCGGAATGTGGCTGCGGCGATATTCCTGGCGAAGAACGAGCTGGGGATGATCGACGAACGATCGATGGTCCATGCCGGCGACCCCGAGCGGCCGATCAGCCATACAATCGGGCATGACCTATCGCTTCTATCCAAGCAGCAGGTCAAGGCGCTCCGCCATCTGCTCAAGGCATCGGCGATCGAGGTCGAGGAGGAAATATCAGTCGATGACGAGATCGGCGATTAAGCCGCTCCCCTATTCGCTTGGCGACATCGAGTGGGACCTGGCGGATAAGGCGCGGACCGATCTAGCCCTGTTCGTCGAGGAAGCCTGGCCGGTCATCGAGCCAGCCACGGAGTTCGTGCCCAACTGGCACATCGACGCAATCTGCGATCACCTGGAAGCCTTCGTCGATCGCGATATCAAGAACTTACTTATCAACATTCCGCCTGGCCATATGAAGTCGCTTCTGGCCGCGGTCTTCCTGCCGGCCTGGGCATGGATCGAGCGCCCGCATTTGCGGTGGCTCTATGCCAGCCACGAGATGGAGCTCGTTCGTCGCGATAGCGTCAAATGCCGGCGCATCATCCAAAGCAATTGGTACCAGCGGCACTATGGGGAGTCGTTCCGACTCACCGGCGATCAGAATGCCAAGGATCGGTTCGACAACAACATGACCGGCTCCCGCCTGACGACGTCGGTGGGCGGCGGCACCGGCGAGCGTGGCGACTTCGTTCTCACCGACGACCCGCATCAGACCGCCGGGGTTCTGTCCGACGTGAAGCGCGAGGCGGCCAGGATCTGGTGGAGCGAGACGATGCCGTCGCGGATGAACGACATCAGGCTCGGCGGCAAGCTGGTCATCATGCAACGCCTGCATCAGGGCGACATCAGCGGAATAATCCTCAAGGAGGAGAAGGACGAATTCGAGCACCTGATGCTGCCGGCGGAATTCGAGCCGGCGCGGAAATGCTACACCAGCATCGGCTTCGAAGATCCCAGGGAGAGGGAGGGCGAGCTGCTATTCCCTGAACGCTTTCCGGCGCCCGAGATGCAGTCGCTCAAGACGAGGCTGGGATCCTATGGCGCCTCGGCCCAACTGCAGCAGCGGCCAGCGCCCCGCGGCGGCGGGCTGCTCCAATGGTCTTGGTTCCAGCGTTTCCGCCTGGCGGCCAAGCCGGCGAATCCCAAGCGGATCATTCAGTCCTGGGACACGGCGATGAAGCCGGACGAGTTGGCGGCCTATTCGGTCTGTGGTACATGGCTTGAGGTCGATAATGGTTTCTATCTGATAGAGGTCTTCCGTGAACGCCTCGGGCACCCGGAGCTGATTAGGATGGCAAAGTCCATCGCAATGAAACATCAGCCCAATGCCATCCTGATCGAGGATAAGGCGAGCGGGACGAGCTTGATCCAGCATCTTCGCGACGAGACGGTCTGGGCCATCATCCCGGTCGAGCCCAGGGGCGACAAGGTCATGCGGATGGAGACCGAGACCCCGGCGATCGAGGCCGGCCGGGTCTATCTGCCAGACGAGGCGCCCTGGCTGCCGGACTTCATGGACGAGATTGTCAACTTCCCGGTCTCGGAACATAAGGATCAGATTGACATGATGTCGCAGGCGCTGAAATATTTCAGGGAACAAGCGGGGTTCGTGATCCTATGATTGGGCCGCTGGGAAAGATGTCAGCCGACCTCGTCGCTAAGGCTATGGAACGCGCCTTCCTGGCCGGCAGCCGAACCACCGCCCAGGTGACGACCAGCGCCGAGGCGCGCGAGGTCACCAGCCTGACGATGGAGGCTATGCTCGAGTTGATCCGTGAAGCCGAGCGCGACCGAGTGCCTGAAGTCGTTGTCACCAGCCTGGCGCCGAGGTTCGATCTGGACGGCAAGGCATGCGCCTGGCAGTTCGATCCAAGGTGCGCCGAGATGATGAATCTACTAACGGGCCCGAAGCGCCTGACTGTCTATGTCCACCCTGCCCATCTCAAGGGCGCCGAGCCGGAGGCTTGATGACCGTTGCCGCTTCCATCCGTGAATCGCTCTGGCGTTTTTTCGCTCCCCCGGAGGTCCGCGACGCCTTCAATATGACGCAGGGGCTTTTCCCCGTCGGCCATACCGCGCCGCCGAAGCGGGGCACGTCCGAGCTGCTGCGAGCCTATTCCGATTTGCCCTGGCTGCGCGCCGTGACGCACAAGATCGGCCGGTCGATCGGGGCGACGACATGGCAAGTATTCGCGACTCGTGAGAAGCCGGGCGGGGCGAAGCCGAAGTTCTATCGCGATCGGCTGGCCCAGCGGGCCGATGCGGCAACGAGAGCGAAACGAATTAAGGCGCTCCAGAAAGAGCAGATCCTGGTCGAGATCGACGGGCACCCGGCCATCGATGTCATCTCGGCCGGCAATCCCGTCCTCGGCGGCATGTCCGCGATCGGGCTGTCTCAAATCTATCTCGACATCGTCGGCGAGGCATTCCTGATGAAGGAGCGAAGCGGGCTCGCCAGGCCGGCGGCGCTCTGGCCGATCCCGCCGAATTGGGTCATGGAGCTGGCTATGCCTGGCGTCCGCGACTCCTTCCGCGTCTCCTACCTATCCTGGCAGGCTGATATTCCGGCGACCGAGATGCTGATGTTCATGGAGCCCGACCCGTTCAATCCCTACACCCGGGGCTCGGGCACGGCGCGGGCGCTGAACGACGAGTTGTCGACGGACGAATTGGCGGCGAAATATACCAGCGCCTTTTTCAAGAACGGCGGGCGCCCCGACTATCTCGTCTATCTGGAGGGCGCCGGCGAGCCCGAGGTCGCCGCGGCCAAGGGCAGGCTAGAGGAGCAGCATCGCGGCGTGCACCGCGCCTTCCGGCCGCTGGTGACCAATCGCAAGATCGAGGTCCAGACGCTGTCGCATAAATTGCGTGAGATGACGTTCGTCGAGCTGCGGAAATACCAGCGCGATATCGTCGTCCAGGTCTTCGGAATGCCCCCCGAGATCCTGGGCATTATCGAGCAATCGAACCGGGCGACGATCACCGCCGCTGAATTCCTATTCTCCAAGCATGTCCTCGTGCCTCGATTGGAGCTGATCCGGACGGTCCTTCAACAGCAGCTTGTGGCCGAATTCGATGACCGGCTGATTCTCGATTATGTCTCCCCGGTCCAGACGGATCATGCTTTCGAACTCGAGGCGATGAAGGCGGCGCCTTGGGCTTTCGATATTGACGAATGGCGCGAGATCGGCGGCCAGCAACCGCTCGAGGACGATGCCGGAAAGTTTTTCATGATCCCCTTCAACCTCTTCCCCTCTCCCACGCCATCAGAGCCGCCGGCTGGGGGCGCACCAGGGGGCGACTTCGAACTCGAGGGGGAGGACGATCGGGCGCTTGAGATCGCCGCCAGGGACGCCCTGCTATCCGCCGCCGGCCTCGGAACGCAAAACAGGTACCGAGACGAGCTGAGGGAAGCCGGGGTCATCGCCAAGGCCGACGAGGATGACATCGCCCGCGTCCTCGATGCCATCAGCCCGGACCAGATGGTGGCGGCGACGAAGGCGGCGCATGAGGACGCAATCCTGGCATTCGGCCAGGCCGAGATGGAGGGGGCCGGGATCGATATCGCTTTCAACATGACCGATCCCCGCGTCGTCCATTTCATGGAAGTCGAGAGCGGCGCCAGGATCACCGGCAATGTAACCTCGACGACGCTGCGCGATATCCGCGCCACGCTCGCCGCGGGCGTCGAGGCCGGCGAGGGCATCGGCCCGCTATCGGCCCGCATAGAGGATGTTTTCAAAGTGGCGAAGGGCGCCCGCTCGAAAGTCATCGCGCGCACCGAGACGATTCGCGGGGCCAATTTCGGCCGCTTGGCCGGGATGCAGCAAGCCGGCGTGAAGGAAAAGGAATGGCTCGCCACGGGCGGGACCGGCGAAGGCAAGCCCGGGGAGAACCCGCCGCCGCCAGTGCGCGACACGCACTCGTCGCTGAACGGGCATCGGGTCAAAACCGGAAGCAAGTTCCGCTCGACGAGCGGCGCTGGGGCTATGCACCCGGGCGGCTTCGGCGTCGCTGCCGAGGACATCAACTGCCGTTGCACCATCATTGCCGTCTCGGAAGACGACGACTTCGACGAGCGCGCAGCCGACGCAGAATGGCGTGCGAGAGTCTGGCGATCCTTCGAAGGCGATCGCCAACCGTTTGAGCGCCAGCTCCTAACGGGTATCATCAACGCCTTTTCCGGGCAGCAGCGCGCCGCGCTCGCCGCCCTCAGACGATAGCGAGGCTGAATGCCAACCAGGCTAGTGACCGCTGCTCAGTTCCGGAAAGCCCTTCTCGAAAAGGAAGACCTCGGCGAGGTCGGCGTCATCAAGTTTCCCCATACCGAGATCAAGGCGATCAGCGAGGCCGAGCGCACGGTCGACTTCGTGATCTCGACGCCCTCGGTCGATCGGGAGCGCGATACCATTTCGATCAAGGGCTGGAAGCTCGGCAACTTCCGCCGGAATCCCGTCGTCCTGTTCGCCCATAATTCGGGCGCGCCGCCGATCGCCCAGGCCCCGAAGGTGCGCCGCAATGGCGATGCGCTGGAAAGCCTTGGAACCAAATTCACGACCGAGGAGGAAAACCCCTTCGGCGCCATGATCTTCCGGATGATCCGGGGAAAATTCCTCCGCGCGACCAGCGTCGGCTTCCTGCCGCTGAAATTCGAATTCGCCGACAGCGAGGAGGACGAGGGCCGCAAGTTCGGGCTCGATTTCCTGGAGCAGGAATTGCTCGAGTTCAGCGTCGTGCCCGTGCCCGCGAATCCCGAGGCGCTGATCACCAACTCGCTCAAGGCCGGGATCGACCTGTCGCCCTTGGGTCCCTGGTGCGAGCGCGTACTCGACGACTGGGAGGAGCATGGTAACCTGGTGCTGCCGCGCGACGATGTCGAAACGCTATGGAAGGGGTCGGCCGACAGGCGCCCTCGCGTCCATCAAATGACCAAGGCGCAACAGGATCGCTTGCGCGAGCGCAACCTGGAGCTGGCACGCGAGCAGCAGGCCGAGGACGAGGACGTCCGGTGCATGATCCCGGATCATGACCACGACACCGAGGACGAGGCGGCCGCCTGCAACGTCAAGACCATCAACGCCATAGAAGCCGGCGAGGATGTCGAGGGCGTCGACCGGGCGCTGCTCGACGAATGGCGCGTTGCGATGGCGGATGATGAAGCCGAGAACGAAGCGGCTTATTGGGGATGTGGCAAGCGCGATCACCAGCACGAGTCGGAAGGCGATGCCTATGAGTGCATCGCCGCCCTCGTCGCCGATCTCAAGGCGGGCCATGCCGTGGATGGAGTCACCAGCGCTTTCCGGGAAGCCTGGAACGACAACGAGACGGTGTTCCACCCGACCCCCTTTTCGGTCTTGAGCGAGGAGCAGATCGAGGACATCGCGACGGCCGCCATGGACGCCGTGAAGCAGATCACCGCCGGCGCCGAGGCGCCCGAGGACGAGGATGTAACCCTGGCTGAGGATTCCGGCGAGGGGGGCAATGAGGCCCCCCTTGCACGGCTGCTCGATAATCCGGCGGCGCCCATCATGGCGGCGTTCAGCCGGCTCGGCGAGGCCGTGCTCAAGGTCGCCGAGCTGCCGCGCGTCGAGGCGCCAAAGCCGAAGTGGGACAAAGATGCCCCGCCGATCCGCCTGGCGGTGGTCTCCGATGGGCCGACGCAGACTCTGCTGATCGATTCAGAGTCCCGCCGCCTGATCGCTGGCGTGCGCCTCGTTCGCCTGGAGCATGAGGCCGGCGATCTGTCCCGGCTTTGCTTGGAGATCACCGATCAGATCGATATCGAAGTTGAGAACTTCATGCAAGATATCGAGATCGTGGCCTTCGACCCTCAGCCCCCGTCTGACGAGGAAGGCATATCGATCGAGGAGATCCGTTCGATATTCGAGCGCGTCGCCGGCGAGACCGTCGGGCCCATGCTGGACCAGGCGCTCGGCCGCCTGCCCCGATAGTC
>Ga0255058_10001676_pt1 | contig 12468 bp, 11 predicted proteins | sample Cases_109_9_MG_FD_188637 | JGI IMG/M metagenome (GOLD analysis project Ga0255058, IMG submission 188637) | Seawater microbial communities from Amundsen Gulf, Northwest Territories, Canada - Cases_109_9 | ecosystem: Environmental > Aquatic > Marine > Gulf | place: Canada: Northwest Territories... | reverse complement strand
GACGTAGTGGGCCTGGGGGGCGCGGGGGTGACGTCCACTGGTGGAGGATAGCGAGGAACGGCGTCGGTGTCCCGGTAAAGCGTCAGCGTACTGACACTGGCGCTGGCACTGCCACTGACACAGCCACTGACACTGGCGCAGACACTGACGCTGGCACTGCCACTGACGCTGACATTGACCCGTGTGCGCTGGGGCCGCTCCTGCGCTACCTTCCGCGCCTCATGCAGACCTCCGAATTAGTTTCCGGGCGTTACGGGCCGTACGGTGGACGGTATGTGGCGGAGACGCTCATGCCGGCGCTCGACGAGCTTACGCGCGCCTACGAAGAGTCGCAGCGTGATCCAGTGTTTCAGGCCGAGCTCGATTCGTTGCTTCATCACTACGCGGGCCGTGCGACTCCCGTGTACTTCGCATCCCGACTCACCGAGGAGGTGGGGCCCCGCGTCTGGCTGAAGCGCGAGGACTTGTGCCATACGGGCGCCCACAAGGTGAACAACACCATCGGCCAGATTCTGCTCGCCAAGCGCATGAAGAAGAGTCGCATCATTGCCGAGACAGGGGCCGGCCAGCATGGTGTCGCCACGGCCACGGCGTGCTCACTGATGGGGCTTCCCTGCGAGGTGTACATGGGAGCCGAGGACGTTCGACGGCAAGCTCCCAACGTTCGGCGAATGGAATTGCTCGGCGCGCAGGTTCACCCGGTGAAGTCCGGCTCGGCAACGCTCAAGGACGCGATGAACGAGGCACTCCGAGACTGGGTCACCAACGTACGAACGACCCACTACTGTGTAGGGTCCGTCGCCGGCCCGCATCCGTACCCCTTGATCGTCCGTGACTTCCAATCGGTGATCGGAAACGAGGCGCGCGCACAGATGATCGAGCAAGCCGGCAAGCTTCCGGATGCGGTCGTCGCTTGTGTGGGCGGCGGCTCGAACGCGATGGGGATCTTTGCAGGGTTCATCGACGACGAGTCGGTGCGGCTCTTCGGTGTGGAAGCCGCGGGCGACGGCATTGCCACGGGGCGCCACGCGGCGCCGCTTTGTGACGGGGGGGTCGGAGTTCTCCACGGCGCAAAAAGCTATGTGCTCCAATCGGCCGACGGACAAATAGTCGAAGCGCATTCGATCAGTGCGGGTCTCGACTACCCTGGTGTTGGTCCCGAGCACGCATGGCTCAAAGACATCGGGCGCGCGACTTACGGGGCGGTCACCGATGAGCAAGCACTCGACGCGTTCCAGCAACTCTGCCGCACCGAGGGCATCATCCCTGCGCTCGAGGCTAGCCATGCCTTTGCGTATCTCCCGACCGTTGCCAAAGAGTTGGGTAACGACGTGGACATCTTGGTATGTCTCTCGGGGCGAGGCGACAAAGACCTCGATACCGTGTTGGCAAAGTTAAAGGAAAGGAACTGAGCCTCGTGGGCCGCATTGCCGACGCGTTCGCGAACGCGAAGAACGAGAATCGGGCGGCGCTGGTAATCTATTTGTGTGCCGGAGATCCGGATCTGCGCACGACCGAGGACCTCGTCGTTGCCGCTGCCGAATCGGGAGCCGACGTGATCGAGCTCGGCGTACCTTTCAGCGACCCTACGGCGGACGGGCCTGCCATTCAGCGTGCGAGTGAGCGTTCCCTTGCGGTTGGGACGACGCTTGCAAAGGTGCTTGACACCGTGGGCGCGATTCGTCTACGCACCGATGTGCCGATTCTGCTCTTTGGCTACTACAACCCGATTCTTTCATATGGAGAGCAGAAGGTTGTCGAAGACGCTGCCGCGCGAGGTGCCGACGGCTTTCTCGTAGTCGACCTGCCGCCTGAAGAGAGCGACGGTTTGCGACTGCCCGCGAGCGAAAGGGGTCTTGACTTCGTCCCACTCATTGCGCCCACCAGCGGGCGAGACCGTATCGCAAAGGCAGCCGCCGCGGCTACCTCATTCATCTACTATGTATCCATGACGGGAGTAACAGGTTCGAAGGCTACCGATCTTGCAAGTGCGTCCGAACGAGCAGGGGCGCTGCAACGAGAGCTCGGCCGGCCGGTCGCGATCGGGTTCGGGGTCAAAACCAAAGAAGATGTCGCAACCGTGGCGCCGCATGTGGCCGGGGTCGTCGTGGGAAGCGCCGTGGTGCGCGCGATCGAGGATGCCGAAAGCTCAGAGGCGGCCGTGTCGGCGGTGCGGGCGCTCGTCGCCGAGCTCGCGACAGGGCTCATCAGACAATAGTGTCCTTGTAGGGGTGTGCAGATGACGATACTGTCGGTTCATGGCCAGCATCGATGTCATTTCCGCCAACCTGCCCATTCTCCGGGAACTCCGCGACCGCATCGGTCAACACGACCTGGCCGAGCGCGTCGGCGTGTCTCGAAGGACTATCGCTAGGTTGGAAAGCGGTGAAGTGGCCGACCCGGGAGTCGACCTCATGCGCCGAATCGCCAACGAGCTCGGTGTCAGTCTCGCTCATTTGATCGAAACCCGCATTCGCGCTGTCACGCTTCCGCTTCCCGAGGACATCTGCGCGCGCCTCGAGTCCGAAGACGCCTCCGCGGTTCTGGAAGCAATGGTCCGCTCCGCAAGGTCCCACCGGTAGGGGAACAGCCCTTTCTTGATCTCGATCGGGCCTGCGGCCCAAGACCGCCGCGTGGTGATCCCGGTCGGGCCTGGGGCCCGTTAATTTGTCCCGCCCCACCGCCCCCACGCTATCACCTATCTTTGCGGATGCGGGCGAGGCTGGTGCTGGCCGCTTCGGTGATGGTTTGTCGGAGGGCGTCGTCGTGGATCTTGCTCAGCGCGCGGCCTAGCTCCTCAGGAAGAGAAACGAGACGGATGGGCTCCGGAGCTGGGGGTGTCACCCGCACGCGCTTGGGGAGGTCTGGCAGGGGGCCTACCTTGAACCGAAGCTTTTGGATCCCGCTGTCGGGCGCGTGCTTGCGAATCTGCTGAAGGAGATCTTCGGCGAGGTAGTGAAGCTCGTTAGCCCAGACCGACGAGCTCACGTGTACGATCAAGAGACCATGAGAAAGCTTGACCGGCCGCGCGTGCTCCAGGATGCGTGGCGGTACGGACCGACTCCACCATGCGAACGCCTTCGCGGCTGCGAGTTGTTCGGGCGCCGGGTAGACCCCCTGGAGGAGTTTCCCTACAGTTTCGAGCTTTCCTTTGCGGCGCTTATACATCGTCGAGGCACGCCTTGTAGAGCGCTAGCAGATCGTCCTGTGAGCACCTCCGAGGGTTTAGCTGGTGGCAAGGGTCCGCGAAAGCCAACGCGGCGAGCTGTGGTAAGTCGTTCTCTTCGATGCCCTGGGAGCGCAGATCCGACGGAAGCCCGACCGCGCTTCGCAGTGCTCGAACCGCGCCGGCACACTCGAAAGACAATGTGTTGGCGTCGTCGCTTCGTACGCCGAGCTGCCTCGCAATCTCGGCGATGCGGTCTGGAATGGTACTTCGGTTGAAATCGAGCACGGCGGGCAAACAGATTGCGTTGGCGAGACCGTGGTGCATCCCGAATTCGGTCGAGAGGGGGTGCGCAAGCGAGTGGCAAGCGCCAAGACCTTTCTGGAAAGCGACGGCCCCCATCATGCCGGCTTTCAGCATTTCCCCACGTGCTTTCAGGTTCGCGCCGTCCTCGACTGCGATTTCAAGTGACCGGTGACAGAGGCGGATCCCTCCTAGGGCGATCGCATCTGCCATCGGGTGATCACCCTCCGAGCAATAGGCCTCGACACAATGCGTGAGAGCGTCCATTCCCGTCGCCGCCGTCATCATCGGCGGCATAGTCTGGGTCATCTCGGCGTCCAAGATCGCCACGTCGGGCAGAAGCAGCGGCGAGAAGATGACGGTCTTGCGGTTGGTCGCTTGGATCGTGACGACCCCGCTTCGGCCGACTTCGCTTCCAGTGCCGGCCGTCGTCGGGATCGCAATCATGGGTGGCAACGGGCCTGAGATGCTTTCGCTTCCGCCGATGGCGTCGTCATACTGCGCCAACGGCGCCGGGTGCGTAGTGGCGAGCCTGACGAGCTTAGCAACGTCGAGGACGCTTCCCCCTCCGACACCGATGACGATGTCTGCGTTGAAGGTATCGTATGCACGTGCTGCGCTGAGCACCTCGGACTCGAGCGGGTTAGACGAAATGTCGAGCGCTGACTGGTGTGCGACTCCGGCTGCATCGAGGGCGCCGCGAATCGAGCCGAGTAGCCCAGCGGCCTCGATACCTTCGTCGGCAACCAAAAGTGCCCGTCTGCCCCCGAGTCGGAGCGCCTCGACGCTGCACTGCGTGGCGGCGCCCTCCCCGAAGAGGACCCGAGTGGGGAAGCTCCACAAAACCAGGTCCTGCATATCTGTCATTCTTGGTGCGCGCGCCTCTCCATCAGGGCGCGAATTGCCTGGTCGGGGGTCATGCGACCGTTCGAGACCTCGACGAAGACCGAGGAGATCGGAGTCTCTAATCCGAGCCGGTTGGCGTACTCCAGGAGATGCTGGGCGACTTCGACCCCCTCGACGTATTCGCCCCCCTCAGCGATCGCCTTCACGAGGTCTGTGCCTTGCGCCATCGCGCGGCCGAGGCGGGATTCGACTCGCTCGTCACCGGCCACCGCAGCGATCAAGTCTCCGAGGCCAGCAAGGCCCATGAACGTTTCTTTGCTTGCACCGAGTGCCTGACCGATGCGTGAGACCTCGACCATCCCGCGGGTCGCCAAGACCGCCAGGGTGCTTGGCTCGGCGCCGGCCGCTTGCGCGTAGGCGAGCACCACCGTCAGAAAGCCGACCGTGGCGCTGGCCAATTGCACACCGATCACGTCTTTGGTGTCGTAGACTCGGAGCTCGGAGCCGCCGAGGGCTTCACGAACCATCTCGGTCACCTCCGGAAATCTGGTTCCGAGAATGGCGCCGCCCGGTCGTCCTTCCGCAAGTGCATCGGCAACGAGGGGGCCGGCGAGGGCGCCAAGGCGACGCACCGCCGTGCGCTCGCGAAGCACGGTCGTGATGGTTTTGAGCTCCGCACCGATGAGGCCACGACTGATGTGCACGATCAGGTGCCGTCCGTCGACGACCTCGCCGAGCAGATCAGCGAGACTCGCTGCGTGCCGTGCAGGCGCCGCAAGAAAGATCAGGTCGCGATCCTTCATGTCGGCTATCGCGGTCGACGCGCGGATCGACTCCGGTGACGATCGTTCCTGGCGGCTCCACAACACGACGTCGTGCCCGTGGCGCGCGCTTGCGCGGGCGATCGCTTGTCCAAACCCGCCTGCGCCAACCACGCCGACCCGGAGGCTCATCGGTGAACCCCCAGTGCTTCGATCTCGCAGGCTGCCGGCATCTGCTCGGCGTCGGCGATCCGTTCGGCGAACGACACCAGCCTGTTCTGGTAGTAGAGGAGCAGGGACGGGTCGTGGAGCACGACGCGGTCGTCCTCGAGGCTGGCCGCGGTGGAGTCGTGGTAACCGTTCCAGAACTTGAGGCTTCGCTCGAGTAGATGGTCCGGCGTGTCTTCGCGGACAACGTCGCTGATCAGGACTTCACCCTTCGATTCGAGCGCGACTAGCCTATCCCGGGCATCGCCGAGGTCTTTGCGAACGACCTCCCGATCGATGCTGATCTCGCCACGGAGCCGAAGACGCGCGAAAAGATCCATCCCGGGCGTCGCCTGTACGAGATGGCGAAACAGGACGTGTCCGACCACATGGGTACTCATCAAAACGGTGTCCCGCTCGTACCGCTCGGCGAGCACGGTTCCGAGCTCTCGGGTGTACGCGGCGTCTCGAGCCGCATCGACGACAGGCGTCCCTCGTCTCTCTACGTAGCCGCCGGGGTCGATAGTGTGGCCCGCAGGGCTTAGCGATGCTCCCTTGTCGTCGATCAGGTTTCCGAACGGGTCGATGGGCTTGCCGAAGCGAACGATGCAGGCGCCCCTCATCCCGACCACCTTGCGGAAGAACGCGAACCAACGATCGATCCGGGAGAACTCGTCGTCTTCGATGATGTAGCGGGCTTTGCCTTCTTCGGTGAGCCAGTCTCGGATGAGGGTCTCTGCTTCGAGCACCAGCGCGTAGTTGATCGTCGTCGGAACGAACCACACCGGTCGATCGACGCGTCGCACGCGATTCGTCGTGAACGCTTCCACAGCGGAGCCAAGTAACCCAAGCTTGAGATGCCGCTCGATCATGCCGGACCGGCTTCGCGTCCCACCAGGAAAGAAAAGGGAGTGATAGCCACGTTCGATCATCACTTGGGAGTAGAGTTTCAGTACTTCTTTGTAGAGCTGAACGCGGATGCGGCGATCGACCCGATAGGCGCCTAGATTGTGCATGAAGAAGCTGATGATCGGGTTGGTGAAGAGGTTCTTGCCGGCCCCGTATACGACCGGCGGCAGTCCAGAAACCTCGAGCGCTTGCGCCAGCACCATGGAGTCGAGATTGGACGAGTGGGTGGGAACGAAGACGAGGCTTCCCTCGGACTGAAGATACTGGAGATGCTCGATGTCTCCTTGCACTTTCAACACCCGGCCGAGCACCTCGAACTGGGGTGTGGAGAAACTGCGGGCGAGCCGTCGTGGCTCCATGACCCCCGCGACCAGTCGTGGTATCGCTTGGCGAGCGAAACGGTACACGCGAGGATCGAAGTTGCCCGCCACGTCGTGCCCCATGTTGGACACGATCGTGTGGAGTACGCGCCGCTGCTCGGTGTCGTCCATCTTGCCGATGCGTCGGATCATCGACCGCCAATACCCGAGCCGGTCTCGCGCCTCATTATCACGCTGCCGCTCGAGGCGTCGAATCTCGTGAAAGGCCGCATCATTGAGGGCCATCTCGAGCTGTGTCCGGTCGGTCTCATGCGCAGTGCAGATTCGATTGACGACGTCCGACACGACGTCGCCGCGCTCGCTATTGAACCAGAAGATCGAGGGATCGCTCGGGCGTGGAACGTACGGCCTGATGTGAGGCAAGCGAAGAGGGCGTTCTGAGAATAGGCGTTTCAGCATCGACTACTCCTTCATACAGACTCGAAGTACCGCTCGAGCTCCCACTCACTCACCGACTTTCGATACTCGCGACACTCCCAGTCTCTGGTGCGGATATAGTGGTCGATGAAGTCTTCGCCAAGCACGTTGCGGGCGGAATCACTCTCCCGGAGGCGGGCGACCGCAGCTTCGAGTGTGAGCGGGAGCGCTAGTGATGGATCGATGTCGTGGGTCGCGTCGCCCGAGGTCATGGGGGGTGGGGCGATTCCCTGCGTGACGCCGTGAATCCCGGAGCCGAGACAGGTCGCGATGGCGATGTATGGATTGATGTCCGCCGCGGTCTGGCGAAACTCGACACGCGCGGCGTGGTCGCCTGGTCCGAGGATTACCCTAGCCCCGCAAGTGCGGTTTTCGATCCCCCAAGACGTTGTGAGAGGCGCCCAGACGCCGGGCACATACCGCTTGTAGCTGTTGACGAACGGTGAATAAAGGGCTGTGAGCTCCGGCGCCAACGTGACCAAGCCGCCGAGATAGTGCAGGCCGGTTTCGCTCAGCGTGTCGCTTCCCGCTGCGGCGAAGAGGTTGATCTGCCCGCCTACGTCCCAGAGGCTTTGGTGGAGGTGCCCGCTCGACCCCGGCAAGTCGGGGCTCCATTTCGCCATGAACGTCACCGAGTAGCCATGGCGATCGCAGATTTGCTTGAGCGTGGTCTTGAAGAGTGCCGCCTTGTCGGCAGCGGCCACGACATCGTCGTATCGAAGAGCGACTTCCCACACGCCCGGACCCGTCTCCGTGTGGAGGGTCTCGACTTCGATATCGTAGGCCGCGCAGGTATCCAAGATATCGTCGACCAAGAGTTGGTGCTGCCCCTCACGCAGCCAGGAGTAACCGAACATCCCCGGACTCAGGGGCTGCAGGTCCCGAAACCCCTTCTCGTGGAGCGTCTCCGGGGTTTCTTGGAAGACCCAAAACTCGAACTCGGCCGAGAACTTGGCGCGGAAACCGGCGTCGACCGCGCGCTGATCGATCGATTTGAGCAAGCCTCGGGGACAAGCTGGATGCGGCTGACCATCTTGTGTGTAGAAGTCGATCAAAAAATGTGCGGTGTCCGGGGCGTATGGCAAGACACGCATCGTCGACGCATCGATGCGGGCGAGGGCGTCCGGGTATCCCGTGTCCCAGCCGGTGACCTTCGCGTTGTCATACAGCTGGTCGTTGATGTCCCAGCCGAAGATCACGTCGCAGAACCCGAAGCCCTTCTCCAGTGCCGACCAGAACTTCTCCAGGCTGATGTACTTGCCACGAAGGACCCCGTCGACGTCGACCCCGCCAACTTTAACCTTCTGGATGCCCTTGTCGTTGAAGTCACGCCGCAGCTGTTCGCTCACTGATCTCTCCTTGGGCCGCGAAGCATAGCCTGTTTCGCGTTTCGAATGGCGAGGAGTTACCGCCTATTTAGACGGAATCCAGCGGTGAACCAACCCTAAACCGACGACGAACAACACGGCGACCGAGGCGTGGCCGAGAAGCACGTGCCCTGTGGTTTCGATGGCGCAATGCGCCTTGAGCACGAAGTTCCCAGCTAGCCCTGCGGCCGCCGCAGCGATTAGGTTTCCAAAGGCGTTCCCTCGGTCGACCAGTCGGAGCAACGCATAGACGGGGACGCCAAGCAGAAGCCCAAACCCCATGCATGCGCCTGCCATCATTCCGCTGCTGTGCTGGTGCGTAGCTGCGTGCGCGCCCGCGCTCGGCCAAAAGGCGACGAACACGGTGGCGCCAACCGCCACGCACACGAGGCACGCGACCTGCCAGTGTCGGAGCTCTGGCAGATGTACCGGACGCGTCACCATCATCATGGCGACGATCAAAAGAACGCAAAAGGTAACGAGCGTCGCAATCCACCGTGCGTCGCGCAGGGGCTCGTCGATGAGAGTGAGAGTATTCAAGCCCGCCACAGCCAAGACCGCAAACGCGGTCAACACGATGAGCCGCCGGACAATGGTGGACCGGCTACGGAAAAAACCAGCGATCGTTTTGTCGCTCTTGTCGCACTCGTCCTTCACATTGACGAACATGCGATCGATGAGCTCGGTGTTGTCGGGTGGGCCCTCCTGCTCGAGCTCACGCAGGCGCTCGCTTAGGCCGGCGTTGGGACCCGCTCTATCGCTGCCTGTAGTCATTCATCACCACGTATTTCTGAAACCAACAATTGTTTCAAGGTTGCGTACGCACGATGTGCGCGAACGCGTACAGCACCCTCGGAAGTACCCACAATTACCGCGACCTCGGCGTAGGGGCGCTCCTGAAACCAGTGGAGCTCGATTACCTCCCGCTGGCTCGTCGGGAGCTTGCCGAGGGCTTCGCGGAGGAGCTTCGAGCGCTCTCGAAGCTCGAGGGGCAAGTATTCGGGTTCGGGTGCGGCTTGGGTTTCGACCTCCAGGGAGGTCATTTTGCGGCGCTTCTTTCGCCGCCAGTGTTCGCGGACCAGATTCATGGCGATGGTCATGACCCATGGCCGAAGCTTCGAGCCTCGACGAAAGTCGTTGCGGGCTCCGTGGAGTCGAAAGAACGTCTGCTGGACGATCTCTTCGGCGAGCTCGTCCGACCGCAGGTGCCGACGAGTCAACCGAAGAAGAATTGGCGCGTAGCGCTCGAATAGCAGTCGGAACGCCTCATCGTTGCCATCGATGTAAGCGTCCATCAGCTCTTCGTCGGTGGATTGTGGGTCTGATGGCCTAGTCGACATGCTCTGTGGCGGGGGCGAGGTTGTAGGAGGGGGCTTCTTGGTTAGCGCCCCTTTGCCCCTTCCACCAGTACCCGGAGAAGACCAGCGTACCCAAGAGCAACAGTAAGAGTGCGATTCGCACCCAATGCCGGGTGGCCTCCGAGGTCGCGTCCCGAACGATGACAGGCGCTTGGGGTCTTGGCCGTGCGGCTGAGACGCTGAGCACGGTCCCGGCGGAATGGTTGCTGCTGACGTGAGCAGGAGGCAGCGAGGAGGCCAGGGCCGGGACGGGGATTGACCCGACTCGCGACGACTCCATCCACGGCGCGATATCCTGGGTCTGCGGGTTGAGCTTGGAGGACTCGACCTCGAGCCACTCGAGCGCCGCCAGCATGGACGCGGCGTCGGGATAGCGGCCCTCGGGACGTTTGGCCATTGCGCGATGAATGATTTCGGGGAGCCCTGGGATGTCCTCGAAGCCCTCGTCGGTCTCCCAACCGATCGGTGGGGAGCCGACCACCATGTGATGCAACAACGCGCCGACCGAGTAGAGATCTGCGGAAGACGGGAATGCTCCGGTGCCGATGAGCTCAGGCGCCATGTACGACACGGCGTGTTTTCCAGAGCCTGTATGCGCGGAGTGGGCGCTAGCCTCGGGGCATGCGCGGAGCAAGGGAACGACAGCCGTTCCGATGACGCGGGCCCCCAACGCCCCGTCGCGTTGGCGTGTGATGACGATGTTCTGTGGGGTGAGATCGCCGTGTACCAACCCCTGCGCGTGGGCGGCTTCCACGGCGCGCAACACACCGCTCGCGATTCGAAGCACGCTAGCGGAGTGCAGGGAGCGGTCGCGCAACACGTCGGACAGGAGGGTGCCCCGCGTGTCCTGAAAGGCGAGGTAGGGGACGCCGTCGATGACGCCCGCGTCGAGCACACGCGGGATCGAGCGGCACTGAATCCGCCCGAGGCTCTGGGTGACCCGTGAGAACGCGACCTCCGCGCGGTCCGATCGACTCACATCCATTGGGAAGATGCAGATGATCAGAGGCGCTCCCTCTGCGGATGCACGGTAGTAAGACACGAGCCCGCCCCACGACAACTGACCGTCGACCGCATAGCGCCCGGCGAAGAGTTCTTCCGGCGGAGGATAGGCGCCACCCGGCGAGGGAAACATCGAGGAGAGAATAGTCGCAATGGCGCACTGTGACGAGGATCGAGATTGATGCCTACGATGCTGGCTCTGCGCGCACTTGCCCACGGGAATGCACTTCGCCCGTGTCGGGCCTCGTGAGCTCGAAGGCCCTGGCCCCAATCCCGGACACCCAGGTTTCCATCTGAACGAGCTGGCCGGCGTGTGTTTCCTGGAGGTACTCGACGGAAAGTGATGCGAGAAGCCCCTCGAGCCCGGCCACCTCCCCCGCCATCGAGGCGAGTTGTCGAGTGTCATCGATGTAGTCGACATAACGAGCCTGGTTCACGTGGCGGAAGCTGTCTTGGTCACTCGGTCGAACGATCCACTGTCGGGTCCACGACGATCGACGCTCCGCTTCCGGCCAGACGGCACGCGTGGGCACGGGCTCGTCGAGAACCGCGGAGGCCAGGTCTGCACCGATCGGTGCCGGCCCGTCCGGTCCGATGTGGACGACGGTAAACCTAGCTCTAACGGCCAGCACTCCGTCGCTCGGTCGCTTGATCGCGTGACCGAAGTCGTAACTCGTGTTTCCGACTCGGGCGAGCCACGTCTCGATCTCGATCTCGTCATCGCACCGAAGGGGGTTGCAGTATTCGAATACGCCTGCCCGCGCAACGCCACTGACGACCCGGTTACGAAGGGCGAAAGTCTCTAGCCCAAAGACAGACCAGCGCACCCTTTCTAGGATTCGCGAGATCCAACCAGGGGAGACCGTCGAGGTCGCGTCGGTCTCGATGCCGCGGATGGTGTGATGGGTCGTGACGAGTTTCGTGGAGGGGCTGGGCATGGGCGGCGCGCACCGTAGCAGGGGGGCGGGTGACAGTGCCAGCGTCAGCGACACTGATCGTGTCGGTGTCAGCAATTGTGTTGAGGAGATCGTGATTGGGCCGGGGTCTTGGGGCGCGCCGCGGACTACGAGGGCTACACCGGCCATGACCGGTACTGGGGCAGCCGAGACTTGAAACCGGTTAGAATCGTCTTTTATGCCGGGGCTACCGCTGGCTCCGCCCCCATAGTCCGCGGCGCGCCCCAAGACCCCTACGTCTAGAATCCGTGCCGGGTTTCGCTAGGTAGGCGCGGGGAGCGTCGAAAGCTCGACATCGCGCTCGATGAGGTCTGCGCGATGTCGTGGAGACTCTCGGGCCGTTAGCCCCTTCTAGCCAAACACCAAGTAATGGCACACACCTCGTCGAGCCTCTCGTCGAGGTGAGTCGCCGTCTGCGCCCCGATGTACCCCCAGTCGCTCGCGATGTGGAGCGCCGCCCGAACTTCCTTGGCTGACCCACAAGCCGTTGCGAACCGCGATCGCGCATTGCCGGCATCACTCCCTCGCGCCTCCGCGATGTTGAGGACCACACTTTGAGCCGCTCTCTTGAGCTGATCCGCGAGAGCCTTGTCTCGCCCTCGTACGGTTTGGAGGAGCGGAGCGAGCTCCCGCACCACCTTTCGGGCTCGAATGTAAACGTTCTGTGACTGCATGAGCGACTCCTTGATTTGGGTTTGGGCCGTGTTGGCCTCACCTGCTGTGGTCAACACGGCCCAAACCCAAATCAAGGAGTCGCCCAGTGCCAGTGCCAGTGCCAGTGCCAGTGACAGTGCCC
>Ga0255058_10001675_pt1 | contig 12470 bp, 13 predicted proteins | sample Cases_109_9_MG_FD_188637 | JGI IMG/M metagenome (GOLD analysis project Ga0255058, IMG submission 188637) | Seawater microbial communities from Amundsen Gulf, Northwest Territories, Canada - Cases_109_9 | ecosystem: Environmental > Aquatic > Marine > Gulf | place: Canada: Northwest Territories... | reverse complement strand
AGACATTATCTTGAAGGGCGTGGAATTGGCACACAAATACATTACCCCATTCCAATTCATCAACAGGAAGCTTATGAGAAACTTGGATATAGAAAAGGCGATTTGCCGGTAAGTGAAAAAAATGCGGAAGAAATACTGTCTATACCCATTTATCCGGAACTGACAACAGGAGAAGTTGAAACCGTTGCAAGATGTATTAAGGAGTTTCAGAATGGCTAATGTTAAGGTGTCTGCGTGCGTAATGACATTTAATAATGAGGATTTAGTCGAAGACTGCTTAGAGAACATTAAGTGGGCAGATGAAATTATCGTTGTGGATTCGTATAGCACCGATAAGACAGTTGAAATATGCCGTAAATATACAGATAAAATTTATCAGAGAAAATGGCCGGGATTTAAAGATCAGTCCAACTATACTATGAGCCTTGCCAGTTATGAATGGATACTCTTTATGGATGTAGATGAAAGACTTACTCCCGAGCTTTACGAAGAAATACAGTCGCATCTTAACGATAATTCAAATAGCTGGGATGGGTTTTACCTTCCGCGCAGGACGTTCTATATGGGACGGTGGATTAACCATGGTGAATGGTATCCTGCCTATGATCTTCGCCTTTACAAAAAAGACAAGGGGCAATGGGTAAGAGAACCCCATGCGAGGATTGAGCTAAATGGTAAGGCAAAATATTTGAAGAATGACATGTTGCATTATACCTATAAAGACCTCTCAGACCAGCTTGATACTATCGATAAATATACAGGTATGAGCGCTGCAGAAATGAAAAAGGAAGATACAAGGTTTATTATTCTTCAACTTATATTCAGACCTTTTGCCAGATTTATAAAGGGCTACTTTTTCAAGCGCGGTTTTCTGGATGGGATTCCAGGTTTAGTATCAGCAATTACAACGTCATTTTACGTATTTATGAAATATGCAAAATTGTGGGAATTACGCATAAAAGATAAATGAAAATACTTCATCTTTATAGTGACTGGAAATGGACTGGCCCGGCAGAGCCGGCGCTTAACCTCTGTATGGCCTTAAAAAAGCGTGGACATAATGTCACCATAGCTTGCGGCAAGGCTATGGACGACTATCCGTTTCCTCCTGATTCAGAATCTGTCGAGAAGAGTGCGTATGAACGCGGCTTTGTGCCTGTTACTAAATATTATTTGAGCAAACATTTCAGGCTTTTTGAGGCTGTTTATGATATTAAAAGGTTGCCAATTTTTATGAATGATGAGAAGTATGACATAGTTCATGTTCATCGTAATCAGGATCATCTGGTAGGGGGGATAGCCGCGAGACGTACCGGAAGATATTTACCTGTTGTGCGTACGAGTCACGATGGAGTTGCATTGAAAAGAGGCTTGAGAAACAGGATCTGTTTGTCAAGGCTTACTGATAAACTGATTACGGTATCAGAAGAAGCAAAAAAGGCGGATATAAGAAATTTTGGATTACCTGAAAAAAAGGTGATTATGATTGATGCCTCTGTAGATTGCGAGCGTTTTAGTCCGGGGAATGGGCATCTTGATTATAGGGATAAGTTCGGAATAAAAAAAGACGATATTGTAGCAGGTATTATTGCAAGGATTCAGCCCCACCGTAGATTTGACGTACTCTTAAAGGCGATAAAAATCGCATCGCAGGAGGATTCCAGATTACGTTTATTTGTCATAAGCAGAGGGACCAGGGAAAAACAACTGCTGATAGAACCAGCCAGGGCAATGGGATTGGAGGATGTCGTAATCCATATTGGTTATCGCACGAAAGATTATGTGGAGGCCGTGTCATGTATGGATTTTGATATATTTCTGGTTCCCGGTACTGATGGTTCCTGCCGTGCCGTCAGGGAAGTGATGGCGATGGGAAAGCCAGTTATAGCTGCTAATCGGGGTATATTGCCGGAAATTGTTGATGATAAAGTTACGGGTTTGGTAGTTGACGACACACCGGACAATTTAGCCGCAGCTATCGTAAAATTAGTTAAAGATGAAGATATGAGAAGCAAAATGTCTGAGGCATCACTGAGAAAGGCACAGAACAAATTTTCACTAGAATCTATGACAGATAAAGTTGAGAGAGTTTATGAGGAGCTTTTGTGTAACTCTTTATGATGGAATATGTCGAAAAATTGTCACAATAAAAAACTTGCCCCATTTCTTTCATTAGCCTTTTATTTTATGAATGAGTAATATTAAAAAATATATGATAAGTTCTTCACCCTTTGGCGCATTCAAATATGACTTTAAGGATGGAACGGAAGCATATGAAAGGTCAAAAGTCGTAATAGTCGGTGTACCATATGATGGTACTGCAACCTTTCAATCAGGTACCAGAAACGGTCCAAATAGCATCTTAAGTGCATCTCCAAATCTTGAACATTACGATATGGAATTGGGAAACATCTTTGAAATAGGCATATTTACGGCAGGGACTGTAGATATTGAGGACATACACGTAAGTCCTCAAGAAGTTGTGAAAAGGGTTTATGATGTAAGTACGAGTTATGTTTCAGATGATAAATTTTTGGTTACCATTGGTGGAGAGCATTCCATTACTCAGAGTGTTGTAAGGGCATATAAGGAGAAATTTAACAAACTATCGGTTTTACAACTTGATGCACACCACGACCTCATGGAGGAATACGGGGGTTCAAGATATAGCCATGCCAGTGTGGCGAAGAGGGTAATTGACATAGGTTGTCACATAACTCAGTTTGGGGTAAGAGTTACCTCAAAGGAGGAGCATGAGTATATAAGTAAAAACAATCAAGGCCTGAGCATATTCTACGCCAAGGATATCCATAATAATGATAACTGGCACGAAGAAGCTATTGATTCATTAAGTGACAATGTCTATATTACCTTAGACCTTGATGGCCTTGATCCGTCCATAATGCCTGCTACTGGAACGCCTGTTCCGGGTGGACTTGATTGGTACGGAATCCTGAATTTTCTCAGAAAGGTATACGAGAAAAGGAATGTGGTTGGGTTTGACATTATGGAGCTCAAACCGATTCCGGGGAATGAAGCTCCGAATTTCCTTGCAGCCGATCTTATTTATAAGAATATAGGATTTCTGAAAAAATATGGTGTGATTAAATAGAATTTTAGAATCTATGACAGAAACCTTTTCTCCAAAAAATACCAATACTATCCTGTATTGTAAGAAGTGGCAGGAAACTGTTGACTTCTATCGGTATCTTCTAAAGTTGCCAATCAACTTTGCTTCAGACTGGTTTGTTGAATTCAAGTTAACCGAAACAGCCCATTTAAGCGTTGCAGATGAACGGCGTGCGACTATCAAGAGCTGCGGGGGTGCAGGCATAACACTTACGTTGCAAGTTGAAAGCATCAATGAAGTCTGGGAATATTTACACAATAATGGTTTGCCCCTCGAACCTGTCCAAGAGCATTCCTGGGGAGCACACGTTTTTTATTTCCTTGATCCTGAGGGCCATAGGATTGAGGTTTGGTCTGTAAAATAAAAAAATAAACATTTGTTTCCGTACTCTCTCCTGGTATTACGATAATTGTTTCATTATGGATTTGCCATCAGGATTGTATGTACAACCTCCTATTTTTTCTCTCATTGCCGAATATTGTCCACAAGTTAAGTATTGACATTTGTTTATGTATAGTTAAAATATTTGTAATATTTTAATAACAGAACACACAAACATTTATGATAACACTTAATAAGAGATTAATAGAGTTAGTTATTGTAATACCATGTCTCTCGGTTGTATTGTGCAGCGGTTGTCTTTCTGAACTTAAGGAAGATTTTCTTACTTACAGGGCTAATAAACAGGATGCAACCAAGGAAGTTACAACTCCTCCTCCCCCTCCTCAACAGAATATAACCAGAGAAGCGCCTCCTCTTAATCAGGAAGCTGTAAATGTTCTTGCCTCTGATCAGCAAGGGAAGGGGTATTTAAAAGATGGATCTACGGTAAGCCTGGGTGTATTAGATGGAGATGAAGAATTAAAAATATTAGAAAAGATTAAGAAATTAGAAAAAGAATTAAACAGAGAAATAAAAAAGCGAGAAGCTATCGAAGAGAGTCTGGTTGAGACGAGGGCTGCTAAAAGTAAGGTTGAGGAAGAATTTATTATTACTAAAAGAGAACTTGAAGAGGTTATCAAGAATTTATCAGAAGATATCAAGTCTCTGGATATCCAGAAAAAAGAATTGAAGGAAAAGGCTGTTGCTGCAGTACAACAAACAGAAAAGTTAAAAGAGGAGATTTTGAGTTCTCAAATAGCTGAAACAAAAGCTCGGCAGGAGTTGTATAAATTAAAGATTGAGCGATTGGAAGAAGAACAGGAAGAACCATAACCGGCTTACATGGATTATTAATGCAAAAAATATTAACCATACCTACAATAATTTTATTGTCTTTTGCTGTTATAACCAACGAAGGATGCATACCGCTTCAACAAAAAGAATTTAAGTCTATCAGTTTCTACAAATCAGATGAGTATAACAATGCTGGTGTACATAGAGTCTTATTGGTTCCATTTGCCTTTGAAACTAACAGGGAGAAGGTAGTGAATGAAGTCACAGAGGCTTTTTTTGTCGAGCTGCAGAAGAGTACGAAATTTGATGTTGTCCTGCCTCATGGATTTCCAGATAAGTTGTTGTCGCAAAATGATCTCTGGATCAAGGGACTTGTTAGGGCAGAAACAGTGATTGAAGCAAAGAAGAGATTCAAGGTAGATGCGATTATTTTTGGTACAATTACCCATTATAAGCCGTATGAACCTCCTATCCTAGGCATAAAAGTGGGTATGTTTTCTACCGTTACCGGAAATGTTATATGGACTGCAGATACCATACTTGATAGCAGTGAGGCATCAGTTGTACAACTTGTAAGGACTTATTACAGAAGAAACTATCAAAGAAAACAGTCGCTGTATGGTTGGAAAATAATATTGGTGTCCATGAAACGTTATGCACAATTTGCTGCACATCAAGTAATCACTACCTTATAAAGGTTCATACCCTCTTCATTCTACAGAATCCTTGCCTTTTAGACATCTTTAATGTCGTTTTGCTCAAGCTCTATTAAATATCTTTAAACACGGAAGGTTTTTCCACAGTATGTGGGAAAAAATATCCTGGATATCCATAATAGGGTAAGAAATCTACTGGAGTGATGTCTAATCCAGCCAGAACCACTACCCGCCTAACTATTTACAATACAAACCATTACGAGCATCCAGAAAAAATATCTTTAATTTGTCTGCTTGATATTTGTTTTTGGCATAAGGGTAGCGTAGTACATCGATCGTATCTTTATGTTACGACTGAAATTTTCAATTTAGATTGGAGTGTATAAAGAATGTCAGAACAACTCTTAAATGGATTATTAGGAAAAGTTGTTGCGAATGAATCGCCTCTCGCAATGGCATCAAATAAAATTGAAGGTTCCTTACAAACTAATTCTGGGAAAGAAAGCTTTAGTGCGAAGCTGGCAGATTCAGTTAAGAACGTGTCAGCGTCTAGCAAACAGGCTTCCGCCTCTGTTGAACAAGAGCCAACTCTGTCAAATCAGGAAGATATTAATTATGTGACGGAGACGGCTTCAAAAGGCATATTGACCAACATCGAGGGTTTGCGAGAACAGTTAAACCAGGAATTGAACAACCATACAAATAAAGCAATATTTGTAGCTAATGGTATTAACAATATTTCTGACGACAAAGCTACATCTGTGTCTACCCAATTACATGCATTATTAAATGGTGAAGAGACATTAACTCTTGCCAAGGCAACGCAGAATGGTGAAGAGGTATCGACTCTTGCCAAGGCAATGCAGAATGGTGAAGAGGTATCAACTCTTGCCAAGGCAATGCAGAATGGTGAAGAGGTATCAACTCTTGCCAAGTCAATGCAGAATGGTGAAGAGGTATCAACTCTTGCCAAGGCAATGCAGAATGGTGAAGAGGTATCAACGCTTGCCAAGGCAATGCAGAATGGTGAAGAGGTATCGACCCTTGCCAAGGCAATGCAGAATGGTGAAGAGGTATCGACCCTTGCCAAGGCAATGCAGAATGGTGAAGAGGTATCAGTCTTGGCGAAATCGATGAAAAACGGTAAAGAGGTATCCTCTTTGGCAAAATCAATGAAAGATGGTGAGGCAATATCATCTTTGGCGAAAGCTGAGGGAAGTGGCGAGGAGATATCATCCTTGGCTAAGGCTATGAATGATCAAGGCTTACAAGATAATTCCAATAATAGAATAAACGAGCAATTGGCGTCACAGCATGCCAACAAATCCGTGCCTGAAGAATCCAATCCAAATCTATCAGAAGTAGAAGATAGTGAGCTTCATCATGCACTTAACGTCTCAAAATCACAGGATACTACAACCTCATCCAATAACAACGATATCATCGATAATATCAAGTTGGATGAATCTGCAAATCAATCAAATGTATCTCAAGACAATTCTTTTTTAAACAATCAAGGTTCAGATACTGCAAAGGAATTAAACATAAATCTTACAAATATTAAACAAAGTGTAGCGCCAAAAATAAGTTTTGCTAATGTTGCAGGGCAAATAAATGTAGCCCAGCCTTTTGAGTCATTAGGTGTTGATTTAGTAGACAACTTTATACAGAGGGCGAGGTTGTTTACGCAAGGAGATAAATCTGTAATAAAACTTCAGCTTAATCCCCCGGAACTTGGGAGCCTTAAACTTGAATTCACGGTACAAGATGACGTTCTGGAAGCAAAGATTTTTGTGGAGAGGTCGGTAGTAAAGGATATTATTGAGAAAGATATTCCACGGTTAAGAGAGCTTATTGCTAATACGGAAGTTGATGTTGGGAAGTTAGACATTTTTCTTCAGGAAAAAGAAGACGAAAGGCTTGGTTTTATGAACAAAGGATTTCAATCAGATTCAGAAAGTGATCAGGCTCAGGAGCCTACGAATCAGGGAAATGAAGATTTCGGTGACGAAGCTGGTGAAGAATTGGAGTTGAGTATGGCAGGCTCTAATCAAATTAATTATCTTGTATAACAAGGAGGTAAATATGGCTGATACAAGTATTGGCAATGTTTCTGCTACCAGAGAAGATTTCTTGAAACTATTCGTAACTCAATTGAGGCATCAAAGTCCTTTAGACCCTCTAAAAGGACACGAGTTTGTTGCTCAGCTTGCTCAGTTTACTTCACTTGAACAACTTACTAACCTTAATACGTCTTTCTCGGATATGCTCAAATTCCAACAGCTATTTGAAGGAGGTGAATTAATCGGGAAGAATGCCACATACTTGGACTCTGAAGGAAAATTGGAAGGAGTAATTAGTGGCATTAAAATAAATGATGGTGCAATTGCGGCTGTGATAGGAGGCAAAGAAGTTCCAATATCAAATTTAACAGGAATATTTTGATATCAGATAATGGTGAATATTATCTGACCTTAAATTTTTAAGAAAGGAGCAAGAAAATGTCAGTAACGGCATTAGCAGCAGGTATATCAGGATTAAAGACTTCACAAACCGCCTTAAACGTTATTGGTGATAATCTGGCTAACCTTAACACACTTGGCTTCAAGGGATCTCGTGTGACTTTTTCTGATGAATTAGCACAAACTCTAAGGCCTGCACAGGCGCCTAGTAGTAATGTTGGGGGAACGAATCCATTACAGAGAGGTTTAGGTAGTAGGGTACATAGTATAGATGTTAATTTTTCTCAGGGGAGCCTTACGCCGACAGGGCGTCCTTTCGACCTTGCAATACAGGGTGATGGTTTTTTTGTCGTTACAAACGGAAGTCAGGATTATTATACCAGGGTCGGCACTTTCAATCTTGATAGCAATAATGATCTCGTAGACTCTGCCACTGGTTTGAAGGTAAGAGGTAACAATGCGACCATAAACATTCCTGTCAACACAGTCGTACCGGCAAATGCGACATCGACTGTTGATTTGTTCGGAAATCTAGATTCTGCAACATCAACTGGTGCAGTCAACCAGGTGGTTACAACTACCAGTCCATTTCAGGTAGCTGGTCCTGCTGCTGCGGCACAAGGAACGGCATTGAATAGTCTCCTTCAAAACAACACAGCCTATGTTAATGGGGATGTGATTAAGGTAACTGGTAACGAAACTAATGGCACAAATGTAAATACGACTTTTGTTTATGGAGCTGCCAATGATGGTACAACATTAGGTGATCTCAGGGACTTTATATCGACAAATTTTGGTTCAGCAACTGCATCAATTGATGCAAGTGGAAATATAGTAGTGACGGCAGATGCACCGGGTGATTCAGATATCGCACTAACACTCTCTGATAGTTCCGGCAATACTGGTGCCACAACATGGTCCAGTCTTTCTGTTACAACCGCTGGAAGTGGAGATACATATGTTACCACAGTCCCGATATTTGATGCACAGGGTAAATCATTTCCTGTAACACTTACGTTTAATAAAACAGCTTCTAATACCTGGGCTGTTGCGGCTTCCATGAAACCTGCTGACGGTTCTATCGCTTCCTTTGGTATTACGGCAATAAACTTCAATCCTGATGGTTCTTTTGCGTCTATTGGGGGAACAACAGATTTAGCGATAAATCTTCCAGGTGGTGGAACTCAGACAGTGAATCTTAATTTCGGCCTGGCAAATGGATTTAACGGCTTGAACCAATTAAGTGCAAATTCATCTGCAGCGGCCGTAAACCAAGATGGTTATGAAGCAGGTTTCTACATGTCTTCAAGCGTAAATGCGGATGGAACCATTGATGCACTGTTTACAAATGGACAGACTCAGACTTTAGACCAATTACAATTGGCAACCTTCGCTAACCCTGCTGGTCTATCCAGGGAGGGAAGAAACCTGTTGCTTTCAACGGTGGCTTCTGGTCAAGCTGTAATTAGGGCAGCTGGTACCGGAAGTGGTGGTACGATTACGAGCGGTGCATTGGAAGGTTCCAACGTGGATATAGCAGAAGAATTTACAAACTTAATTATCAACCAGAGAGCGTTCCAGGCAAATGCACGTACAATTACGGTAACGGATGAGGTCTTGGAAGAATTGGTTAATATAGTAAGGTAAGGAGATGAAGACTAGGGTCTAAATCAAGCGATTTAGACCCTAAGAGCTTCTAAAAAATTTTATAGGGTATCATTAGAAAGGCTAATCAAAATGCTTGACGGAATATACGCAACAGCCGAAGGACTTGATGCTTACACCAAGAGACAGGAGATAATAGCAATAAATCTTGCAAACACAAATACTACCGGTTTTAAAAGAAATATTACAGATTTCGAACGTATTCTGGAAAAAATCGGTGGAATGGAAGAGAGTGAAAGTCTTCGGACAAATATAGATATTGATTTTTCTGGAGGCAATCTTGAATACACCAGTAACAGTTTAGATATAGCTATTGATGGAGAAGGGTTCTTCACTGTTGAGACGGGAGAAGGCTTGAGATACACAAGGAACGGCCAATTTCAGCTCTCAAGCAGGGGTGAAGTAGTAACGTCAAGTGGCGCTAGATTGGTGGGGACGAATGGGCAATTGCAAATCCCTAAGGGAAGCAGTGAAATTAAGATAGACACTAAGGGTACTGTTAAAGTGGATAATAGAGTAATCGGCGATTTATTGATTACCAACTTTGAGCAACAGTCCTTGCTCATTCCAAGAGACAAATCTTTGTTTGAGGCGCCAATTACTGCGATACAGGACACTAATTATACAGATTTTAAGATTGCGCAGGGTTATCTGGAGAGGGCAAATGTGAATGTTGTTATGGAAATGGTTACTATGATTGAAAATATGAGAAACTATGAAGCAAGCGCTAACGTTATGAAGAATTTTAGCGACACTGTCCAGGGCTTAATTAGCAGTCTAATAAATGTCTAACTTTTAGCAAAAAGGAGAAGAAGGTCATGATTAAAGCATTATATACGAGCGCTACAGGAATGCAGGCACATCAATTCCTTCTTGATGTTATATCAAACAATCTCGCTAATGTTAATACTACAGGGTTCAAAAGAGTGCAGGCGAACTTTCAGGATTTACTGTATGATAAATTTGTGGCTGCAGGTGTGGAATCTTCTACAGGGCTTGAAATGCCGACAGGTTTGCAGGTTGGAACTGGTGTTCGTGTCGTGTCTACAAGCAAGGTCTTTAGCCAGGGCGTGCCGCAGAATACGGGTAGATCATTAGATTTGTCTGTTCAGGGGGCTGGTTTTTTTCAGATAACACACCCTGATGGAAGCACTGTATACACTCGTGATGGAGCCTTTCAGCTTAGCAGCAATGGAGAATTGGTGACTAGTGAAGGACTCAAACTCGATCCTGCTATCTCAATTTCAAATGATGCCTTATCCATTGGTATTGGTGCGGATGGAACAGTATCAGTTCAGGACTCAACCGGAGCCACTCAATCCTCGGGACAAATCACTCTAACTAATTTTCCAAACCCTGCGGGGCTGGAAAGCATGGGCAAAAATCTTTACAGAGAGACAACAGCATCCGGCAGTCCTATATCAGGAACTCCGGGGCAGAATGGAATTGGAGAAATTATCCAGGGGTTTCTGGAGAGTTCAAATGTTGAAGTGGTAACCGAAATGGTGAACATTATTATTGCACAGAGGGCGTATGAAACGAGTTCGAAGGCGATCAAGGCCAGCGACGAGATGTTACAAACAGCAAATCGACTCGTTGCTTAATATAAGAGTATTTTTAATCTTCCTGCCCGACTTTGTCGTTCGGGCGGTATCTTGTGTTTAGGTGGGGTTTTAAAAATGAAAAAAAGAGTATTTGTGTATTTAGCATTTGTGATGTTCCTGTGTGTTTATGCCGTATCGGCAAATCAGGTTGGAATAGATATAAAGGATAAGGTTACCCTTAAGGAAAAAACAATAACAATTAGTGATATCTCCACGGTTACTGGTGAAAACGTTGAATTGGTAAAGAAGGTGAGCAATATAGAGATTGGAAGGACGCCGTGGGCAAATAATTTCAGGAAGGTAGGTAAAGATTTCTTGAGGATGCGTTTGAGGAATTCAAACGTTAATTTGTCAGATATTATTTTCAATGGTGCCAAAGCAGTTACGGTATCGGTTGAAGCGACAAAGATAACTGGAACTGAGATTGCACAAAAAGCCAGGGAATATTTGTTGTCTGTTCTACCGGTGTCCGATAGAGAAACTACCATAGAATTAGAGAGAGTGCCCGCTGATCAATGGGTACCAAGAAAAAGAGATGAGATTGTTCTTGATGTGTCGCTTGTTGATCCTAATAAAGACAGGGGCACTGTAGTGTTAATTGTTAGTGCCAGCTCGAATATTGTTCCATTTTTCAAGACATCTGTCATTTTTAAGGTCAGAGTGTTTAGAAATATTGCGATTGCAAAGAGAACGATAGGGCGTCATCAACGTTTAACCAGGGAGAATATATTTTTGGGTAAAAGGGAAGTTGCCAAAACGCATGGTTCGATCTTTCTCAGCGTGGATGATTTGATAGGCAAGGTGGCAGTTCGGACAATACTTCCTAATGTCATAATTACAGAGACTGTAGTCGAAACACCTACAGCTATTCAGAAAGGTAATGTAGTAAAGTTGTTTATAGAAGCAAACAACTTTAGCATAGTAACCAAGGGACTGGCACAGGAAAGCGGACGCACAGGAGATGTGATAAAGGTAAAAAATTTAAACTCAAAGAAGGTTCTTTACGGTAAGATTATAAACCCTGAAAAGGTTCAAATAATATTCTAGTTTGTAAATAAAAAAGGAGTATAAAACGTGTTAAGATTGCTTTTTATTTTTATCCTTAGTTTTATTTTAAATTTATGCAACTTTACTGCTGGCGATTTCCTTCTTGCTGATTCTTTATGGAAAAAAAGGGTTACCATAAACTATAATCTTTTTGACGATAACAGGGGCAAAAGGGTCGGAGATATTGTTACGGTAACAGTATCTGAATCAACTATTATTGACAACGATGAGACAGCAACTACTAAAAATTCAAACACAGCGTCTGGAGAAATTAATAATAATAAATTTGCACGTGGAATATTAAGTGGATTAAGAACCGGACGTAATGCAAAGTTTGATGCAAGAACAGCTAATTCTTTCGAAACTAAGTTCAATAGTGATTTTAGTGGTGAAGGAGCCTATGACAGCAAAAGAGGCGTATTTCTGACACTTACGGCAATGATAGTGGAGGTACTTGATAATGGCAATCTGGTACTTGAAGGGAAAAGAGAAGTAGAAGTAAACAAGGAAAAATATACTCTGAAACTCACGGGTATAGCCAGATCAATCGACGTAGCGACGAATAATACAATAAATTCAAGCCAGATGTCGAACGTAAACTTTGGTCTTGAAGGAAAAGGTTGGTTGACAAGAGCAGGGAAAAAGGGCTGGTTTAATAGATTACATGATATGTTCTGGCCGTTCTAATATCTCGGAATTTATATAACTTAGAGAGGGAGAGTAAGAATCC